>Ga0182027_10000377_pt1 | contig 76645 bp, 69 predicted proteins | sample 712E1DmetaG_FD_121300 | JGI IMG/M metagenome (GOLD analysis project Ga0182027, IMG submission 121300) | Permafrost microbial communities from Stordalen Mire, Sweden - 712E1D metaG (Illumina Assembly) | ecosystem: Environmental > Terrestrial > Soil > Wetlands > Permafrost | place: Sweden...
CATTGGATTTACTGGATCGGTCCTATGGCCGGGGCCGCGCTGGCGTCCTGGATTTATACGCGCTTGATCTCTAAGACGATTTGATTTCCGACTTGCCTTCGGCCGCTCTTTTCCTCGACTCCGCCAGGTAGGCGTCCCGCTTGGCTTTGGCCCGCCGCTGGGCCATCTCCCGCCGTTCATTCTGTTCGATGATTTTGTCCTGGCGCCACTGCTCGTACGCATCCTTGAGAGAGGGGTCGACTCGCATGCCGCCGGCTTCCACCAGATTCGGATTGGCCGGTTTGGGCGCGGAGGGGGTGAATTTCGGGTCCTGCTGACGCCACTTGTTCGCCCCTTTGGGCGGGCCTTTCGGCGCCACTTTGATGTTTTCCTTCTTCATGATCTTGGTGAACTTGACCAGCTTGGCGAGTTCCTCTTCGTCTTTTTTGTTCATAGCGCTCCCATATTGTACTCCTTATCCTACTATCGCAAGAATAAGCTGTACGTCAAAACAGCGAAGACAAACCCCGTAAAGACAGTGTATTTCGCATTCCGTTCAACGAACGCGAAGTAAATCATGGACGTCAGCACGCGCAGATACGGCGTCATGAGGAGAACGGCGATCCCCAGATTAACCAGGAACTGCGGGTGGAACGTCGCCTGCCGGATTTGATGAAGATTCGAGATCAAAAACTGGAATAGGTTCGTCCCGGCAATCGCGTAATGGAGTTCAGGGAGCTCCGCCACTCTCCACCGCCAGAGGAGGCCTGCGATCAGAAGTGCAGCGCTCAAGAGCGTCCCGCAGAGAAGAACATACCCTACGAAAATCTCCATATTGAATTCGGCCTGGGATGGCTTTGAATTTCCGATCATCACAGCCCCCGCAATCCCCGAATCAGCATTTCCAGCCCCAGGACGGCCAGAACGACCAGGAAAAAATGGCGTACCGTCTGATTATGCAGGCGCACCAGAAGTCTTGTTCCCAGAAAAGAGCCGAGAAGAACACCCAGGATCACGGGAGCGGCCAAACCCGGATCGATGAGTCCATGAGCCAGGTAGACGCTCGTTCCGGCCAGGGCGGTCACTCCGATAATCAGGTTGCTGGTTGTGGTGGACACTTTCGGGGGCAGGCCCATGACCAGGTCGTGGATGAGGACCTTTAATGCCCCGGCTCCGATCCCCAGAAGACCGGCCACCAGCCCCGCCCCGAACATCAACGGGGCGCCCAGATAGGCCCGCTCCGCCCGATAGTCGATGGTCTTCCCCAGCGCCTTGTCCGGATAGCTACCTTGCAATTCCAGCCAATGTGAGAAGCCATCCTGCCGTGGCGCGGGCGTCCACTCCTCATGGCGGCGAAGGAAAAGCGTCCCCCAGGAACCCAGCAATATCAGTCCGAACAGGATGAAGAGCGCCTGTTGATTGGCCCCGACGGTAATGCCGGCCCCCAACAAAGCTCCCGCGATTGTGAACATCTCAAGGAACATCCCGACCTTCAGGTTCGTCAGGTGATCTCGAACATAGGCAGAAGCCGATCCGCTGGACGTGGCGATGACGGAAACGATGCTGATGGCGATCGCTTTCTTGATGGGCAGCCCAAAGAAAGTGAGCGCGGGAATGATCACAACCCCTCCCCCCATACCGCTCATCGCTCCAACAAATCCCGCGATGACCGATGTCGGCAACAGAAGCGAATAAGGCATCATGTTTTGATTTTGATAAGAAACATGGGTCAGAAGCAAGTAAATCAACCAGCTTAATTAACTAAAGCTTTGTCCGTCCCTAAACAGGAAGAGCGCTTTCCGCCTTTGGTTTCGAACCTTTGATATAATCCAAAACGAATTTTCGCCCGGTTAGCTCAGTTGGTTAGAGTACTTCCTTGACATGGACTTTGGCCGCTTTTCCGACCCCTACCGATTGGTGCCGTTATTGACGGAAAACTAAAAATTAACGCCGCGCCACTTACCGCCCAAAACCGCACTTTTCGGTGCAAAACTGTCGTAAAAACTGTCGTAAAGAATTGGGCTCTCGCTACTTGCATAATTTAACTAATTAGTTATAATAAAAGAGATGGAAATATCTTGGATTCGCGAGAAAGCTCTGGGCGTCTTTCAGCTCACCGATCATGCGGAGGAGGAGCGCCTGGATGAGGATATATCCATCGAAGATATCCAAGCCGCCCTATCAAGGGCTGAGATCTTGGAAGACTATGCGACTCGCAAAGATGTTCGCGGAGAGGCTTGCCTGGTTTTGGGCAAGGACAAAAACGGAAAGCCCATTCATCTTGTGGTGGCATGTGTCTCAAAAGAAATCTTACGGATCGTGACGGTCTACATCCCGAGACCGCCGAAATGGACGGATGAAAGAACGAGGAAATAACTATGAACAAACCTTATGAGTACGGAGACTGCAGCTATTGCGGCGGCCATGTAGCAGAACGATCAATCCAGAAAATCTGCAGCCGTAAGGGACGGTTGATCGCGGTCGTGGAAAATGTGCCTGCGGGGGTCTGCGATCAATGCGGCGAACGCTATTACCGATCCGATGTGCTCAAACAACTCGATACGCAGCTCTCAGACATGAACATGAGCCGGCGTCAGATCAGCATTCCCTTGATGAACTATGCGGCCTAAAAACAGGCTTCCTGCGGGTGCGAACAAATTGTTGTCACCCAAAAGAATGACTGTCGAACGCCTGAGGTCCGACCCCGCTTTTGCCGAAGCCTTCTTCGATTCCTATGCCGCCAGCCGCCTGCCGTTGCAACTCACGGTTTTGCGATACATCGAAGGGCTCTCTCAAGGGGTTTTGTCCAAAAAATTGGGCATGAAGCAAGCCTACTTATCCCGCCTGGAGCACGAAACCGGCGATCATCTAGTCAGCCAATACGAACGCGCTGCCAAGGTATTGAAGGCACGACTGGTCCTTGTGCCCTCTCTTGCCCGGCTACAGCCCCGAAAGAAAGTAACAAAATAAATTTCTTCGTCCCGACCGAGCCAGGGGTACGAAATCCACTCTTAGACCTGCTATACTTTCGGCTGGAGGCGTTTCTATGGAAACCAAAGACCTGCGTCCGTTCAAGGAGTATAAATGGATCGTCGCCGATCCTCGATTGTTGGGTGGCGGCTTGGCTATCCGCGGGACTCGTCTTTCGGTCCCGTTGATTCTGGAGTGTCTCTCCAACGGCATGACCCTCAAAGACATTGATGAAAGTTTTGATCACACCTTCCCGCACGAAGCGCTCCCTGAGGTCCTGAAAGTCGCCTCTGAACTGGCGAATACCATTCATGTGGCTGCTTGATGCCAATATGGATGTCCATTTGCTGGCCCTCCTCCAGCAATTCGGGCAAAAGACTGAGGCAACTACAAAACGTGGATGGGCTGCTCTCAATAATGGGGATCTTGTTTCAATCGCTGTCAAAGAAGGTTTCACCTGCCTGCTCACGCAGGACCGCCTTTTCGCAGAGGCTGCTGCTCGCGCGTTAAAGGTTCATCCCAAATTTGCGGTTGTTGTTGTTCACCTTCCTCAGCGTCCATGGCAGCAATATCAAGAGTCCTTTAAAGCGGCGTGGCTGAAATCTCCTATTTCTCCAACCCTTGGCGAAGTGGTCCACTGGCCACAGTAGCGAGAGATCAGCACCCGGCATCGCCGCTCGCCCGCCGGGAGGTTCCTTGCCCTTTCGGCATAGCATTTTCAGCTCTTCACTCCCCGTAATCCGCTGCGTATTTTGCTGACCTGGTTATTCCGAAAACATTAAATTTCTTCGTCCCGACCAAGGCATAAGTTGATTCTCCCCTGCACTTTTTTAACTTAGCTTTCGTTGCCTTTTGCCTCTAAATCCTCTTTTTGGTCTTTTGCTTTTTTGATTACAATCAGTCTAATTTCTTCTGCACACCCCCCACTGAAATCGACCACCATTTTCCACCCCACCATTCACTCTGTGTTGGTCGTAAGGGGCGCGGGGTCGGGCAAAAACCTTGGGTTTAGCGAAGCGTTTGCCCGACCCCGCGCACCGTCGATGGAAGGGGGGTGTGCGCATTCCTTTGATGAGTTAGACGTCAGCTAACTCATCGACCTATTTTTGGTCAGGGTTTTTGGGCATGTGACTGGCTGGCAGAATCAAAAAATGTATGTACGCGTTTGCATCGATCCCGCCCATCTGTCGCTCGCGCTCGTATGGGCCGGATGGTCCGGACGCCCTTGGCGACCGGCCCTTAAGACATGCCATCACGGACGTCCTTTTTCGCATCGGACGCGAAGGGCTCGCCAACGTTTTCGTGAGTTTTCGAGACCCTATCGGCTCCATGGAAATTCACGTCATGGGCCAAATGGCGCCCCAAACTAACACCGAACTTTTGCTGAACTTCGCTCCGTAGGTCGAGTTTCTGGGACCCTTGAATTCCGTAGGACCAAAGGACCTAATAATATGGTCTTTTGGCTGATTCTTTCTCGACTATAAACCGCTTAGAATTGATTAATTCTCCGAACCCCGCTTCCAATTCTTTGAGGAGGCGGGGCCGGTCGCCAGTTACGCATTGTCGACCGGCGCGCTTGGTATGCCAAAACTCTTAACTCGCATCGTTGCCTTCCTTCTGGTTCCCTTCCTGACCATCGACCCGGTCATGGCGGCGGCCTTGAATCCCGGCCCGCAGGCATGGCAGGCCGTGAGAACGAACAGCTTGCATGTCGCCGCTTTAACAGATCAAGCCTTATCCGCCGATGCTCAAGAATTCCATCGCTCATTGCTTTCTAATTGGCGCGAACGCGTCAGGGAAAGCGCGGCTTTTCGCGCTTTCTTTCAATTGGACAGGATCTTCCTCCCGGCATCACGCCGATTAGGATTCCTGGGCAGCCGCGCTGGGGGCATTCCCATCGGGGGCAATCCAGTGCACGGCGCGCGGCTCTTAAGCATTAGACCGGATTCGACTTTCCAGGAATTCCACAACGACCGGAAAGAGCCTATGAATGTACTTCTCATCTGGCCTGGGGTCCGAGATCGCCCTGCGCGTATTCTGGGTTTGCATTATTTGGCGAGTGCGTTGTTAGAGCCACGATTTCTGGAACAATTCTCCAAGCGGTTGGCTGAACAGCATCCGAGCGATCCCTTTTATCAGACACTCGAGCGGGAAATGGTTCACAGTCCGCCAGGCTTCAATGTGGATGTCCTTGATTTGTCGCTGACAGATTCCTCATTTGACCTTGCAGCATTTTTGAAGACCAAGCCTTACGATCTGATCGGATTCTCTTCATTGAGCCATTACTTTAAGGAGACCAAGTCAGAAATTGCGACTTCCAGGAGTATCTGCCCCCAGAGCGCCGTTGTCGTCGGTGGCTGGCACGCATCAGCCCTGCCGAAAGACACGTTGGCGGAAACAGGAAGCGACGCGGTTGTGATCGGCCAGGGTGTTGAGACCTTCGCGGAGGTGGCGCTCAGACTCTATTACGCGGGCATGAAGACTCCGCCCAGGGATGCGATGAGCCAGGTCCTTCCCTTTGTGGAAGGCGTGTATTACCGAGACGGTAACGATCGACTGGTAACGACGGGTGCACGCAAACCGTTGATCGGGTTTAATGGCTACCCTTTCCCTCACAGAAGTTTTAGCGCGGCGGTCGTCAAAAAAGACTATCCGGAAGACTTCAACCCGGACCCCCGGGATCCATCGAAAGAAATAAAGTCAGCGTATGTTTTCAGTTCCTTCGGATGCCCTTTTCGTTGCCAATACTGTGCGAATCCGGCTGTTTATGACAAGTATCTCAAGCGTGACTTAGCGCGCGTGCGCGAAGAGCTTGAGGAGTTGTATGCCGGAGGCGCTCGCATATTTTCGTTCAGAGACGAAACGTGGACGTTGGATCGGAAGCGAACAATGGCCATTGTTGGGATCATGAGCGAATTTAAGGAAAGGGCCGCCCAGTCAGGGGAACACTTCTATTGGAATTGTCAGACAAGAGCCGATCTCCTAGATGAAGAGATGCTTCGCGCGATGAAGAAGTCGGGTATTACCGCCATCATGATGGGAATCGAGACGGGCGATCCTGCCTTGATGAAGCGCGTTAAACGGGCCGATATCGATTATCCGAGAGTGTTGGCGAATATCAAGACAGCCCACGACCTCGGCATCATCCCCTATACCTATCTGCAGGTCGGTCTTCCCGGGCAAACCATGACGTCCGTGGTCATGACAGCCCGCTTTATCATGGATTCAGCTTCGTTCAAATCCTCGATTTTCATTACAACGCCATATCCTGGCACGTCGTATTTTGATTCAGGGAATCATGGTCCGGTCAGAATGCTTTCCGATATGACCGATCCCGAGGCCAAATTGCTCACGGAAACGGATAATCTTACCTCCAGAGAAATTCAGCTCGCGAAAACGTGTCTTGAGGATCTCTCGAAGACGAAGATCAAATCCCGGATGTTGGCCGAATTGCTGTCGGGAAGCTCGCCGGTCATTATTGGCGACGAACACTTGATTATGGGCACTCTCCGATTAGCAGCAATCGTGGATTTGGTCCTGCGAGCGCGACCGTCAACCGACAAGCGTTCAAGAGAAGAAGTTATCTCTGAACTATCCGAGCGAGGAACCGATCTGTACCGACTATTCGGTGTACTTCTGAAATTGGCAGCCAAGCGCCCGTATTGGCAAGATAATCCCTTCGCTTTCTTGCATAACCAAGATTTTGCTTTTGGAAAAGGCCTTGATGCAATGTTATCGCAGATCTCTTTTTCAAATGGGTATGAGCAATTAGCGTCTCTAGATATGAGCGATATGTATCTGTTGATGATAGTCCTCTACTCCTATTGGAGACGCAATGAAAAAATGTCGGAAGTGCGTTTTCAAGGCTTCACACCTGAAGCTTTTAAAGAAGCTCTCGGTGCTATCGGAGAATCGATCTTCGAAAAGGAGAAAGTTGATGACCAAGGTTCGCCTGATGCTGCTGGATCATCAGCGCCAAGGCCGAATCTGGAGCTTTCTCTAAAGGACGGGGTACTGACTATAAGCGCCAAGACCATAGCGCCTAGTTCCCAAGCGATTGACGAGCCGGCCGCCGCCCCGGCCGCCGGAAGACCAATGCCCAACTGGGGTAAGTGGAAGCCTGTGGAGCCGGGGAATTGGGACCTGATTGAGGAGACGTCAGGCGTTCAAGGTCGGGGAGTCCTGGCGCGCTGGAATTCTGCAACTGGACGTTACGAGATCGAAAGCGGTGGAATGCCGGCCGTCGCCGAGCCGCCAGCCGCTTCAATCATTGACCCTTCAGATAAGACTCTCCTAAGTCGAGGGGAACATCTTTGGAATGCAATGAAGAATGGAGACTCGCTTCATGCGCCGAGCGTGAAACGTTCGATAGAAAGTGCTCCCTTTTCATTTGGCCCTCGCATCGTGCTTGACGATCTGGCCATTGCGCTCCCGTTCACGGGGCTAATTTCCGGGGGAGTAAATATGGCAACACTCTTTCCAAAGCGAAGATACGTTGTTCGTGAATCGACGCTGGTGAAGAGTTTTCGATCCTGGGGTTCCGAGTTCGAATATTTTGATTTGGCGGATGAGCAGCTAGCCGCCGTCATCGCTTATTTTGTGAGTCGACCCGACAGACGGATGGCCAGTATAGAAAAGCAGGACAGCATGATGGGTTCGCAAATGGCCTCTCGTGAATTCTGGGTGTCGTTTTATCGTGAACGCAAGAAAGCGGAAGGCCTTCATGCCGTCTTTGTCGAAATGGGTTATCCAATGACGGTGGATTTCGTTGCAAACGCGGTGAAGCTTTTTGTAGCCAAGGGCCAGCGCGAAATCCATATCCTGCAAGACGGCGCGGGCGATGGCGATTTACTACGGTTGATTCAGCGACGGCTTACGCAAGATTTTCCATCCGTCAAGTTTTCGTTGTTGGGCGTAGACCTCAACGCAGACGCGATCGGATCGGAAGGCCGGGAAAACGGACTTGAAATCCGCACAGCGGCATCGGAAGATCTGGATTCTTCAAGAGACCATGCGCCATTTGACCTCATTCTTGATTATGGACTGACCACCGATCAAGTACTTAGCGAACAACAAAGCCGCCGGATATATACGAAGTGGTCCGATCAACTAAAACCTGGCGGGATAGTCGTTTCAGTGCCCTTCGCCAATTCTTGGCTTGCACATATGAATCCCGGGAACAATCTAAGGGTCATTGCTCGAAGCATCCCGGAGGTCTTTTTTACGAAACTCCGACCCTCCGTCTGGCTTGTTTTTCAAAAGAACGGTGGCCCCGAATTGAATGTAAATGATCTTTTTGAGGGTATTCCTCGCCCAGATGCTTCGCCCAACACCTCGCCCGCCGCCCCGGCCATCGAACCGGAACATACCGGCGGCGCGGAACGGCGCAGCATTCTTCCCGGCTCCGATCGCTATGAGCGCTGGGTGGCCCCGCTGGAAAGCTTGGGATGGGCAGCGTTGTCCTGGTTCCTGACGCTGAAGGTCTTGCACGCGTTGGGGTACGCTTTCATCCAGCACAAGGCGCCGAGCCTCATGGTGATCTTTGGAATTTACGGTTCGATCAGCGGGTTCCTGACGACCGTGGTGGACTGGCTGCTGCACCACCTCGTTTACAGGTTGCTTGCCCGGCATTCACAAAGCCTGCAAAGCCGCGGGCCGCCGCACCTGAAGTGGTGGGGGGAGGGCTTGACCGATTGGACCGCTCTCATCCCCAGCTGGTTCTGGAGCCCGGTTCCCGCCATCGTGGTTGTGATCGGCGAGGCAAGGCTTATGGGTCCCTTTATGACTCCTGCACAACTCGGTTGGTGGGCGCTTAGCACGATCGTCGTGACGTTTGGACTCGGCCATCTCCTTATGCACTACCTTCACAATTTGACGCACGGCCCCGGTTTCCGCCGCAGCATCATCCCCGTCGCCCCGGCCGGGGGTTTGTCAGAGGAAGCAAGGAAAGAGGAATCTGTCAGTCTGAGATTAGACGTCGCTTCTCAGCTTCAAAAACAGAGAGCGAGACCGATTTGGAGCGAGGCTCGACGAAGGATGGCTTTCCAGGCGATCATCTACATAGATGTCAAAATGCCTCTTCGCGAGAATCCCATAATTGAAGAATTTAGAAGGGCTTATGGATTTGATAATCGACTGCTGTATCTTTTAGTAGACGGCAAGTATGTGAGACCCAACCAATTGTTACCGCCAAATGCACAGCGGATTTATGTTACGGATGTCGCACCTAAATTGTCGGCAAAATATTGGCCGTTATCGTCCGCCGCCCCGGCCGATAAGGGCCAATCCGTCACAGCCCGTGTGACGACGAAGCCCGACCTTCTTCCCATGAAACTTCCGTCAGGCAGCGCAGTGAGGAAAGCCGCCGCCCGACATCTCAAGGCGATTGACGATCTGTTGATTAATATCGATGGCCTTCTGGGGATTCTCCCGGACCGCCAACTCATCACAGAAATGTTCGCTATTCTGAATAGAATCGATAACTCTTTGAGAGTCTTGCAGAAGAGTTCGACAGAATTTCAATTGAACTATCTTTCAATCCACGTCCTCCTTGGAGCACTCAGCAATCATTACTCTGAGGAAATACGCAAAGACCTTGAGACTGCTCTTGGCAGCGTGCAAATCGCACTCCGGCTCCATCGCCAGGCATTATCCGGCCCAGCCGCCGATCCCGGCCGCGCCGCGTAATTAAAGCTTCCTCACCGCCAGCCTCAAAACATCGAACCTCGACCCCTTCCTAAACCGTTCCCCAAAAGTCCCATTCTTCACAGAAACCGAAAATTCAATGAATAAAACTTCCGGAAATCCCTCTAATATAGTGAAGGTCTCTCAAGTCGCATCAAGGATCGCGTCCAGTGGCCTAATGCCGTTTGAAAATGATCATGCTTTTCGACCGGGTCCATTGGATGAAGATCGAAAAAGTTGCCGGGCGCTAAGACCAGTGCCGGTCTGACCCAAAACCTATTACCAGCATTTAAACGCGAGGTTTATCTGCCTGGCTCCTGAAGGCACATCCTGTGAGACGTACCCCTCCCTGGAGGGCATTTTCATGCTTCACATGGAGGCCTATCATGGAACCGGAACTGGTTACAATCAAAACTCTGAGCACGATCATCGACACCCCCGAAAAAACCATTCGTGATTGGGTCTACAAGTCGAGAAAAAACCCAAAGGCCGGAGCTATTCCGTTCTACAAGATCGGGGCGTCGATCAAGTTCAGCCCGAAGGAAATCCGCGAATGGTTCGGTCAGTTCAGAATCCACGTCGCGGAGCTTTGATCCGATCGGCTCGATAAGATAAAATTCTCCTCGATGAACGCCAGGAAATACAAGAATCTCAAGTTGAATCGCGGCGTCTTGCTCGACCGCGGGTATGTCTTTGTCCGCCAGTTCCATAACGGGCGGCCGCTGGCCCGCAAGTGCGTGGGAAGAATCAGCGAGAGGAACGTCATCCTGGCCAATATGCTGGTCAACAAGCGCAACGAAAAGCGCCATCTCGGGAAGCTCGGCTATGATGCGGAGCTTGATTCCATGACCATCGAGCGGGCCTGCGACCTGTTCTGGGAGCTGCATGCCTCTCGCCTGCGGTCGGCCTACAGCTATAAGTTCTTTCTGAAAGGCATCAAGCGCTTCTTTGCCGGGCGGCTTGTTCAAGACATGACCTATTTGGACATTCAGAATTATCGCCAGGAACGTTCCAGGCAGGTCAAAGCCAATACCGTGAACCGCGAGCATGGCGTCATCACGACTCTGTTCCATAAGCTGAGTGAATGGAAGCGTATGGGCCGTCCGGAGCTTAAGGACGTCAAGCTGCCGGGGGAAAATCCAGGATCTTTGGTTCCCAAGGTCAATGAAAAGCCGTTTCGGCGCAAGCGCGTCCTTACTCCGGAGGAATATGCGCGTCTGATGGAACATGCGGATGAACCGTTGCGTCGCGCCATCAATGCGGCCCTCCACACCTATCTGCGGCGTAAAGATTTGCTACAGTTTGATACGTCCAAGAACGTTTCTGGGGATGCCATCATCGGCATACAGTCCAAAACAGGTAAGGAATACAGCAATCCGCTGAGCCCTGAGCTCAGGAATCTGATCGAAACGACGGACGGGAACCGGCTATTGAACATGAGTGAAAGAACATTAGAGCGCAAATTTAAGCTGGCAGTGGCCCAGGCGGGGATCAAGAATCTCCAGTTCAGGGATTTGCGCCGTTCCAGCGCAACGATGGCCCTCAATCACGGCGCCAGCCTGTCGACGGTATCGAGCTATTTAGGCCACGCCTCGCTGCGGATGACCGAGGATTACGTTGGAGCGCTGGAAGAAGAGAAGAAGAAAGCCGCGTCGATCATCGGCCAGGTATACAACACCGCAGCTCGGTGCAGAACTGTCGTAAAAACTGTCGTAAGACATTTCAAAAATACATCTGCAAACTATACAAAACAGATTGAATTAACGATTTAATGCCCGGTTAGCTCAGTTGGTTAGAGTACTTCCTTGACATGGAAGGGGTCACAGGTTCGAGTCCTGTACCGGGCACCATTTTGGCCAATGCACTTCCTACCTAGTGGATGTTGAGATCGTTCCACGGCCCATCGATGGAAACGACGAGCGGGAGAAAAATCTTGTTGGGTTTTTTGAAGATCCAGTGCGTGATGGGGACATCCCGTAGAATATCTTCCAGAAAGCGCAGCATTTCCAGACGGAGCGTGGCCTCCATCTGCCGGCCGGGGATGTCGAGGGACCCTTTCAAGCCGAGATTCATGTTGGGCGACTTGAGGAACAAGTCTTCCGTGGAAAGCACTCCGTTTTCAAACGCCAGATGGCCGGAGAGATCGTCGATCTCGATGCCCTTGGCCGTGATCGTCGGGAATCGAAACCGGAGATAATTGCCGAGATTTAAAACGGCCATGATCCGGTACATGGCTTTGAAGGCTTTCAAAACCCCGCTCTTCACCTCCACTTGCACAGGGCCAGCCAAACCCTTTATCCAGTCCTTCGATAACGGAAAGGTGAAGTTGAATTGCACCGCCCCGGCGCCTGTGATCGGCGAGGGCGCGGGGAAAAAGCTTTCCACGACGGAGGTCATGGGGATATTCAGCAAATTTCCCTTGATATGGGCCCGGGGCCCGGCCGTTGTAAAATCAAACACGCCGGTAAGATCCAGGTACATTCCGGCGACATCGAATTCGCTTTCCTGAACTTCAAAGGAAGTCGCTCCATGAATGAGCGCCTGCAGGGAGCCCTGGCTGATCCGCCAGGACTCATAGCCGAACGGGTGGAAAGAGGCGCCGGCCGCGGCCGGCGTTTTGGATTCGAGCTTGAAGATCTCGAGCACTTGGCGGATCGTGACCGAACTCACGTCCACCTCCAGCGCCGCCGCTTCGGAGTCCCGGGGTTTTGTCCAGCCGGCTTCCGCCCTCCCGCCCTCCAGCGTGATCCCGCGGGCATACACGGCGAGTCCCTTGTCATCCTCCTTCGCCGACCACTCCGGCATTTCGAAAGCGGTTCCTGATAAGCGGGAGTGCCGTCCGAGGACGGACCACCGCCAGTTCCCGCGCGCATCGTGCCGAATCGAGGCCTCAACCTGGCCGGCGCCCGGCGTCTGGTCCAGCTGGGCGCGGATCAGCGTCACCGGTTGAAACCGCGTCTGGATGAAAAGATCCGTCTCTCCATCCAAAGTCACAAGGCGCGGCGGCAGGAGAAATTGCAGCGCGCGCAGATCCATATTGTTGAGACGTGCCTGAATAGGGAAAGGGGACGCCCCGTTGTAATGAATGTCGAGAATGGCGCGGCGCCCGAGCTTGAGCGATCTTCCCGCCAGCGCCCCAGTCTGCCGGCGCAGGAAATAGATCCCGCTCAGTTGGTCGGCCACCCATTTGGCGGTCGGCGTGCGGGTTTGATCCCAGATCTCGATCGCGCCGTTGCGCACCTGCCATTCTTCGATCCCGAGGCTTTCTTTAGACGACGGGACATCCGGCAGGGTGAGCATGACCCAGCGGGACTGGCCCGAAGGCGCCCCGATCCGATGCGCGATAAAGCGCGGCCGTAAAAAACGGATGTCTTTAATTACGAGTTTCCTCTTTAAAAGGGGCCCGGCCGATAAGGACATGCGCACGGCGCCGACAGAGGCCAGGACAAGGGGCGTCTTTATATTTTCCAACAGTACCACCGGCGCGACCACGAGGCCCGGGGAAGGAATCAGCTGCCCCGTGATTCCTCCGACGATGGCCCGGCAATGGAAGGTGGTCTCCAAAACGTTGGTGACGCGGGGCCGGAACATGTCGAGATTCATAAGGCTGGGGAGATACCAGAAGAGAAGCGCCAGGATCAGCGCGAAGGTGAGAAATCCCACGCGGCTAGCGATCCTATAAAAGGAGGCGAAAAAGCGTCTCATCACTAAGGGATTGTAATCAATAAATTAAAACGAGTGGAGCTCCTTTAAGTTAGAATATCGCCCATGAATGAGGAATATCTCCACCAACTCCGGCATTCGACGGCGCACGTCATGGCGCAGGCCGTGCAGGAGCTTTTTCCGGGGACCAAACTCACCATCGGACCGCCGATCGAAGACGGCTTCTATTACGATTTCGATACCGCTCATGCTTTCATCCCGGAAGACCTTGAGAAAATCGAAAAACGCATGCGACAGATTGTGGAAGGCAACCATCCTTTCGTCATGAGCACGCATGCGGCGGAGGAAGCTCGGAAGTTCTGGGGCGACCGGGGGGAGAAGTACAAAGTCGAGCTCATCAACGATTTCAACACGCCCACCGTCACCTACTGCTCGCACGATAAGTTCGTGGATCTCTGTCGCGGCGGGCATGTCGAAACCACCAAGGACATCCGTCATTTCAAACTTTTAAAGATCGCGGGCTCCTACTGGCGCGGCGACGAAAAACGCGAGCAGCTTCAGCGGATTTATGGAACGGCTTGGCCGAGCAAACAGGAGCTGGACGATTACCTCAAGCGCCTGGAAGAAGCGAAGAAGCGCGACCACCGCGATCTCGGTCCGAAACTAGGTCTCTTCACGATCCTTCCCGACACCATCGGGCCGGGGCTCATCTTCTGGCTGCCGAAAGGCGCGACCCTCCGCCGCCTTATAGAGGAATACCTGCGCGAACTCCTCGAGAAGAACCGGTACCAATTCGTAGTCACGCCGCATGTGGCCCGCGCGGATCTCTGGAAAACCTCCGGTCATTGGGACTTCTATAAGGAATACATGTTCAGCCCGATGAAGATCGAAGACCAGGACTACCTGCTTAAGCCCATGAACTGCCCCGGACACATCCAAATTTACAAGAACGATCTTCATTCCTATCGGGAACTGCCCATTCGCATCACGGAGATGGGCACCGTTTACCGCTACGAGAAAAGCGGGGTGATGCACGGCTTGTTGCGGGTGCGAGGCTTCACGCAGGACGACGCGCACATCTTCTGCCGGGCCGATCAGATGGCGCAGGAAGTGGAAAACATCATTGACCTGACGCTCGAAGTGCTGAAAACCTTTGGCTTTACGGAATACCAGGTGTCCCTGTCCACGCGGCCGGAGAAATATGTCGGCAAGATCGAGAACTGGGACCGCGCGGAAAAAGGGCTGGCCCAGGCTCTTGAGAAGAAGGGCCTCAAACATGACATTGATGCCGGCGGCGGCGCCTTCTACGGCCCGAAGATCGATCTGAAGATCAAAGACTGCCTGGGACGCTACTGGCAGTGCTCGACGATTCAGGTGGACTTTAATCTTCCGGAACGCTTTGACGTGACCTACCGGGATGAAAGCGGCAAGGAAGATCGGGCGGTGATGATCCACCGGGCGCTCCTCGGCTCCATCGAACGCTTCGTCGGCATCCTGATTGAGCAATACGCGGGCGCCTTCCCCGTCTGGCTCGCGCCGGTCCAAGCCAAAATTCTCACGATCACCGACCGCCAGAACGACTTTGCCTCCAAGCTCGCTGTAGATCTCAACAACCAGGGCTTCCGCGTCGAAGCCGATACGCGCAATGAAAAGATCGGCGCGAAGAAACGTGATGCCTTGATGGAAAAAATTCCGCTTCTTTTGACTGTCGGAGACCGGGAAATGCAGGCCGGAACGGTCGCCGTCGCCCGCCGCACGGGGGAAAACCTCGGCACGCTCCCGATCGCGGACTTCGCCAAACTCTTGAAGGATGATGTTGTAGCGAAACGCTAATCCGTCATCCCCCGTGGGCGCTGACGGGGGATCCATGGGTTCCCCGCCAGAGACCGCGGGGAATGACGAGGATAGCGTTGACACCGCTCCGACGATTTAATACGATCCTGATTCGTTTTTCAGACAGAAATGACCAGGAGGAGTCGATAGGCAAACCGCAAGAACCGCGCTTCAATCACCAGATCCGGGCAAGAGATGTCCGTCTGATTGATGTCGATGGTACGCAATTAGGGATCAAGTCGATCGAGGAAGCCCTCCGGATCGCCCAGAACAAGGGCACGGATCTTGTCGAAATCGCTCCGCTGAACAACCCTCCCGTCTGCAAGCTGGCGGACTTCTCCAAATTTCGCTACGAGCGCGAGAAAAAGGCGAAGGAAGCCCGCAAGAAACATAAGGGCGGACAGGTCAAAGAGCTCCGGATCCGTCCGAAAATCGGAGTCCACGATTTAGAGATCAAGATCCACCATATGCGCGAGTTTATCGCGGAGCGCGACAAAGTGCGTCTGACCATCGTTTTCCGCGGGCGCGAAATGGAGCATCCCGAACAGGCCAACCCCCTGGTCGAGCGCGTCAAAGAGGGGATCACGGATGTGGCCTTCCTGGAGCAGGACATCCCCATGGAAGGGAACCGCAAAAGTTTATTGTTCGCTCCCAAAAAATAAATACGTCATCCCCCGCAGTCACTGGCGGGGGATCTATGGATCCCCGGCCTGCACCCGCCGGGGATGACGAGGAGAAAGCAAATATGCCAAAGATCAAATCGCACCGCGGAGTCGCCAAGCGTTTCTGGGTTTCGGCCAACGGAAAGGTCAAGCACAAGAAACCCGGGCTCCGGCATCTCCTGACCGGCATGGATTCCGGCCGCGGCCGCCACATGCGCAAAGCCGTCTACCTCAACAAGGTCGACGGGGATGTAATCAAGAAACTGATCCCGTATAGATAGACTGTAAGGGCGCACAGCTGTGCGCCCCTACCAACGAAGGAAAATTATTTATGGCACGCGTAAAAAGTGGCGTCACGACCCGTCAGCGCAAGAAAAAGACTTTCAGGATCGCCAAAGGCTATTACTATTCCAAACGCAGCCGCTGGCGGCAAGTCGTCCAGCAGGTGGAGCGGTCGCTCCGCTATGCCTATGTCGGACGCAAAGACCGCAAGGGCGAATTCAGGGCCCTCTGGATCCAGCGCATCAACGCGGCGGCGCGGCTCAATAATCTCAGCTACAGTAAGTTCATCAACGGTTTGAAAAAGGCCGGCGTGGTCCTCGACCGGAAAATGCTGGCGGATCTTGCCGTCGCAGATCCCAAAGCCTTCCAGCAACTCGCTGAAACAGCCAAAGCGGCCGCATAGCCAAGCGCGTCGCGTTATTCTAGAATAACGCACCAATGGCCCAATTCCCCGATCCGAATGCCCTTCTTCAAGACGCCCGCAAACAGGTGGACCAGGCGCATTCCAGAGACGCTCTGGAAGAAGTCCGCATCCGCTGGCTCGGCCGCAAGGAAGGCCGCCTGACTGTTCTCCTCAAGCAGCTCGGCAGCCTCTCTATAGATGACAAAAAACGCTATGGTCCCCAACTGAACGACCTCAAAGCCAACCTCGAAGGACTTCTCGCGGACAAAGAAAAGTCCCTCGGCGCCAAAGATCGGGCCCTGGCGCTCGAAAAAGACACCCTGGACATCACGCTCCCGGGAACGCCGCTGGCGTATGGCCATCTGCACCCGCTCACCCAGGTCATGGATCAGCTCGTGACCATCTTCCGCTCGCTGGGCTTTGTCTGCGCCGACGGGCCGGAAATTGAAAATGATTTCTACAATTTTGAAGCCTTGAACGTCCCGGCCGATCACCCGGCACGGGACATGCAGGACACTTTTTATCTGGCTCAGAGCTCAGAGCTAGGTGCTCAGCAAAACCTTTTCCCAGAGCACCGGGCCCAAAGCACCGAGCCTCCGACCCTTTTGCGCACGCACACCTCGCCCGTTCAGGTCCGCGTCATGCAGAAGTACCCGCCGCCCATCGCCATCGTCTGTCCTGGTCGCGTCTATCGCCATGAGGCGCAGGACGCCACGCATCTGGCCGTCTTCCATCAAATGGAAGGGCTCATGGTGGATGAGGGGATCTCCTTTGCGGACCTTAAAGGAACACTTGCGCGTTTCGCCCAAAAGCTTTTCGCCCCAAATGTTCGGACGCGCTTTCGTCCGTCATTTTTTCCCTTTACCGAACCCTCCGCCCAAATGGATGTGTCCTGCTGGATCTGCGATGCAGGGGGCTGTCCCGCCTGCAAGGGGCTGGGCTGGATTGAACTCCTGGGCGCCGGGATGGTGAACCCCAAAGTGCTCTCCGGCATGAACATCGATCCGGAGAAATATTCGGGTTTTGCCTTTGGCGTCGGCATCGAACGCATCGCCTTCATCAAGTATGGCGTCAGCGACCTCCGCCTCTTTTACGAAAATGACACGCGCTTTTTGGAGCAGTTTTAAATGAAAGTCCTCTATAACTGGCTGAAGGATTTCGTCCCGCTGGAGATCACGCCGGAGGAGACCGCCGCGACGCTCGCCAAACTCGGCTTTGAGATCGTCGGCGTTCAGCGGTTTGGGGGGAAACTCCAGGGCGTCGTGACCGCGCTGGTCAAGGAATGCGCCAGGCATCCGAACGCCGACCGGCTTTCTCTGTGCAAAGTCTGGGACGGTCAAAACGAATACGCCGTGGTCTGCGGCGCGCCGAATGTGAAAGCAGGACAAAAAGTCGCCTTCGCACGCGTGGGCGCGATCTTGCCGAGCGGGGAAGCGTTGAAGGCCGCCAAGATCCGCGGCGTCGAATCCCAAGGCATGATCTGTTCAGCCGAAGAACTTGGCCTGCCGGAATCCTCCGAAGGAATTCTGGAACTCCCGGCGGAAACGGCCCTGGGGTTGGATGTCCGCGCGCTTCTGGAACTCAACGACGCCCTCATCGAGATCGACTTGACTCCTAATCGCCGCGATGCGCTCGGCGTCATCGGCGTCGCCCGCGAACTGGCGGCGGGATTAAATCTGCCATTAAAAAACCTGGAGCCGCGCCTGCGCGAACTGGACCTGGCGGCAAGCGCCATTACGGTCGTTAATGAAGCTCAAGACCTTTGTCCCCGATACACGGCGCGCTATATCCGGGACATCAAAGTCGGCCCTTCTCCGGACTGGATGGTACGGCGCCTCTCCCGCTGCGGATACCGCTCGATCAACAATATCGTCGACATCACCAATTACGTCATGCACGAGCTCGGGCAACCTCTGCACGCTTTCGACGCGGCTCGCCTCGAAGGGCGACAGATCCGCGTGCGGCGCGCCAAAGCGGGCGAGAAAATCCTGACGCTGGAAGAAAAAACGGCGGCGCTCGAAGAAGGGATGCTCGTCATCGCCGACGAAACGAAACCGGCGGCCCTGGCGGGCATCATGGGCGGCGCGGACTCCGCGATGACACCCGCTTCGACCGAAATTGTTTTAGAGAGCGCCGCCTTTCTCGCGCCGCAGGTCCGCCAGACCAGCAAGAAACTCGGCATCAAGACGGAAAGCTCCTACCGGTTTGAACGCGGCAGCGACTGGGAGATGGTCGCTTTCGCCTCTCGCCGGGCCGCTCAGTTGATTCAGGAACTGGCCGGCGGGCTCTGCTGCAAACCCGTCGATGCCTCCGCCCCGCCTCCGCCGCCGGTCTCCATTAAGCTGCGCACGGACCAGATCAAGCAGTTTCTGGGTCTCGAGATGAAGGAATCGATCGCGGCGGATCTTCTCCGCAAACTCGGTTGCGTCATCGGGATGGGGACGGGCCAGCTTCTCGTGACGGTGCCTTCCTGGCGGCTGGACCTCACGATGGAAGCCGATCTCCTCGAAGAGATCGCGCGCCTCTACGGCTATGATCAGATCCCGACCCGCAATCCTTCGATTCGGCTCACGACGGTGCCGGATGACCGGCTTTGGTCTTTTGAGCGAAAGCTATCCTCCATACTGGCGGGGCTCGGTCTTTCGGAAGCCTGTAATTCAAGCTTTCTGAGCCTCAAGCAAGTCGCGTCATTCGTCCCTGCCCCCGGTCAGAAACAGGACAGCAACCCCATTTCTGTCGCAAACCCGCTTTCGATGGAACAGGCCGTCTTAAGAACCAGTCTTCTCCCCGGCCTTCTGCAGAGCGCCATTCTAAATTTCCACCGTCAGAACGCCGGCGTTCAGTTCTTCGAAGCCGGTCGTATTTTCTTTCAGAACCAGGAAGGGCGGCACGAAGCGCACCGATTGTCTCTGCTCCTGGCGGGTGAGGTCAATACCGCACATTGGCGCCGCAAGAAAAAGAAGGCGGATTACTACGATGTCTCCGGAATCGTTGAGGCACTGCTGAAGGCTCTGTCTATTTCCAATGTCCAGTTTATGGCCTGGCGCGCGCCGGCTTTCCATCCGAAACGCTGCTCCGCGATCATGGCGGGCTCCAGATCCGTGGGCTGGATGGGAGAGATTCATCCCGACCTCAGCCAGGAACTTGACACGACGGAACCCCTGATCGCCGCCGAACTGGATACGCAGGCGCTTCTGGATCTGTCGCCCGATCAGGTGGCCTATGTGCCGTTTAGCCCTTTCCCGCCTGTCCGGCGGGATCTTTCGATGATCGCGCCTCTCTTAACGCCCTATGAAAAGATCGCCCGAACGCTGCGCGCCGCCGGAGGAAAAGATCTGGAATCGGTGTCGCTGATCGATCTTTATCAAGGCGAGAAGATCGGGGCAGACAGGAAGTCGCTCACCGTCACCCTCCTTTTCCGCAACAAGGAAAAGACCCTCGCCGACGCCGACATCGAAAAGATCATGCAGCGGATCATCTCCGACCTCGAAAAAAAATGCGAAGCCACACTAAGAAAATAGACCTCCGGAAGGGTCGGAGCCTTCCGCGCGCAAGTTTATTGGCGGCCGCTTCGGCTGCTCGCCTCCCCCCATCCCCCGTTAACACGGGGGAACCCCGCGATCTGCCGTCAGCGGCCCGGATCGTCTCAAGGCGCGCTCCAGACTCCAACCCTTCCAGAGGTTCCCTTTCCGGAGTCCGACGGGCGGCACGCCGGAAGCACGATGACGGAGTTCAGGAAGCCGGCGAAGAATGGGCAAGACCCACACGGAACGTGGGGGATGGGGGGTTGGCCCCATTTGAGCCGGCATTCAGAACTCCGTACGCGGTGGAGGCGTGCCACCTGTCGGACGCCATTAGGCAGCCGCGTAAATCGGGTTGCGTTAATATGGCAAAATACGCTCACTCATGATTATTGGGCTGACGGGGAAAAATGCGGCGGGCAAGGGGGAAGTGGCGAAGTTTCTGCAGAGCCGCGGCTTCCATTATTATTCGCTTTCGAACGTGCTGCGCGAGGAATTGAAGCGCCGACATTTGACTCCGACGCGCGACCACCTGACCCGTGTCGGCAACGAACTGCGCGAAAAGTACGGCCCTGCCGTGCTTGCCGAGCGCATCTTAAAGAAACTTTCGGAAAGCCAGAACTACGCCGTCGATTCTTTCCGGAACCCCGCGGAAGTGGAAGCCTTCAAGCGGCGGCCGGATTTCGTCCTCTGGGCCGTCACCGCAAGACCGGAAACCCGTTTTAAGCGCATCAAGGCCCGCGCGCGCGAAAAAGATCCCATGACGCTCCGGCATTTCATCGCCGTGGAAAAACGGGAAGCCCACAACGCCGATCCCAACAAGCAGTCGATCGACGCCTGCATTAAATTGGCAGACGTCCAGGTGCGCAATGACGGTACGCTGGAGAAGCTTCGCCGACAGCTGACGGAGCGCCTCAAAACCGTTCTCAAGAATGTGAAGCGACCCGCCTGGGACACTTATTTCATGCACATCGCTCAGAACGTGGCGAGCCGGGGGAATTGCCTCAAGCGCAAAGTCGCCGCGCTGATCGTGAAGGACGGCCGGATCATTTCGACCGGCTACAACGGGACCCCGCGCAACACGCGGAACTGTTTTGAAGGCGGATGCCCGCGCTGCAACGCCGTCGGGCCTTCCGGCCAGAACCTCGGAGACTGCTACTGCTCGCATGGCGAGGAAAACGCCATCGTCCAGGCCGCTTATCATGGAATTTCCATCAAAGGATCGACGCTGTATACGACCTTTTCGCCCTGCCTTCTCTGCACCAAGATGATCATTAACGCAGGGGTGGTGGAGGTTGTTTATAATCAGGATTATCCGCTGGCCGGTCCCGCCCAGGCGCTACTGAAGGAAGCCGGCGTCAAAATTCGAAAAATTACGTTATAAACCGGAGGCCACGAATGTTTGGTAAAAAACCGCACGATTACGTTCCGCCCGCCCAATTGCCGGGGAGAAACGACCCCTGCCATTGTGGCTCCGGGAAAAAATATAAAAAGTGCTGCGAGGACAAAGACTCGGCAGCCAAGTCTGCCGTTCTGGCCAAGCAGTGGAGCGAAGCGGAGAAAGCCGCGGCCAAGAAAGCTGAAGAAGAAAAGGCTGCTTCGCCGGAACAATCCAACGCGCCAACCAAGCCCACCCATCAGCCTCACGTAAGCGAACACCGCCGCAATACCATCGCGATACCCAAGTTCAATATGTCGCGCAAGACCGGCGGAGGCTGATGGACACTTTAGCCCACGGATTGTGGGGCGGAGCGGCCTTCGGTCAGCGCAAACAATCCCAGTGGAAATGGGCGTTCCTCTTGGGGATGTGCCCGGACCTTTTTTCCTTCGGCCCTTTCTTTCTTACGCACATGGGCGACATCGGCGAACGCTGGGCGCACCACCAGTTCGGCAATCCCGATCCCGCGATGATTCCGGCCTACGTCCATCACACATACAACGCCACGCACAGCTTCGTCGTCTTTGCGGTCCTGGCCTTCATCGCCTGGAAGCTCTGGGGGCGAAACGCCTGGCCGTTCGGCGCCTGGGGCCTGCACATCCTCTGTGATATTCCGACCCACAGCACCCGCTTTTTCCCGACCCCCTACCTCTGGCCCTTCCATACGCCCTTTGTCAATGGACGGTCATGGTCCCACGGCCACTTCATACTCGTCAATTACGCCCTCATCGGATTGACCTATCTCATCCTCCGTCTAAAAAGAAAGTAGTACCTGGTACACACCTGTCCGGTTAAAAATCCAGGAAACCTAATTTCGGTAGAATTGTCGTGCTTCGATAGTTGACGCTTCCCGACGGAGGTTTGCCATGGCTTATCTCAATACAATTCTGAGCCAGTTGCTGGTTCACATGCCCCGACATGAATTCCAATCTCTCGTTTCCCGGTGGAAAGCCGACCGTTATGTGAAGCGCTTTACGACTTGGAACCAGCTCGTGACCTTGATCTACGCCCAAGCCGGTGACAAGAAGAGCCTTCGCGATATCCAAAACGGCTTGGCTGCCCATGCGCCGCAGCTTTACCATTTAGGATTTGAGGGGCCGGTCGCTCGCTCAACCATGTCGGACGCCAATACCTCGCGTGACTGGCACGTTTTCCAAGGAATCTTTCTAGCGCTCCTGAGCCGCTGCCGGGCCCTTTCACCCAAGCACAAGTTTAAATTCAAGAATCCGCTCAAGACCTTGGATTCGACCGTCATTGACCTTTGTCTGTCCATGTATCCATGGGCCAAGTACCGCCAAACCAAGGGAGCGCTAAAACTACACTGCATGCTCGACCATGCTGGCGATATTCCAACCTTTGTGGTTGTCACGGACGGCAAATGCAGTGATATCCGGGCGGTTAAAACCCATTTTTCGCCTGTTCCGGACAGCATCTATTGCTTTGATCGAGGGTATACGGACTACGGCTTCTTCTATCGGATTCAAGAAGCCGATGCTTTCTTCGTCACCCGCACTAAGGTGACGATGCAAGCGAGGGTTATCGGACAGCAAGAACGATCGAAGAATAAAGCGATTTTGGCCGACCAAACCATTGAGCTATTGGGCCAACTCAGTAAGGAAAAGTATTCGTCCCCATTGCGCCGGATCCGGTTCTATGATGATGAAAATAACCGGACGTTTGAATTCCTCACCAACAATTTTGTCCTGCCAGCCGCCACTATCGCCGCCATCTACAAGGCCCGTTGGCAAATCGAAGCGTTCTTCAAATGGATCAAACAAAACCTAAAGATCAAAACATTCTTGGGTGTATCAAAAAATGCCGTCCTGGCGCAGGTCTGGGTGGCGTTGTGCTATTACCTCTTGCTGGCTTACATCAAATTCCAGACCAAATACCGTTTCTCACTCTTTTACCTGCATCGCCTGATACGGGAAACATTGCTCGAGCGGCTGTCGCTGATTGACCTGCTCGGACTGAAAGAAGCCAGTCTGCCCAAGGTCCGGGATAAGATGCAGCTCTGTTTTGGGTTTTAGACATGATTTAGGGGTGTATCAAAATGGGTAGTGAAATCAGGCGTTTTCTTCCGTCGAGCAGCAAATCTGAAAATGAGCGACTCAGAATCTACCCATTAAAATACGACCAAAGGGCCAAGCCCGAAGGGCTCACACGCATGGGTCTTTTGGAGGCTCAAGAAATGAGCTTTTCCGTAATATTGTTTTAACACAAGTTAGATACACTTATTCGAATACCAGATCGATAGTTGTTCGGTAAGGGACAGCATACGAAGTATGCACAAAATTCTAATCCGCATCGGTGCTTTCCTTTTAATCCCCTGCCTGATTGCAGATCCTTCCTTTGCGGTTGGGTTAACCTCTTTTGAATCAGGGTTTATAGCTGAAACTAATCTTAATCGATCAAGCTTGATGATGGAGCAGGCCGTATCAGTTCCACAACAAGAATTTGAGCAAAATCTGGAATTCAGTCGAACTGCCCATCATCTTCAAAGCAATTTAGCTCACCGTCTCACCATTTCTGGCATACCATTGATTGCAGGAGGAATTGGTCCTGAAGCCGAGATTCTGAAAGCGGCGGGTGACGGGCAACGCATCACAATCGAATTCCCAGGGGAAATGTCAGTTGAAGAAACCAACAAAAAAGGGCTTTTAGAGCTATCCGGAATTGCCAATGCCGTTCATCCACGAAAGACATTTGAAATAGTACGCCTGGCATCTGAAGAAAATCCACATAGTGTTGAGATTATTGTTCACCAAAGAATATGGGAAATGGACACTTCACGTGATGGATACGATCAGCTTTTGGAATTTACAGCTAAGCAATTGAAAGTACGCGGTGCCAATCGTGACAAGACCGATATCATTCCCTATTTCAGGACGACCGAACACGGGGACACAGTGGCGTGGTATTTGCATTACCCCGATGGCAGTCAAGAAGTTGTCTATGGAAGTGTTTCTCTTGAAAAGCAAAAGCGAGCGGACATGATGATCTGGGCAATAGCTGAGCGAGCGAAACGAACTGGCTATGATGCAGCCAGTAAAGGCACAGGTGCAAAAGCTCCTGTAAAACGTCTTGCTGACGACGCACCTTCCATGTTTGACACGAAGAATGTCGATGGAGATCCAACGGAATTAGCCATGATTTGGACGGCGTCGAGTGGTCGACAATGGGCCATTATGGGGAATCCCTTTCCTTTATGGCCACCTAAAGAGTCCTTGTCCCCAGGTGAAATGCAAGCTCTGCATTTTACTGTTTCGCGGTATGCCCCACCTTTAACAGATGACCATCAGAGGCAAAAAAATATCGGTTCCGAAGAAAATAATGAGGATATGGCTGAATTGGCCGCTTACCTCAATCACGATTTGAATGGTCGTCCTGCGATCTGGACGGTTGCGAATGGCTGGTACCCCAATGATGACCCTTCGGTCACGTTGAAGGCGGGAGTGACGCAATCCGTAGCCCATTTTCAAATTGGAAACCAGAGATTTCCTATCGAGAATATGTCACATGTGGATCACACAGGAGCGGCAGGTCCTATTCAAGTGGGTGTCATACGAAAATCCAACGGCTTTGCATCGGCACTTGTTTTTGATGCCCCGGATGAAAATATAAAGGCTGTCCCCGCATTGGCGGCCGCAGCGATACAGCAAATGCGCGAACGTGGGCATACGTTCAACGTTTTTTATTCGAAGAAGGATTCAGGTGGTTGGCGCGTATTTGTTTACGATCGGACGGTTGGCGTCCCAGAACTCTTCAGCAACGAATGGGCTTATGCGGAACTAAGCCAGGCTATCGCTGGGGACGATATCATGCGCTTATTCCAGTTAACACCGGAACAACTCGAAGAATTTAGAGCCATCGATGCGAAGAATGAAACAGCTCAGAAAAAATGGGTAAAGGATCATCGCAAAAAATTAACTCTTCGTCCCGATATTTGGGATGACATCAAACAAACGTTACACGAAGTTTCTGCACCTGATGAAGAAGTGACAGCCATCGCTGCCAAGATAACGGGGTCACCCGCCGGCAGCCGGCCTCTTGCCACCGGCGGACGCAACTCTGGGGAAGCAACTATATCGCCTGCCGTCCCGGGAGCGGTTGGAACGGCCACGGGGGGGATTTTCGGAATACCCTTCGTTCGCATTTATGAGCAGCTTCAGGATTGGGGTGTGCCGCTTTGGGTAATTCATATCTTCATAGCACCGGTATTGCAGACAGTCGTCCTGAAAGGAATTTTCGTTGTGCTACCGATAGTGTCAACTGTTTTGATAACTGGGGATCCGTCACAGGGGGTCGCTTATGGATTGGTTGGAGGTCTCATCGGGTCTTTCGTTTACAGCTCGTCATTAATTCATCCCGATGTATACATAGGCCGAAATCCTAACCCGGAACCCGCGACTCCTTACAATCGATTTGGTCTCTTTGTTAAAGACGTGATCGAATGGATTGCTCTTACCGGCGCCACAATGTATGCCATGATTCAGCAGAACGAAATACTCCTGTCAGAACCGTTTAAGAATTATTCCATCCTTCATCTGAATTTTCTTAATGTTGGAATGCTAGAAGGCCTTGCAGTAGCCACCGGCATCTATGTGCTATTTAACTTGGTAAAGTTGATCTTCGATGAAGGTGCCTTAGGTACGGCTACGAGGCGGTCACGCTCTAATCCGCCCACCGCGACCCTGGCTGAGTTTGCACAGGCAGCCTGACCTCCCACTCACTCACTTATTAAAATCCAATGATTTCGTCACACGCACTGCACTTACGTCTTTTCGCGCTGAAACCGTGTAGTAATTTGTCAGGGATTTTGGAACACCTTCTCGTCGGATAGTCCGCTAAACAAAACAAACTGCCACGTCTATTGAACCCCTGGAAACTCGGACGTTTTTGATACACCCCATTTTTTACGGTTTTAACCGGACAGCTCTGGTACCTGGTACTACTTTCAAAGGCTGTTGACAAAACCGTAAAAGCAGGTATCATACTTATGTATGGTTCCCTCTCCTTCCGGCCCCATCCGCTGGCTTTTTCTGGATCTGGACAGTTACTTCGCCTCATGCGAACAGCAGGCGAGGCCCGATCTGCGGGGGAAACCGGTCGGCGTCGTGCCGCTCATGGCGGAAACCACCGTTTGTCTGGCCGCCAGCCGCGAAGCTAAAAAGTATGGCGTGAAAACCGGGACGCTCGTGGCGGAAGCCCGCATCCGCTGTCCCGGGATTACGTTGGTGATTGCCCGCCACGACCTGTACACGCTCTACCACAAGACGATCGTCGAAGCCGTCGAAACCTGCCTGCCGGTCGATTCCATCCTATCGATCGATGAAATGATCTGCGAGCTGCGCGGGTCCGAGCGCGAACTTCCCAAGGCCCTTGCTCTGGCCGATAAAATCAAAACGACGCTCCGCCAGCGCGTGGGAGAGACGCTCACCTGCTCCATCGGTCTGGCGACCAACCGCTTTCTTGCGAAGGTGGCTTCCGATATGAATAAACCCAACGGGCTGACCATCCTGCGCGCCGAAGATCTCCCCGATGCACTGTATCCCCTCAAGCTCCGTGATTTCCCGGGCATCGGCCCGCGCATGGAGCGACGTCTTCTGGACCATGGAATTTCATCGGTGAAAGAACTCTGCGGCCTGTCCATGGAAAGGATGAGCGAAGTCTGGGGCGGCGTCGTGGGGGAACGGTTCTATCGCTGGCTGCGGGGGGAAGACGTGGAGCTCGAAGAAACCGTGCACCGGAGCCTCGGCCATCAGCACGTTCTGGAACCGGAGTTCCGCACCGCCCTGGGCGCCTGGATGGTGACGAAAAAACTTCTCGTCAAAGCCGCCGTGCGCCTGCGTAAGGAAGGTAATTACGCCAGACGTCTCTCGCTCGGAATGCACTTTACCGGCGGCCATTACTGGTCCAAAGACATCAAGCTGGAAGAAACTCAAGATACGCTCGTGCTCCTTTCGGCTCTCCGTAAGCTTTGGGCCCTCTTGCCAAAGGGGACGCCCTTTCGCACAGGCGTCACCTTATTTGATCTGGTTCCGAAAAATCGCCATCAGCTCTCTCTCTTGGTCAACCCGTCGCGTGAAAATCTCGGAGAAGCCATGGACCGCCTGAACGCCAAGTACGGCAAAGGGACGGTCTCGGTCGGCGGGTTGATGGAACAAAACCAGACCGGCGTCCCCACGAGAATTTCCTTCAACCGTGTCCCGGACCTTGAGGAATTTTAGGGCCTCGTGACAAACCCAACCTCAAGTAGTATGATCGGTCCGTGGCCAAAATCGAAGAGATTGAAGCGAAAATCCATAAAGTCGCCGACGCCATGGTCGCCCTCCGACAGGAAAACCAGCAGCTAAAAACCGAACGGGATTCTCTTCAGTCGCACGTGGCCATGCTCACCAACGAAAACAATAAAGCCCAGCGGGTCCTGGCGGATTACGACCAGCTTCGCAAGAAACAGGACCAAGTGACGCACCGCGTGGAACGCGCCCTGAGCACCCTGAGCGCCCTGAGGCCCTCATGAAAAATGTGATGTACGTCCAGATCATGGGTCATGAATATCCGGTGGAGGCCAACCCCGGGGATGAACTCTATGTGAACCGCCTCGCGCAGTACGTGGAAGAGAAGATGCGCGAGGTGAAGCAGGATTCCAAGATTGTTGATTCGTACAAACTGGCGGTGATGGCCGCCATGAATATCACCGACGAGCTTTTCCGGCTGCAGGAAGCCAAGGGCACGACCTCCAAAACGCTGGAAGGAAAAGCCGACGAATGGCTTCGGCTGTTGGATCGCGCTTTGCAAACGAGCCCGCAAGGCGTATAATCGCTTTAGATTCCCTGTGATGTTGGTGATGAACCGGTTTGGTTTGAGCCTACAAGCTTAGTCAAGGGACTTCACCCCTCGCGATCGCCTTTGGCGATCGCAGGGACAGACCCACCTGAAACTAGAGCTTCAAATCGATCGGAGCACACGGCACCCCGGGGAATTTTTATGGCCCGCAAAACCTCTTCAACGACTCTGTCCCTGTTCAGCGCCCCGTCCCTTTCCCAGGCGGCGGACGCTCCTCTGGCGCTGCGCATGTCGCCCCTCTCGCTCGATGAATGGGCCGGGCAGGACCATCTGCTCGGCGAAGGAAAGCTTCTCCGCCGCGCCGTGGAAGCCGACCGCCTGAGTTCGGCTATTTTTTTCGGGCCTCCCGGCTGCGGGAAGTCCGCCCTGGCGAGGCTGATCGCGCGGAAAACCCAATCGGCGGTTGAGGAGATGAACGCCGTCACCGCCGGGGTCGCCGATGTCCGGGCGATGATCGACCGGGCCAAAGACCGGCGGTCGATGAACGGGCAGAAAACGCTCCTCATTCTGGATGAAATCCATCGCTTCAACCGGTCCCAGCAGGACGCGCTTCTCCCGGATGTCGAACGGGGGCTTTTTACCCTCATCGGGTTGACGACCGAAAATCCGTTTTTTTACGTGAACTCCGCGCTCACCTCGCGAGCCCAGGTTTTTGAATTCAAGCCTTTATCCGAACAGGCCCTGGAAATAGTTTTAAGGAACACGCTTCAAGATAAGGAACGCGGACTGGGGGATAAAAATATCCGGCTCGACCCCGACGCGACAAAACACTTGATCGCGCAGTCCAATGGGGATGCGCGACGCCTTTTGAATGCGCTGGAGTTGGCCGCTCTTACTACGGCTCCGGATGCCGCCGGGCGAATTCATGTGACGCTCGCCGTCGCCGAGGAATGCGTCCAAAAACGGTCGCTTGTTTATGACAAAGGCGGGGACCAGCATTACGATATCGCTTCCGCGTTCATTAAATCGCTGCGCGGGGGAGACCCCGATGCGGCGCTTTACTGGATGTCCCGGATGCTCAAAGCCGGAGACGACCCTCGCTTTATCGCCCGTCGCCTGATCATTTCCGCCGCCGAGGATGTCGGTAATGCGGATCCGCGCGCGACCTTGATCGCGCATGCCGCATTGGCGGCCGTGGAATTTGTCGGGATGCCCGAAGGGCGCATCCCGCTGGCGCAGGCCGTCACGTATATCGCCTCCGCGCCCAAATCCAACGCCGCCTATTTAGCCGTAGACAAAGCCATGTCCGAAGTGGAAAATGGAAGACCGCGGGAGGTCCCGAACCATCTGAAGGATGCCAATCAGGACCGCGAACGGCTGGGCCACGGGGAAGGATACCTGTACCCGCACGATTTTCCGGGACATTATGTGCCGCAGGAGTATTGGCCGGACCCCGTTCAACTTTACGAACCCACAGACCTAGGCTATGAAGCCGAGATCAGGAAACGTTTAAGCGCATGGCACAATCGACCAAAGCCGAGCTCCGAAAAGAATTCCTGAAAAAGCGCGAGGCCATCGACCCGGCGGATCGCGCGCGGGCGAGTTCTCTCATCCGCCAGCGCGTCCTTCAGCATCCGAAATGGCGCACCGCCGGAACAGTCCTTTTTTATGTTTCATTCGGCTCCGAAGTGGAGACCCACACGCTGATACAGGAAGCCCTGCGTTTCAAAAAATGCGTCGTTGTGCCTTTGCATGATGCGGTCTGCAAGGAAACTCCTCTCTCTCAGCTTAAACGATTTGGCGAGCTGGGCGCGTCCCATCGCGGCGTCTTGCAGGTGATGCCGGAATTCCGGTGCGCGGCCGATCCCGCGGACGTCCAGCTGGCGTTGATTCCGGGAATCGTCTTCGACCGCCAGGGCGGGCGCATCGGCTTCGGGGGAGGCTACTTCGATCGGCTGCTCCCGAAAATGCCGAAAGCTTTCCGGATGGCTCTGGCCTTTTCCGCGCAGCTCTCCGGCAGCCCGCTTCCTTTGGAAAGCCACGATATCCGGATGCACGCGCTCGTCACGGAAAAAGAAGTCATTCTGTGAAAATCCTGTTTTTCGGAGATATCATCGGGCGCGTGGGACGGGAAGGACTCCTGCAGGCTCTCCCTCGTCTAAAGCAAATCCATCAACCTGATTTTATTATCGCGAACGCGGAAAACGCCGCGCATGGGAAAGGCCTTTCCCCGAAAATCGCCGAAGCGCTCTGGGCCGAAGGTGTGGATGTCCTCACGATGGGCAACCACACCTTCGACCGCAAGGAAATCGGCGCGATTATCGACGATCCCAGACTCCTGCGGCCGGCAAATTATCCGGCGGCCGTCGCCGGCCATGGATCGGGGGTTTACAAGAGCCGGTCGGGCGTTCCCGTGGCCGTCCTGCAGCTCATGGGCCGCGTGTATATGCCGCTGACGGACTGCCCTTTTCAGACGGCGGACCGAGAGATCGCGAAACTCAAAGAACAGGCCAAAGTCATCATCGTCGATCTTCATGCGGAAATTACCTCCGAAAAAGCCGGATTGGCCTGGTATTTAGACGGCCGCGTGACGGCGGCGGTCGGATCGCACACGCACGTCCAGACCGCCGATGAACGCCTGCTCCCGGGCGGCACCGCCTTCCTGACGGACGTCGGCGCCTGCGGTCCCATCGACAGCATCATTGGAATGGATATCCCCAGCGCGCTGAAACGCTTTCTCACCGGCCTGCATGTCCCCATGACTGTCGCGACGGGCGACGCCCTGGTCTGCGCCTGCGTGATTGAGGTGAACGAAGCCAGCGGCCAAGCGCAGTCCATCATCCGCCTCCACGAACGGATTTCCCTGCCGGCGACTCTTTCGGAAGATCGATGAGCCGGATTTTGACGGTCACGGAACTCGTGGCGCAGGCGAAAGCGTCCCTTGAAACGATGTTTGCCGCCGTCGCGGTTCAGGGCGAAATTTCGAACCTGAACTGCCATTCCTCAGGCCATTGCTATTTTTCTTTGAAGGATGCCACCGCGCAACTCAGCGCCGTCATGTTTCGGGATGATTTTAGGCGCCTGCGCTTTAAGCCGGAAAACGGCCTTCGTGTCATTCTGCAGGGCCGGCTGACCGTTTACCCACCCCAGGGACGATTCCAGATGGTGACCTCTCTGATGGAACCGCAGGGCAAAGGCAGCCTGCAACTGGCTTTCGAGCAGCTCAAAGCCAAACTGGAAAAAGAGGGGCTATTTGATCCGGCGCGAAAGAAGCCGCTTCCCGTTCTGCCGCGCGCGATCGGCATCGTCACCTCCGCGGACGGAGCCGCTCTGCACGACATGCTGACGATTCTCGACCGCCGGCATGCCGGGCTGCGCATCCTCATCTGCCCCACGAAAGTCCAGGGGGCGGGAGCCGCGGAGGATATCGCGGATTCCATCCTCCGCCTGAACCGCGATCATGCCGACCTGGAAGTTCTCCTGGTCGGCCGGGGCGGCGGATCTCTCGAAGATCTCTGGGCCTTTAATGAGGAAGTCGTCGCCCGCGCGATGGCGGCTTCGGCCATCCCGATCATTTCCTGCGTCGGGCATGAAACGGACTTTACGATCGCGGATTTCGTAGCAGACCTGCGCGCCCCCACGCCCTCAGCGGCCGCCGAACTCGTGATCCAGGCCAAAGAGGATCTGCTGTCGGGTGTCGCAACGCTTTTGTCCCGACTGACTTCGCAAATGAACTACCGCTTAGGGGAATTCGAACAACGTCTACGCCATGCTCTCTCCAGCCGCATGCTGCAGAAACCGACCGCCATGCTGGACGACTATCTTCAGGATATCGACACGCTGCGAGAACGGCTTCTCCAGATGATCCGCCATAGCGCGGGAAACTGGGAAAAAGATTTTGCGCGCCTGGGGGAGAAGCTGAATCTCCTTTCGCCCTTGGGGACCTTGGCGCGCGGTTATGCCATTGCCTGGAAGCTGCCGGAGCGAAATCTTCTGAAAAATGCATTGTCCGTGCGGCCACGGGACCAGATTGAGGTACAATTGCGCGAAGGTAAAGTTTATGCCGAAGTCCAAAGAACCGAAATTTGAAGAAAATCTGAAGCGCCTCGAGGAGATCGTCGATCAGCTCGAGAACAAGGAAGCGCCTTTGGACCAGTCACTCGCCCTTTTTGAAGAAGGAGTGAAGCTGGCCCGTGCCTGCCAGCAGACGCTCGAACAGGCCAAGAAGAAGGTGGACGTTTTGGTTAAAGAGACAGGAGAATTGAAACCCTATGATGCCTGAACCGCTCCACACTTATTTTGAATCCCGCCGCCAAATGGCGGAAAAAGCGCTGAACCAGTATCTGGACACGACCCAATCCCATCCGGAGATCATTCATGAGGCCATGCGCTATTCCGTTTTTGCCGGTGGCAAGCGGCTCCGTCCGGTCCTGGTGCTGGCCGGCGCTGAGATCTGCGGCAGGCGGCCGGAAATCGCGCTACCGACAGCAACTGCCATGGAGCTGATTCACACCTATTCCCTTGTCCACGATGACCTTCCGGCCATGGATGACGATGACCTGCGCCGCGGTCGTCCGACCAACCATAAGGTTTACGGCGAAGCCGTGGCCATTCTCGCAGGGGACGCACTCCTGACGAAGGCGTTTGAGCTCATCGCCAGAAATGCTAAAATACCCGGCGTTCGCCCCCAAACGGTCCCGGCGGTTGTTCAGTTGATTGCCCATGGCGCCGGAACGTTTGGCATGATCGGCGGCCAGGTCTTGGATATGCAGGCTGAGGGGGGAAAGTGGGAGAAATTAAAGAACCACGCCTCCCTCCTTCAGGAAATCCATCGTCATAAGACGGCCGCTCTTATCCGCGCAAGCCTTCAAGCCGGCGCGACATTAGCCGGCGCCACCCCCAAGCAGCTGACGGCCCTGGGCCATTATGGGGATCGTATTGGCATGGCGTTTCAGATCGCCGATGACATTCTGGATGTGGTGGCGGATAAGAAGAAGCTGGGCAAGCGCGGATCGGACGCAAAAAATAAAAAACTGACCTTCCCGGCCCTCTATGGCCTGGTCGAGTCGCGGCGGAAGGCGCAAGTCCTCGTCGAGGAGGCCAAGGCCGCTCTGGAACCCTTCGGGAGAAGGGCCCAGGTTTTGAAGCAATTGGCCAATTACATTATTGAAAGGGACCATTAACATGGGTTTATTGGACCAGATCAAAGATCCTCGAGATCTTCGCGCGCTCCGCCGCGATCAGCTGCCTCAGCTGGCGCGGGAAATGCGCGACCGGATCCTCGAGGTCATTTCGACGCGCGGAGGGCATCTCGGCTCTTCTCTGGGCGCCACCGAATTCACCATCGCCCTGCACTATGTGTTCAACACGCCGGAAGACAAGATCGTCTGGGACACCGGCCATCAAACCTACGGACACAAACTCCTGACCGGACGAAGGGACCGTTTTGACACCATCCGGCAAATGAACGGCCTGTCGGGCTTCCTGAAACGGGACGAATCCATTTATGACGCTTTCGGCGCGGGTCATGCGTCGACGGCGATTTCCGCCGCCCTCGGCATGGCCGTCGCCCGCGATCAGAACAAACAAGACCACCGGGTCATCGCCGTCGTTTCGGACGGCTGCATCACGGGCGGCATGTCCTTCGAGGGGCTCCAGAACGCCGGCCATGTCGGCAAGGATCTTTTGGTCGTCCTGAACGACAACGAAATGTTCATTTCCAACCGCGTGGGCGCGCTCGGCGCTTTCCTGACCAAGCTCCTCACCGGCGGCCTGGCCAAAAAGTTGGAATCGGAAGTGGAAAAATTCCTGAAGCGGATCCAGTTCTACGGATCGGGGCTTCTGCGCGTCGCCAAACGTATGCGGGTGCTGCTTTTCCCCGGCATGCTTTTTGAGGAGCTTGGATTTTCCTACTTCGGCCCTGTGGACGGTCACGATATCGACCGCCTCATCGAGATCATGCAGAACATTAAGACGCTTAAAGGCCCGGTCCTCCTGCATATCGTGACGAAGAAGGGCAAAGGGTATGAGTATGCCGAAAAAGATCCTTATACCTGGCATGGCCCGGGCAAGTTTGACGTCAAGACCGGCACCATGCACAAGTCGGCCGCGCCCACTCCTCCGGCTTATCAGAAAGTGTTCGGAGAGGCCTTGGTGAAGCTCGCCAAGGAAGATCCTCGCATTGCCTGCATCACCGCGGCCATGCCCGAGGGAACGGGCACGGATCTGTTCCGGAAAGAAATCCCGTCCCGCTTCTATGATGTCGGACTGGCGGAAGAGCATGCGGTGACCTTCGCGGCCGGAATGGCCTGCGAGAATGTCCGCCCGGTCGCAGCCATTTATTCCACCTTCCTCCAGCGCGGTTTTGACCAGATGGAGCACGATGTGGGGCTGCAGAAGCTCCCCGTGGTCTTCTGCCTCGACCGCGCCGGCCTTGTCGGAGAAGACGGCCCGACCCACCACGGCGTTTTCGATTACTCGTACACGCGCGTCATTCCGAATTTTGTCGTGATGGCGCCGGCCGACGAAAACGAGCTTCAGCACATGCTCAAGACCGCTCTCTCTCTTAACCTCCCGAGCACGATCCGCTATCCTCGAGGGCCCGGCGAAGGCGTGCCTCTGGATGCGGAATTCAAGGTCCTGCCGGTTGGCAAAGGCGTCGTTCTGAAATCCGGTCAGGACGTTTATCTCCTGGCCATCGGTTCCATGGTGCATCCCTGCCTCAAAGCCGCCGCCCTCATCGAGAAGGAAGGCATCTCCTGCGGCGTTGTGAACATGCGCTTTGTGAAGCCGCTGGACATGGATCTTCTGCGCCAACTGCGCCAGCAGACGCCGAACTTTGCCACCGTGGAAGAAAACATTCTGGCCGGCGGTTTCGGCAGCGCGGTCATGGAAGCGATGGAAGACACCGACACGCACATCCTTCGCATCGGCATCCCGGACAAGTTTATCGAACATGGGCCGCAGAATGTTCTGCGCGACATGGTGGGTCTCTCGCCGGAGAAGATCGCCCAGTCGACCCTGCAGTTCATGAAGAACAAGCGGCCCTCCCTTCAACCTGTTAGCTGACGACGCCGAGCGCATTCCTTATGTTTCCCGCGGAGGCGTTAAGCTCCGCGGGGCTCTGGATCATTTCAGAATCCCTGTAGCGGGCCGCACTTGTCTGGACGTGGGAGCCTCCACAGGAGGCTTTACTGACTGTCTTCTGCAGGCGGGAGCCAGGTCGGTCTGGGCCGTCGATGTGGGTTACGGCCTCCTGGATTACAAACTCCGCGACGATCCCCGCGTGCATCTCCTGGAGCGCACCAATTTTCGGTTTTTTCAGGCCGCCAGACTGACCGAAAAACCGGACCTGGCCGTCATCGATGTTTCCTTCATCTCACTTGCTAAAATACTTCCCAAAATCGCGGAAGTGCTCGCTCCCGGAGGCGACGTCCTCGCCCTGGTGAAGCCTCAGTTCGAAGGGACTCCGAAAGAGGTGCCGGGCGGTTTCGTGAAAGACGAAGCCACGCGCCAGATGATTCTCGGACGGGTCCTGCAGCAGGTCCAGGAGGCCAAGTTTGCACTGAAAGGGACCGTCGATTCCGTCCTCAAAGGCCGCAAAGGCAATCAGGAGAGCTTTTTCTATCTTGTGAAATGACCATGGAAGCGAAGAACACCTACGACGTCGATATTATCGAGAAAAAGTGGCAGGCGGAATGGGACAAGCGCAAATCCTTCGCCGCCCGACATGAAGACGCACGTCCCCGTTACTATTCGCTCGAAATGTTCCCGTATCCCTCCGGCAATCTGCACATGGGGCACGTGCGCAATTACACGCTGGGGGATGTCGTCGCGCGATACCAGCGCATGCTGGGGAAGAACGTCCTCCATCCGATCGGCTGGGACGCCTTCGGGCTTCCCGCCGAAAATGCCGCCATCAAAAACAAAGTTCATCCGGAGAAGTGGACGCGCGAGAATATCGTCGTCATGCGCGGCCAGCTGAAGGCGCTCGGCATTTCTTACGACTGGGACCGGGAATTCGCCACCTGCGACACCGACTATTACCGTTGGAACCAATGGTTTTTCATCCAATTCTTCGAGAAGGGCTGGGTTTACAAAAAGAAAGCGGCGGTCAATTGGTGCCCCTCCTGCCAGACCGTTCTCGCTAACGAACAGGTATCCGCGTCCGGCCAATGCTGGCGCTGCGACTCCGTCGTCGAGCAGAAAGAACTCGCGCAGTGGTTCATCAAGATTACTGATTTTGCGGAAGACCTTCTGAAGGGCCACGATCTGCTCCGCGAAAAATGGCCGCACGAAGTGCTCGCCATGCAGCAGCACTGGATCGGCAAGAGCGACGGCGCGGACGTGATCTTCGGCCTAGAGGGCCGCTCCGAGAAACTGACCGTTTTTACCACGCGGCCCGACACGCTTTTTGGCGCGACTTTCATGGCGCTGGCGCCGGAGCATCCCCTCGTCCATGATCTGGCCGCTAAAATCGGCAAGACGGCCGAGCTGGAAACTCTGATCAAGGGCCAGAGAGAACGCAAACGCCAGCGGCAGGAAACGACGGAAAAAAATGGATTTTACCTCGGGCTCAACGCCATCAACCCGATCAATCAGAAACTGGTCCCAATCTGGGTGGCCGATTACGTCCTGATGGATTACGGCACAGGCGCCATCATGGCGGTGCCCGCGCATGATCAGCGCGACTTCGAATTTGCGACCAAGTACGGCATCCCCGTCATTGAGGTAATTGGGAATCCGAAGAATCCTGTGAAGCGCTTTGAGAAGGCGATGGAAGCCGACGGTGTCATGATGAACTCCGGCGAATTCAATGGAACACCTTCTTCGGAAGGGCGACGAAAAGTGGGGGAATGGCTGGAGAAGCGCAAAAGCGGAAAGCTGACGGTGACCTATAAGCTGCGGGACTGGCTGGTGTCCAGACAGCGCTACTGGGGCACCCCGATTCCGATGATCAACTGCCCCAAATGCGGCATCGTCCCGGTGCCGGAAAAAGACCTTCCGGTCGTGTTGCCGACCGATGTTATGTTCACCGGCAAAGGGGAATCGCCTCTGGCCCAATCGGCTTCCTTTGTAAATGTGAAATGTCCGAAATGCGCGGGTGCCGCTCAGCGGGAGACCGATACGATGGACACCTTCGTGGACTCGTCCTGGTATTACGCCCGCTATACCGACGCCCGGCAATCCGCAAAACCTTTTGATCCCGCGAAAACCAATCCGTGGCTGCCCGTCAATCAGTACATCGGCGGCATCGAGCACGCGACGATGCATCTCATTTATTCACGGTTCTGGCATAAAGCAATGAAAAAACTTGGGCTTGTTCAAAGTGAAGAACCCTTTGAACGGCTGCTGGCGCAGGGAATGGTGACCCTCGGCGGCTCGGCGATGTCCAAATCGCGCGGGAATGTCGTCGACCCCAATGCGATTATCAGCCAATTTGGCGCCGACACGGCGCGCCTATTCATCCTCTTTGCCGCGCCGCCCGAAAAGCAGCTGGAATGGTCGGATGCCGGCGTGGAAGGATCCTGGCGTTTTTTGAACCGCGTCTGGCGGTTATGTGAAAAACTAAAGGACACGGGACATCAATTGCAGGACAACGACGCTGAAATCACCGACTCCATGATTTCTCTGAGACGTAAGACACATTGGGCAATCAACAAAGTGACTCGGGATTTCTGCGGGGAACACATTCAGATTAACACAGCAATTGCAGCAGTCATGGAACTGGTGAATGAACTTTATCTTTATCCGAAGTTAGGTGATCCGGTTTCAAAAGAGGCGGTCAGAGCGGTGGTACAACTTCTTTCACCCGTAGCACCACACCTCATGGAAGAGTTGTGGGAAAACCTTGGGGAAAATGGGCTTTGCTCTGAATCGAAGTGGCCCTCCGCCAACCCCAAATGGCTTGAGGCTGACACCGTGGAGATCGTCGTACAGATTAATGGTAAACTGAGAGCGCGTTTTGAGGCGATTAAGGGACTTTCAAACTCAGATATAGAACAGCAAGTTCTAAGTCTTCCAAAGGTACAGGAAGCATTGAAGGGCAAGGTCAGGCTCAAGATCATTTTCGTGCCGGATAAATTGGTCAATATTGTCACGAAATAGAATGACGATCAGATCAAAAACCAAATACCAAAAACCAAAAAGGCGTCTTTTTGGTATTTGGTTTTTGATTTTTGGTCTGGCCGGCTGCGCCAAGTATTACTACAACCCGGCGCCCCAGATCCTTCCTCAATACATCAAAAAGATGGCGATCCGGCCGTTCGCCAATCGCACGCAGCAATTCGGAATCGAAGAAAAATTGACCCTGGCCGTTCAATCCCTGATTAACCAGGACGGACGCTATCAGATTACCTCGGAAGATCTGGCGGACGGCGTCCTGATCGGCGAAATCACAAAATACATTCTCGAACCTCTGGCGTACGATCAGAACAATACGCCTTCACAATACAAGCTTTGGATTCTTGTCAACGTATCGTTTTATGACAAAATTAAAAATCAGACGCTCTGGACGGAGCCCAATATGGGCAATCCCATCACGTATTATGCGGCCTCTTCCAACCAGCCGGGAGCCTTAACGGAAGATGAGGCTCAACAGCAAATCTGGAACCAGATGGCGGTCGATATCACAACGCGGACGCTCGAAGGATTCGGCACGGTGACCGGCGCGTCGGATAAAGCGGTCCCGAAGAATTCGCCGGACCAATATCCCAGCGCCGTCAATCCGGAACCGGGGACAGGGATGACGCCACCCCCGTCACCTTCCTATTGAGGCACCTTGTGAACGCTAGAATACACCGTCTTTTGATAGGGCTCTTTCCCGTCGCGTTTTTATGGAGCGGCTGTCTTGGATTTCATACCCACCAAAAGCCCTCGATTCTGCCTCCCTATATCCAGAAGATTGCCGTTCGGCCCTTCGCCAACCATACACAGCAATATGGCCTCGAAGATAAATTGACCCTGGCCATTCAATCCGAATTTAACAACGACGGCCGCTATCAAATTACCACGGAAGACCAGGCCGACGGCGTCCTGATCGGCGACGTCACCCGCTACACTCTGGAGCCGCTCAGCTATGACACCAATCATGTCCCAACGGAATACAAACTCACCATCCTTGTGGACGTCTCATTCAAGGACAAAGTGAAAAATCAGGAACTCTGGAAAGAACCCGGAATGATCGGCGAGCTCCGGTATTTCGCCGCTTCTTCCGGATTAGCGGGAGCGATGGCGGAAACCGACGCTCAACAAGTCATCTGGGACCAAATGTCCCGCGATATCCGCACAAGGACCATCGAAGGGTTCGGGACGGAGGCCAAAGCTTCTGATAACTCCGGTTCGAAATCCAAGTCGGTTCCCTCCAATAGCCTTCCGCCGCTGAACAACGCGCCTCCGTCGATGCCGAGCGAGCAGCCGCCGGCTCCTCCTCCCCAGCAGCCTTACTGACCTCTTATGGCCGCGCCCATTAAATCCGATGAGTTATGGGCTCAGTGGTCGAGGAAGCTTTGGAAACCGCATTATCTCTTCGCCGGCCAGGAAGAATTCCTGATTGATCAGGCCTTTAATAAAGCCCTGCACTATTGGCTGGGGGACAGCCCGGACGCTCTCAGCTTCGATCGCCTCGACGCTGAAACGCAGTCTCCGGAAGACATCATCCAGGCGGCCCAAACGGTTCCATTCTTCGGCGGACCACGCGTGCTCTTGATCAAAAATGCCTCGCAGCTCCTGGCCCCGGAGCAGGAAAAGGTGTCCGAAGTTTTGGAGACGCTCAGTCCGGAAACGCACTGCCTATTTGTCTGGGGTAAAGAATGGCGCCGGGACGACGCGAATAAGCCCCTGGTTGAAGCGCTGATGAAGATCGGTCAGGTGGTGATTTTCTGGCCGCCTTTTCCGGAGCAGGCGCAACGCTGGGTCATCGAGCGCGCCAAGCACTATAAAAAATCACTCACCCTTCAGGCCGCTGGCTGGTTGGTTCAGCAGTCCGGAGACAGCTTGCGGCTTCTGGATCAGGAGCTGGCCAAATGCGCCTGCTACGTCGGTGAACGTCCGGAGATCGACCTGGAGGACGTTCAGACGTCCTTCGGCTATCAGAAGGCCGGTTCGCCCTTTGATTGGTTGACGGCGATCCGGCAGACGAAAGGCCCCGTCGCCATTCAAGTTTTAGATCAGCTTCTGAGGGAAGGGGAAGAACCGGTCAGACTTCTGGCGCTCGTCTCTCGTACACTGCGCGACTGGTTATACGCCAAAACGATGGGCGAGAGCGCCGGGATGCTTGCCATGCGCTTTCACATTAAGAGAGGAGAGGAAGATCGGTTCAGGCAGGAGCTGGCGCGTTGGAGCGAAGAGAATCTGATCGAAGGGATTCGTCAGTGCGTGGAAACGGAACAGGCGATGAAGACAGGAAAAGAAACGCCGGAGATGGCGTTAACTCTGTTGACGTTAAGCCTTGGCCACCGCGAGCTTGCCCACGTGCTCTGACAAACGGGATTTCTTGCGGGACGCCGCGCGCCAATGAATGACACCCGTCTTGGCCGCTTTATCCCAGGCGGAAAAAGCTTCCTCCAGAAGCGTCTTCGCGGATTTGGCGTCTTTGGCCGCCACGGCCGCTTCGACTCGGCGGGCGAGGGTCCGGATTTTGCTGCGGATCTCAAGATTATGTTCGGCGTGCGTCACCGCCTGCCGGTGGGCCTTCAGCGCCGAGGTATGCCGTCCCGTCTTTAATTTTGCCATAAGGAGTGCTATCGTATTCGATTGAAAGGCGTCATGTCAACACAACACCACAAACTGGCCCGCTCGGCGGGCATTTTTACGAGTGCGACCCTGTTGTCGCGTATCCTTGGATATTTCCGGGACACGATGGTCGCGGCTTTTTTTGGCGCCGGGCCGGCGGCGGACGCTTTCTACACCGCCTTTCGAATTTCCAACCTCTTCCGACGATTGTTGGGTGAAGGTGCGCTCTCGGCTTCGTTTGTTCCGGTGTTCTCCGAATATACCCAGAAGCAGTCTCACGAAGAAACTCAACGCTTCCTGAACACGATGTTCACAACGCTTCTCGTCATCTTGTCCGTCATCACCCTTCTGGGCATTGTCTTCGCGCCCCAGCTGACCCGGCTGATCGCCCGCGGTTTTGATCCGTCCTCCGAACGTTTTGCCCTGACGGTCACGCTCACCCGCTACATGTTCCCGTTCATGCTCTTTATCTGCCTGGCCGCATTGATCACCGGGGTCCTGAATGCCTTTCACTCGTTTTTTCTTCCCGCCTTTGCCCCGGCGTGCCTCAGCATTGCCGAAATGCTTTACATCGGATTTTTATGGATCGCCCATATCAAAGGGCAGAACGCCGTCGTGGGACTGGCCGTCAGCGTCACAATAGGGGGATTCAGCCAGTTTTTTGTCCATATCCCGGCCTTGATGCAACGGGATTACACCCTCGGCCTGCGCTGGGACCTGGCCCATGAGGGCATGCGCCGCGTGGGGCGCTTGATCCTTCCGGCGACCCTCGGTGTCGCCGCGGACCAGGTGAATGCTTTCGTCGACACGATGATGGCGACTTTCCTGAGCATTGGATCGGTGACGGCCATGTACTACTCCAATCGAGTCATGCAGCTGCCGCTCGCGCTTTTCGGGATCGCGCTTTCCCAGGTGGCGCTCCCTACCATGTCGGCCTCCGTGGCGCGCGGAGCGGCGCAGGAAGTGAAAGACACCTTGAACTTTTCCCTGCGCCTGACCCTTTTCATGATCCTGCCGGCCACGACCGGGCTCATTGTGCTGGGGCATCCCATCGTGCAGACGCTTTTTCAATACGGGCGCTTTTCCAGCGAGGCCTGCTGGGTCACCACTTGGGCGCTGGCCGCTTTTTCGCTGGGACTCTTTGCCTATGCCGCCGTGAAGATTTTAGCGGCTGCCTTCTATGCTCACCAGACCACGCGCGTTCCCGTCGCGATTGCCTCCTGCTGTGTGGCGCTGAATGTGGCGCTCAATATCAGCACGCTGGTCGCGCGCAAAAAACTCATTCTTCTTCACCCGGAATGGGCCGATTTCCTGAATGGCCGCGGCGGCGTGTCCTGCCTCGCGCTGGCCACTTCGATCGCCTCCTGGGTGAATGCCGCCGCGCTTTTTATCCTTCTGCGCCGAAAACTGGGTATACTAGGAGGACGCCGCATTCTTCGGACCGTCGTGAAATCCATGGTGGGATGCGCGGCCATGGCCGCTTTTAGTTTGGGCGCGATGCATTTGGGAATTTCCGAGTCAGATTTTCTGGTGCATCATAATCGCCTGGCTCGCAGTCTTGAGCTTCTGATCGCCATTACGGGAGGGGCCGGCATTTATATGTGGACGGCCAGGCTCCTCCGCATGGAAGAGTGGCAGCCCTTTTGGGCCCAGCTGGCTTCCCGCCGCGATAGCATAGACACCGTCGAGTAATCTTTTTTTATGGCCCTCTCGTCATTCGCACCTCTGGCGGCTATGCGTCGAAACCCTAACGAAAAGGGTTCGGCGGTGACTGCCCCTGGAGAAAAAGAACTGCTGGAGGCCTGTTCGGTTTCCGCTGAGACCACCCTGACACGCCTCGGCGCGACCGACAAAGGCCTTTCCGAAGAACAGGCCCTCGAACGCCGGGCCAAGTTCGGCTTAAACGAGGTGGCCAAGCGCAAGAAACTCGGCTTCATCGGCGAGATCCTTCAGCGCTGCAAAAATCCGCTCGTCATCCAGCTCTTTGTCATCGCCGGAGTCTCTTACGCGATGGGAGACCTGCGCGCGGCGATTGTGGTCGGCGTCATGATCGTGCTCAGTGTCTTCCTCGGATATTTCCAGGAAACCCGCTCCAGCAAAGCCGTTGAGAAGCTGCAGGCCATGGTCCAGACCACCTGCTCCGTCCTGCGCGAAGGCAAAGAAATCGAAATCCCGATGAATGAGCTCGTCCCGGGAGATATCGTGATCCTGACGGCCGGATCCATCATCCCCGCCGACCTTCGGCTGCTGATGGCCAAAGACTTTTTCGTCAGCCAGTCCGCCTTGACCGGCGAATCCATGCCGATTGAAAAGAACACGGGCAACGGCGGCGTGACCACCAAAGCCGCTCTGGAACTCCCGAACGCCTGCTTCCAGGGCAGCAATGTGCTCAGCGGCGCCGCGCGCGGTCTTGTGATCAATACCGGAGCCAACACGTACTTTGGGACGATCTGCGAAAAACTCTCCATCCAGCGCGTGCTCACCAGCTTCGACAAGGGCGTCAACGCCTTCACATGGCTGATGATCCGCTTCATGGTCATCATGGTGGCGGTCGTGTTCGTCATCATCGGGCTGACCAAACACAACTGGGCGGAAGCGCTGCTGTTTGGCCTGGCCATCGCGGTGGGTCTCACCCCGGAGATGCTTCCGATGATCGTGACCGTCAACCTCTCCAAAGGGGCGCTGGCCATGTCCCGCAAAAAAGTCATCGTCAAGCGCCTGAATTCCATTCAGAACTTCGGCGCGATGAACATCCTCTGCACGGATAAGACCGGCACACTCACCCAGGACAAGGTCGTTCTCGAACGCTATGTCGACGTCACCAACCGGGAAAGCGAGGATGTCCTGCGCTACGCCTACATGAACAGCCACTATCAAACGGGCCTGCGGAATCTCTTGGACAAGGCGGTCCTTGCCCACTCCGACCTGGACGTCGAACGGACCTGCCGCAAAGTCGATGAGATCCCCTTCGACTTTCAACGCCGGAGGATGTCGGTCATCATCGATTATGAAGGCGATCACGTGCTGATCTGTAAAGGCGCCGTCGAGGAAATCTTTAACGTCTGCGACCGCTACCAGGTCGACGATGAGATCCATCCGCTGATCGACATGCTTAAGAACGATGTGCTTGAAGAATTCCAATCCCTGAGCGCCGATGGCTTCCGGGTGTTGGCCGTCGCCTACCGCGAATATCCGCAATCCAAGGAAGTCTTTTCGGCCGCGGATGAGCAGGATCTCGTTCTTCTGGGCTATATCGCCTTTTTCGATCCGCCCAAAGAAACTTCCGCAGTGGCCCTGGAAGCGCTCCGCAAATCCGGCGTCAGCACGAAAATTCTCACCGGCGACAACGCGCTCGTCAGCCGCAAGGTCTGCAAAGACGTCGGCCTGCCGATCGAAGGGCTCGTGACGGGAGAGCAGCTGGCGGGCTTAAGCGACGCGGACCTGTCCGCCCTGGCGGAAAAGACCACCGTCTTCGCGCGGCTGTCCCCGTCACAGAAGGAAGAGATCATCCGCGCCTTGCAGCGCAACGGCCACGTGGTCGGCTTCCTGGGGGACGGCATCAATGACGCGGCGGCCATGAAGACCGCCGATGTCGGCATTTCGGTCGATACGGCCGTGGATGTGGCCAAAGAATCGGCGGACATTATTTTGCTCGAGAAAAGCCTTCTTGTCCTGGAAGACGGAATCATCGAAGGCCGGAAAGTCTTCGGCAATATCATCAAGTACATCAAGATGGGCGCCTCCTCCAACTTCGGCAACATGTTCAGCATGATGGGGGGAGCCATTTTTCTGCCGTTCCTGCCCATGGCGCCCATCCAGGTCCTGGTCAACAATCTCCTCTATGATTTTTCCCAACTTGGCATTCCCACGGACGTTGTCGACGAGGAGTATCTGGAAAAGCCGCGAAAATGGAACATTGAAAGCATCAAGAAATTCATGATCTTCATCGGTCCCACCAGTTCCGTTTTCGACTACACGACTTTTTTCCTCATGCTGTATGTCTACCACTGCATCAACTATAATCATCCACAGACGACCGCGATGATGAAAACGCATTATGAAAGCTTGTTTCACACGGGTTGGTTTGTGGAGTCTCTCTTAACGCAGACCTTGATCGTGCATATTATCCGCACGAATCGCATCCCTTTCATTCAGAGCCGGGCGAGCACAGCGCTCACCTGGACGACGGTCGCCGTCATGACGACCGCGATTGTCCTGCCTTTTTCGCCTTTGGCCGGCTACCTTGGCTTCGTTCCTCTGCCCAAGACCTTCTGGCTTTGGATGGCGGCGACGTTGTCGACCTATGTGATTCTCACGCACAACGTCAAATCCTGGTTTGTGCGCCGCTACGGAGTCGACTGATGCGCAGCTTACTGAACGCGCTCCAGGACGGACGCCTCGTCGAACTGCCGGATACGGATAAATGGAATTCGCTCAAATATCTGGCTCACCTGATTGAAGCCATCCCGGAAGTCAGCGAAACCGATCTGGCGGAGCAGGTCCTGGCCCAGGAACAGTCCAACAACACCGGCATCGGCCTCGGCATCGCCTGCCCGCATGTGCGCGTGTCGGGCGACAAGGACTTGATCTGCGCCGTCGGCTGGAGCCCCACGGGAATCGATTACGGCTCTAAAGACGGCAAGAAAGTCCATCTGGTGGTGATGTACTACATCCCCGAGGCCCAAAAGAACACCTATCTGAAAGAAGTCTCGTCCCTCGTGCGCGCGGTGCGTCCCGAAGGGGAAATTCAATCGATCGCCAAAGCTGAAGACATCGCCAAGGTGCGCGAAGAGCTCCTCAACTGGGTGTCGGCCGCCATCGACGCCGGAATCCCGGAAACCAAAGCGCGGATGATCCGCCTCGAAGCCCGTCAGGCGGCCTTATCGACCACGGAAGCTCCCTTGGGCGCCGCCCCTGTGGCGGCGCAGATCTTCCCGCTCCTGATTCTTCCGCAGCCGGCGGATAAATTCACGGTCCTTTGCGAAAACCATCCGCTGGCCGCGGCGCTCGAAAACGACCCGACCCTGGCCGTCTCGCTCAAGCAGCGCATCAGCTTTGACCGTGCCGGATTCCATCTGATTTTCCGTGGTGTCCAGATCTACGACCCCGCCCGCCCCCTCTACGACTACATCGCCTTCAAGCTAGGCCCAACCCCCGCCTAGGATTAGCCAGTTAGCGCATTACGTGTGATGGTCCTGCCCTGGATGCAGGCCAGCAGAAGGCGATCAAAAGCCTGGTGGGGCCAGTATCTTCTATTGAAACGGTAGGCGAATTCTGCCAAGTAAGCTTTCCGGTACTTAGGGGAGCATCCATGATAGGTCGAGGACAGCCGCATCTTGAGGTTGACGCTTAACCAGTGGATCCATTTCAAGTGTTCCTTGGCTTTGTCCGGCTCCTGATGAAAGGGGATAGACCGGGTGGGATACCCCTTCTTCCTGGCTTGTAGAAATACCCCGGCTCCATCCGATTTGAGCCGGCTTCCTTTGGCAATACGCTTCTCCAAAGCCGGCAAGACCTCTTCTTTAAAGGCTGTTTCCAACTGCTCAAAGGTCACAAACCGGGGGTAGTTTTTGGTGCGTCCTTCCTGAACCCCCATCAGAAACCGGCTGTGACGATCTTCCCGTTTTTGTCGTCGATCATCCCAGTTTTGTCGGCCCAGTAAGATCTCGTCCACCTGGACTTTGCCTTGGAGTTTATAAAGGTCTTCCCGCTGCGTCATGGCATGCCGGATCTTATGCCCCATGAGCCAGACCGTCTTGTAGTTTTTAATTCCCAGTTGCTTCTGGAGGTATCGCATGGAGACTCCCTTCGGGGTCGTCCCCATCAGGAAAATGGCCCAATACCATTTCTGTAAAGGGATTCGGCTTTTGTGGAAAACGGTTCCAGCCATGGCGGAGAGTTGTTGGCCGCAAGGATTGCACTGAAACAGCCGGCGAGTCTGGACAAACCCCATCGGCCGGCGGCAGTTCGGGCAGCACTGTCCTTTAGGCCAGCGTAAACGGACTAAATATTCCCAGCAGTGTGCTTCATCCGGAAAACGCTTCTGGAAATCGAGCAGACTCATCTCGTCGTAAGGCTCTTTGGGAGCGTTCATACGCCGAGTTTAACACATAATGTTCTAACTGGCCAATCCTAACCCCCGCCTAGGCCCTTTAGACCCATATTCTTAGACTTCCGTAGCATGGCACTTCCGTTGAAGACCTGATAAGCTTTCTTCGAGCGCGCGGGAAACGCCTGCGCGCGCGCGTTCGAAGGTTTTAATTAATATGAAACACCTTATTCGAATTGCCGCTCTTCTTCTAAGTCTTGCTATCGCAGCTGACCCTCCTACGGCCAGCGCGATTTCTCTATTTCAGCAGACCGTTCCATTCACATTAACATCCTCGCCCGAAAACCTAAAAGCTGTTGAATTATTCCGAGAACAGGTGATCATTGCTCCGGTTCTTAATTTTTTCCTTCACGCATTCAGCCGGGCGACCACCGCCAGGAAAGCTCGCGCAGCCAAAACGCGGCTCATTCCCCGCAAGACCACCCTCAGTTATCGCCAAAAGACCGTGATTGCCTTGGTGCTGACCATGATGCAGCCGTTCGCGGCAACAGCCCGGAGCCTGCATCCTCCGAGAAAAGCGCATCCTTCCGCTATGACCCAGAAAAGACCCCGGACACGGAAAGCTCCCAATGCACAAAATGCGATGTCCCCCACGGCTCCACCCTTGCAATTGACGCCCCCTGCGATGCCGACTTCGTCCCCTACCCCGGCGTCAGAACCTAAAATCGAATTTTCCATCGCTCAAAAAAGGTTGAGAAACGATCTCAATCGCTATTTCGATGAGAAAAGCGTCGCTCTGAAGAAACTGGGCCAAGACGTGCTGATTCAGGCACACTTGAATTCCGACTTCCAGCTACAAGGCACTGTTGATCCGAAGGTTGATCCCTACGGGACTATGCCGGAACGACGTCTTAGAGACCTTGAGACGATTCTGAAAGTCGATTTCGCACTCATCGATTCCCGCACACTCCCCACCTACATTCAACACATACAGGAACCGACAATCCGACAGGCGCTTTTCTTCATTTCCACATTCAACGCGGAACTGTACCGCGCGCTTGAAGTGCGCGGCGTTCCCATCGATTTTTTCAAAATCGAACCGGGTTATGAACGAGATCCAGAAGTTCGCTCGACCAGAGGTGCTACCTCTGGGACAACATTCGACGGACGCGCCGGTGATCCTTCGATTTTACTTACTCCCGAGACAGAAGGTTTCCCGGTCCACATGGCCATCACCTTGGTGCATGAAGGCCTACATGCGCGCGAGTTGCCCGATGGTTTTTGGTCACTGTACTGGGATTCCTTCAAAGGTTTATCTGGTTTATGGGATCTTATCCGGTGGCTTGTTACTGGCCTTCCTCGCAACGAAGGTCTGGCCTTTGGCATTGAATCCTCGTTCCTGGAAAAAGTTCTTCGCATTCACTTGAACGAAGACATCTCTCTCAGGTTATATTTTGACGAAACTATCGACGCGATCAAATCGAGCTTCGAAGCATGGTTGCCTCTTTATGTCGCGGTCTGGCTTTTCCGGCTGATACGACGCTGGTGGCAGCGAAGAGCGGATATCACCCATGAACTCGTGGCAGAATATGTGTTTCGCCGTTACGTATTCCGACTGTGCTTCGGAACTTTGGCAGGTCTGTACGTGTATGCAGCCTTTCAATTAGCGACTGCCAATTCTGTCATACGCGGTCTATTGTCCGTTGGCCCTCTGATCATTTTGCCCATGATGCTCAGTATCTTTGTCCTGTTCGGCATTGCGAACCTCAGTAATCACATACAGGCGTTCTTTTTCGCGGCTTTCCATCGACATGAGTGGGGGGTCGCATTTGGAAACCGATTTCAAGCTGGCATTTATCTTCGCAAACTCTGGTCGAAAGGCCAGGACGGCCGTGAACGTGCCATATGGCTACATGATTTGAATAATCGCATTATGGACGCCGGTGGAGACATTCACAGCCAACGGTTAGAGGACCCGAACCAGAGGACATTCGTTAATGCTTGGGACCTCCTTGATGACTATGAACGTGCGTTGATCGGACATTATTACTGGGGCCCCAAACGTAAAGCACCCGAAATTGAAGTGACAGCATCAACAGATCTCGTTTCCTTACGAAAAATATTACTCCATCCGAAAACAACAATACCACAAGCGACTATCGTCCTCAACGAATTAGGTCGTCGAGCCAGACAACAAGGAGATCTGGCGGCCTTTTATCTGTTGGGAAAGATTATGCGCGGGCGGAGTTATAACCCAGGGGAGACTGTTCGCCGGCTGGCAGGCACCCTCTACCGCAACGTTAAGCCTTTATTGGACACACTCAAGACACAAGCGGCGAACGAAGCCCTGCGCAACCGCATTTCCATAGCGGACCAAGAGCGAATAATTACCAGAATGCGCGCCGCATCCCCTGACACGTTGCGATCATGGTTGATCATGGCGAGTGGAAATCCTAAAAGCGCGGCGGAAGACGAGAGATTAAGCTTAGCGGCCCATGTTATTCATGTTCAATCGACGCATATGACGGATCTAAATAGGATGTCAGATTGGAAGTCGCGTCGACGTGTCATCGTGCCCCGAGACCTCTTCTACCCCTTTTTAAACGTTCTGTACACGATAGATACGGCTGAACAATTCTTGTCAATTCTCCAAGCCAACCGGAAGGCTAATGACACTGAGCTTAAGGTCTCGTTTGATCAATGGATGTGGGAACATGGGATCGGCCGCCAGGAGTTTGAATGGATGACGAAGTATCTGCGCGACAAACATGAAATGACGGGCCCAGGCATAGCTGAATGGGCGATCCTCCTGGTGGAACAATTTAGTTCAAACCCTGAGCCGCAATCGCCGTTTTATCCTGTGGCAAAAAATAGATTGGAGTTGTGGTTATCAAAGCTCAAAGAAGCGGATGTCCGAGTCAAGGTCACGGACGCTTTGGTCGGACAATTGACCTATTTGCCGGAATCGGGCGGTGTTCAACTTGTGATTTTCCCGAACAATACATTTGATCGTCGCGCCACTCCACCCATGCTGATCATTGATAACGACTTATGGAGCAGTTCTGGCTGGGAAACAGGTTCAATACGCGTCGGTGACCGAAGTACTCTTAAAGCCATGTACAGGCCTGCGCGCACGCATTCCATTGTTCACCGTCGCACAGAACAGGCCGCGTAATTCCTCAGCCCCGGGCCTGAACGGACAATCCAGCGGCTATAATAGGCCACGGGTATGTTTACGCTTTCGACCGGATCCTTCCAGCAGATTGAAGAGAAATTCCTTGCCGACTTCGCAGCACAGCGTTCAAGCGATCCTTTGGCCGACATCCTCATTTTATCGCCTTCAGGACGGCTCCTGACGCACCTGCAAAGCCGGCTTGCTCAAGCCAGCCCGGGTTACCTCAACATCCATTTCCTGACGTTCTATGCGCTGGCGGAGCGGCTGCTGGCTGACAGTCACTATTTCGAACGACAGGTCAATGAACCCGCTTTCTTTAATGAAATGATCCATCGTATCCTGGCTGGCGAAAGCGATGAGCCTTTGGATCGGGAAGTGGAGAAATTATTCGGTCTGACGGGCCGTCGTGTCCCTAAAGGGCTCCCGGCAGCACTGGCGGGAACATTAAAAGATCTGCGGGATTCGGGCATCCGCGCGAAGGCGGCGCTTCTAGCGGATAAAGAGGGGCTTCTGAAGGGAGCAACTCCTGTTGAAACGGCGACGCTTGCGCTGCACGCGCGTCTTACAGGGCTTTTTCAGACCCACCAGATACGAACTTCCGCGGATCTCTTACGCCGAGCGGCTGAAGCGGCGCCGTCACATCCTTGGCTGGCCCGCCAAAAAATGATCTGTCTTTATGGCTTCTATGACCTGACAGGCGTACAGCTGGATTTTGTCGGTTCCTTGAGCCATCATCCGAACGCGCGCGTGTATTTTCCTTACCAGAAGAACAATCCTGCCTACGCCTATGCAGAACGACTGCTTAAAGATCCCGCTTTCACATCAAAGATAGCTGAAAAACGGGACGTGGAAGACAGCCAAGCTCCCTCGCCGCGCACCGAAACTTGGAGTTGCTCGGGCGCCCGGGATGAAGCGTGGCTGGCCGCTAAAGAAATCCTAAGGCTTAGCGATGAAGGCCTTTCTTTTGACGACATCGGAATCGCATCCCGGAACCTCTCACCGTATCTAAGCGCCTTGCGCGAAATCTTTGCCACGCATCGGATTCCTTACAGGGCTTCACGTGGAGAAAACGCCGGTTCGCATCCTCTGGTGAAAGCGGTCAGAGCCCTCCTGACTCTGTACACGCAACATGCCCGCATCAGCACGGTCCAAAAGGATCTGGAAAATTCTCCCTACATCGATTCCGCCCCGAAAGCGGAGGTCATGCCTGAGGCAAATGGCGCCTGGTCTTCGCATGTGGCCTGGGCGATGGATCAGATGAACCGACACGTTAAACTTCCGGCCGATGCGTCCCGGGAAGAAACGATTCTTCTGGCCAACATAACAAGTACATTCCAAGACCTCTTGATCCTGGATACGCTGGGAGCACCCGTCTCCCGCCGCCGGTTTCTGGAAGTCTGGGATGAAAAATTGAAACTTTTGGAGCGGCCCTCCGCTACAGAGCCCCACGGAGGCGTTCAGGTGCTGGAGGTCCAGGAAGCGCGCGGGTTGTCGTTCAAAGCTTTGTTCATACTGGGAATAAATGAAAAGGTCTTCCCGCGGCTGATCCGTGAAGATCCCTTCCTGTCCGACGCCGTTCGCGACGCGCTCTCGCAGGCCACAGGATCTCGTCTTGCGCGCAAAATGAATGGATATGAGGAAGAGCGTCTGTTGTTTGAGCTCATGCGGAGCCTGCCAAGCCAGCGACTTTATCTGCTTACGCAGCGTTCGGACGAGGAAGGGAAGATCCTGATTCCGTCCGTCTATCTTCAGGAACTCAAGCGCTCGGCGCCGGGAAATGACGCCGACAGACTTCCCCGAGGAACCGCTGAAAAGCTGGTACACGCTCCATTCAACCAGCCTCTGACGTGGACTCCTAAAGAATTTTCGTTCCTAGCCAACCGAGAAAAGGTCTATCCCGAGGCGCTGTACAAAGCATTAGGGTTGAATACGGCTGATTTTCACCGGCTTCTTCTCTCCCACAATGCCCTGGAAGACGTAAGACCCGGCATCGGGCCCTATGATGGCCAGATTAAGGATGAAACCATCACCCGCGCGGCTTTGCAGCATGGATTTTCGCCGACAGGTCTCGAAGACCTGGCCGAATGTCCCTTTCAATTTTACGCCGGCCGTATTCTTCGGATCACGCCCAAGGAGGAATTTGCGCCCCGGGGAGAAATGACCACTCAAGCGCTCGGGATCCTGTTTCATAGCACGCTGGAAGCCTTCTACAACGGTTGCCGCGAAAAAGGGTTGCTTGACACCTCTCAAGGACTGCCCAAAAGGCTTTCCGAAGCTGTCACGGCCGCTTTCGATAAGCACCAGGATGAACTTTCAAACGTCTATCCTGTCGCGCTTAAATCCTCAAAAGATATTATCTTTCAGTTCCTTTCAGAATTTCTTGAAGATGAAATAGAAGAATTTTCTTCGACCGGCTTTAGACCCACCTGGTTCGAGCAGAGCCTTCAGGGTCCTATTCCGCAATGGAGCTTCCCGGGAGTGGGCGATTATCGGGGGCAACCTGATCGAATCGACGTTAAAGAGGAGAACGGGGTAACCCATGTCCGGGTAGTCGATTACAAGAGCGGCAAACCCCGAACCTACTCCGGAACGATCGAAACGGGGCTGATCAAGGGAAAATACCTCCAATTGCCCGTATACCTGGCACTGGCCTCGAGTTTTGCGGAAAAAACCCTGGGGAAAAAGGTTATTTCTGCGCAAGCAGTGCTGCGCCAAATTCGTACCCCGGGCGAAAATGAAAGACCTCTGACTTCTGCATTTTGGGAAAAGCCCTCGGCTCAGGTCCTCGCCGAAAACATCCAGGAACTGATAGGTCTCGTAGAAAAAGGGTGGTTTTATATCGAGCCCAGTTCCAATGACGAGGGCTACTGTAAACATTGCCACTTTAGCCGGGTCTGCCGTAAGGAGCATATGCCGACCCGCCTGCGCGCCGAGCGTGACGCGACGCGCCAACGGGTCAGTGAAAAATTGGATCGCTCCGCTCCTAGAACAGAGGCGCCGGAAAAAACCAGGAAGCGCAAAGGAAAGACAACCGATGTCTCTTAATCGAAACCTCTTGATCGAAGCCGGCGCAGGAACGGGGAAAACGACTCGCCTCGTGAAAGCCGTGATCCAGGCCCTTTTTATCCGCGAGATTCCGCTGGGGGAGATGGTCGCCCTCACGTTTACCAACAAGGCCGCCAGCGAGCTCAAAGCGCGCATCGCCGACGCCCTTAAGGATATTCTGGACGCTGGTTCCAAAAGCACCCTCCGCGAGAAGCCCTGGTGGCCGGACCCGGAGCCGACACTCCCTTTAAGCAACCTCCAGGATCTGGCGCGTAAAGCGTCAACCGTGATGGACCGCGCCGACATTTCCACCATCCATTCATTTGCCTATGCCTTGCTGAAATGCTTCCCGCTGGCGGCGGGGATTGATCCGAACTCCGTCATCGATGACAAAGGGGTGCGCTTTGACGAGCTCTTTCGCCGCGACTGGCCGATGTGGTTGTCGGTGGAGCTGGGCGCCAACGCTCCACGCGAAGCCCAGTGGCTGGAACTCCTGTCGCGCGCATCCCTAGATGACGTCGAAAAGGCCGCCCGTGAATTAAGTGACTTTAAGGTCCCTCTCGATAAGCTGCTCCTATCGGATGCCGAGCACGCCAAGCGCCTGAAAGAATTACACGAGCGTATCCAGGCGCTTGTGGCGGATCATCCCGGAGAGCAGAAAGCCCACACCATCGCGCGCGCCTGCGAAGAGGTCATCGGCGCCGCCGCGCAGGGCGCTTGGGGCAAGCTGGAGAAGCTCCCTGAAGAAACGACCGCGGAGTTAAAGAGAAAGTTGGGCGATCCGACCGAGGCCTGGAATGAAGAAAACTTGGAAAAACTGGAAATGCTTCAGGCGGTGGCGAAAAACCTCATCGCGCGCGGCGACCGGGTAATTGGGCTTCTCACTCAACTCTTAAAGCCGTTTGCCGTTCAGTTCCGCGAAACGCTCCTTTCCGAAGGATGTCTTACTCATTCAGCCTTGCTCTTTATCTCCCGCGAGATGGTGAAGCATCATCCCGAGATCCGCGCAACGCTCAAAGCCGATGTCCGGCTCATTTTGATCGATGAATTCCAGGATACCGATCCTTTGCAGGCGGAACTTCTGCTCTTTATCGCCGAAGCCGCCGGGAGACATGCCGCTGAATGGGACGTCGTCCAGTTTGGCGAAGGGAAACTCTTTATCGTGGGAGACCCGAAACAGTCGATCTATCGCTTCCGCGGCGCCGACATTGCCGCGTACGAACGCATTGGCCAATTGGTCTTGAAGCAGGGGGGGTTCCCGGAGACGCTGGAAATCAACTACCGCAGCCAGTCCCAGATCATTCATCTGGTGAATTCCGCTTTTGAGAAGATCATTCGGCCGATTCCGGATATTTCGCCGCCTTATGTTTCTGTCCGGCCGCATCCCGAGGCGACGCCCACACGGCCTATTCAGGATGTGGAGATCTGGCTGGCGGGTTCCCCGGAGAAACAATCGACGGACAATGCCCAGGACACCGAAGCCGAACACATGGCACGCTGGATCAAGGCGTCCGTGGGGGAGCTGATGGTCCATGACCCGAAAGAAAAGGGGCTAAGGCCGCTCCGCTACATGGACGTGGCTCTTATTTTCCGGAGCTACCATCCGATGGACCGCTTTATTGATGCGCTCCGCCGCCACGGCCTTCCTTTTGCTGTCGAAAGCGAGCGTTACTTTTTTACCACCCCTGAAATCACGGACTTCATCAATCTCCTTCGCGCCGCCGATAATCCTGATGACGTCCTTTCCCTTGTGGGCTTTCTCCGCAGCCCTCTGGCCGGGCTCACAGATGAGGAAATCTTAAAACGCCGACACGCCGATACGCTTGAAGAAGCCGAAGCTGTTCGCTGGATCAGGGGCCTCACCAAAAGGCTGGGGCGCGAAACCCTCGCCGAAGTGCTGCACTCGATTTTTGAAGAGACATTTTTAATGGAACTGGCCGTTCGCTCCTATCACGGGGACCAAACCGTCGCGAACCTCTTAAAGCTGCGGCGTCTATTGGAAGGTTTTGCCGCGGAAGGCGTGATGACGATGGGGCTTCTTCTCGAGAAGTTGGAAGAATTCTTCGCGGATGACACCATTGAGGGGGAAAACCCGCTGGCAGATGAATCCTATAACGCCGTGCGATTACTGACGGTCCATAAAGCCAAGGGCCTGGAGTATCCCGTGGTTTTCCTGCCTTCGCTCCACAGCCAGATTCGGGAACATCCGTCCAAGCCTTTTTCCTTCTCTTTTGACTGGCGAACGCAGAGGCTGGGGTTAAAACTCCCGGACAACTCGAATACGCCCGTCATGAACCTTGAAAAAATTGAGCTGGATGCCATGACGCGCGCGAGAGAGGCGGAAGAGGAAAAGCGGGTGCTCTACGTGGCCATGACGCGCGCGCGCGAACGTCTGGTTCTCTCCGGCGGCATTAATTTAAAAACCAACTCCAAAAACACATACCTGAAATGGCTGACCGGCGCGTGGGACTGCCCCTTGGAAGAACTGACTGACGGAAAACGTCCAATTGGCGAATCGTCCCTGACGGTGCGCCATCTTACGCGCATGACCATCGCCCATAAGGCATCCCAACCCGTGCTCGATGATCCGCAAAAGCGGGTTGATCTGGCGGCGTTTGCCAAAATCTGGAATGAACGTCAGATCCGCTATGAACAGATTATCAGCACCCCTCTTCTTCTCACGCCTTCAAAGCTGGACAGCAAAGCGTGGGATACAGAAGAGAATGACGACCCGGACACCGAGCGCCGAGAGCCTGCGACGCCCCGTACTCAAGCCAAAATGCTGGGGACGCTCGTTCACCGGTTTTTGGAAAAGTGGGATTTCCGCTGTGAGAAATGTTCGATACCGGCGCAGCTACGGCACGTGGCGAATGTCTATTTTGCGGGGTTGGGTTTATTGAAACAACCGTTTCCCGATCCAAAGGAAGGGGAGAAGACCGACAACCCGTCGGAACTTGTCGCCATCGTCGACGACGCCCAGAAGATCCTCGCCGACTTCATCGGATCGGAGGCGTTCAACGAAATCAAAGGATCGAAGATTTTGGGGAGGGAAATTCCATTTTTTTACGAATTCAATAGACCCGTAGGGGCGGACCCCCGTGTCCGCCCGCAATCGGGATCCGATTCCGCCTCAATGAATTCGAATTTCGGGCAGGCACAGGGGCCTGCCCCTACATTGATGCGCGGCACCATCGACATCCTCTATCGCCTTCCGTCGGGCCAGGTCGTCATCGGGGATTACAAAACCAGCCGTTCCGAACTCGGTGCTCGGAACTCGGTACTCGGTGCTGATCCTTATTCCGCCCAATCCTCCGCCTACCGCGAAGCCGTCCACCGCGCCCTTGGCGTCGAAGCCACCTTCAAAATCATCGCCCTCCGCGAAGACGAATAATTTCGTCATCCCCAGATTACGATCAGAAATGTAGGGGCAGGCCCCTGTGCCTGCCTGCCGGCAGGCAGGGCCCCTGGCGGGGGATCCATCGAAACAACGCTCGGGGCACCGCCTGCGCGCTCGCTCCGGGCGTTGTCGCCGAAGCGGCTCCAATACGTCCTCGCTCGCCGCGAAGGCGACACCCCCCCCCGCAATAGGTGACAATCAGGGGCAATCCAATTCCATTGGAACTGTAGGGGCGCACCGCTGTGCGCCCGCCAATCCCGGTCAATTAATGAATGGGGCAATCACGCGCCAAAAAGGCACAATAATCTGGACCCGATGAGTGAAAATGTGAAATGCGAACAACGGCACTGTTCACTGCAAGTCCTGATTCTTGATGACTTCCTTCTGGCCTCACCGACAGAAGCCGAACGTAAGGACCTCCTGGAAATCATCGAGGACCGCTACGCCACCGGTTCCACGATCATCACCAGCCAGCTGCCCACCAAGGAATGGCACGAGGCCATTGATGAGCCTACGTTGGCGGACGCCATCTGCGACCGGCTCTTTCACAACGCCTACAAGATCGAACTCAAAGGACCGTCCATGCGGAAAAAAAATGGCGACGACAAATCATCAGGGGATAAACCATGAGCGCCTTGGCAATCTCTGGTCAAATCGATATGGCGTGCGCCGGGAAAACAGTCTCGTTCAATAAAAGCCCAGCGGAGGCACTTTGGGTTCTATAATGACGACGGCTCCGAACCTAAGGGGCGAGACACGAGGATCATCAACATTTAGGAGCATGGCATGAACCATCATACGGGGAACAAGAGGCAGATAACCGAGAAAGAGTTTTGGGGCAAATCTTCAGCTAGTACTTTCTGGTTGTTTGTAGCAGCGTTGTCTCCGGTTGCCCTAAGCGTGTATTGTGCTGATCACTATCGGCTTGTTAACGCAGATAAAATCGCAGGCGAAATCGCGCTCATCACGGCACTTGTTCTCATTCCCATAATGGCGATCTCTCGCAAAAAGCTGTTCCCATGGGGCGGCAAACTCCCCGTAATCCAGTGGCTCGGGATGATTGGTTGTTGTGTGCCGCCTGCTGCTTTAGTAATTAGCATTTTCGTTCTATTGGATGTACACGCGGATAAAGGAATCCCTCTCACCGGAGCTTATTTGCTGATACGCAAAGAAATCAATGAACAGGCAGAGACTGCTCCTGCTTATTGGTATTTAACCTCGGACACGCTGTCCCTACCCACGACAATTGTCCTGAAGGTCTCCGGAGCCGAAGCAAGGCACACCAAAGTTGGATCCAAAATCGAATTGACGCTTGGCCCAGGTTTCTTTAAACAGCTATGGATCAGGGAATACAAAGTATTACCAGAAGAAGGCCTCACTTCGCAGATTGTCAGAAAGGAGAATCCTTCACAACATCACTGACACCAGCGTCGCTACGCTCCGATCGGCATCCTTACGGAACACCGATCGACATCCCACCGGAATGCCGTACCGGCATCAGCGGAATACGCAGTACTCCTAACGTAACTCTGATTATCGACGGGATAAATCCAGAGTTACGTCTTTCCATGAACGTAACTCTGACCGTAACTCTTAACGTAACTCTTACTGCTAGGCTCGGTGCGCCGCCTCCGCGCTCACTGCGAGCGCCGGGTGCCCAAGCGCACCCAGTGCGTCCTCGCTCGCCGAGAAGGCGCCACCCTTCACTCTATTGCGGTGAGGTCAATATCGCATGTCACTTATGTTTTGAGTCTATATATAGATACGAATATAACTATTGACAATATGTACAATAACATGTACACTAGCTTGTACATAAATGAGTGCACAGTGCGAAATCACTAATCACTATAAACTAAAAACTATGAGGTTACTATGACACAGCTATCCATATCAGAAGCAAGAAAGAATCTAACTAAACTCGCGAGCCAATTGAATGATGAATATGAAACCGTTGAGGTCACGAATCGCGGAAAGCCAGTGCTTGCCATCATTGCATGGGATCTGTATGAATCCCTTGAAGAAACAGTTGAAATACTGGGAAGCGCGGAACTACAGACGCGGGTAAAAGAAAGCATTAGTGAACTCCGGCAGGGAAAACTCATTCCATGGAGCGAGGTGAAAATGAGGCTTAAATGAAGTATTCAATCAACTTTACTCCTACGGCTTCTCAAATGTTGGAAGAAATTCAGGATAAACGGGTACGCGAAAAGATTGTGACCACCATCGATCGACTAGAATACGATCCCCAAAAACAAGGAAAGCCTTTGCTTGGGCCATTGCAAGGCTTCAGAAGTTTGCGCGCAGCAGGTCAACGTTACCGAGTTATTTATACCGTAAGGGAACAAGAAGTTATCGTAATAATTGTCGCGATTGGTATCCGAAAAGAAGGCGACAAAGGCGATATTTACCGCCGAATTCAAAAATTGGTCAGACTCAACCTCATATAAAGGCAGCCTCGATTCTGAACTAGGACTACAGATCTAACGTTACATCTGGTCTCCCTCAAGACCAGCCTTTCACAACGGCTACTAACGCTTCGCCTATTTGTTCATCCGGATCATCAGGATATCCTGCCGGGCGGATACAAGTTGAGATCGGATCTTTAATCCTTAGAATTTCAAAAGAGCGGCCATCGACTTCGAAATCTGTCCACTTGCGACGGGACGGACGATGACCTTGCCCATACGGATGATAAGGAACCGAAGCCAACAACCCTTTTCTCTGTTTTGTGCTCATAATAAATTCCTTTTAGCGCACTTGGTCATAATGAAAACTGAGTATTGTATTTGCGCAGCGTGTATAAAACAAGGGCCAGCAAACGCCTGAAAGATCCGGGGCGGCCGACGGAGTACAAAAGTAGTACCAGGCACTACATTTAGAAAATATTGACGCGTCAATACTGGGTTGGCACCTTACCCGGTGTCAAGACATTATTCTTGGTGTTTTTAGATAGAGCCTTCCTTGCCGTTGACGCTCCATCCCGCATTTTGTATCTCACGAAATTTCGTCGTTCTACTCTCGTGCCCCAGCTTTTTTCAGAATTGCAACAATATCATCATGATGATTTTCCTGGGCCATTCTGAGCGCTGTCGGCGGCTTCCAATCGGCAGGGAACCACGCCTCTCGATCCATCTTCCAATTTACGTCTGCCCCGCGGGCAATCAAATACTCGACCAATTTCTTTTGACCGGCTCTTGCCGCCGACATTAACGCTGTAAAATCTCCCTTAAGAGCGTAATTGATGTCCGCGCCATGGGTCAGCAATAACTCGGCCATTTCAACATCGTCAGCCCAGGGAAGGACTCCTTTGGCATCAGCTCCATGGGAAAGAAGTAGAGTCACCAAATTCCTATTCCCCTGCGCCACCGTAATTTTGAAAGCCGATGCGTCACCTGCGTCGCCGCAGTCGGGTAGATTTGGATTGGCCCCTTTAGATACCAAGACTTCGGCTAAGGATTCGTCCCGAGATTCAATCGCCGAGCTTAACGGTGTGGCTTCAACACACGCCGTTCCATGGCTATTGTTTTCGATATGGTTCACAGATGCTCCGCGGGACAGGAGCACATTGGTCAGGTTTTTATTTTTTGTCCGGATTGATTCGACCAAAGCACCGCCCAAGCATTCTGTATCGGTTGAACGAGTAAGAAGAAATTGAATCGCATCTTGATTCCCGCTCTTGGTCACCTCTGACAAATAACGGCTACAGAAACGTTGATCATTTGGGTTCAGGCCTTTTTCAACCAGAAACTCGATGAGTTGTCTGTTACCCGTACTCGCCGCTTCGCCTAACGCATTAGTGTAATAACCGTGCCGAAAATGCGCTTCGCCCATCATGTCACAGCCAAGTGATCCAAGGTACTTTACAAGTTCGAAATTACCACTTCGCGCTGCAGACATGGCGACAGTATAATCGTTACCCGTCGCATAACACGGATTGGCGCCTTTTTGTATCAGCAATTTAGCAAGGACAATGTTCCCTTTCCACGCCGCATGCATTACGGGACTGTAGCCATATTCATCGTCATCTTTCGCATTTACATTCGCACCAGAGTTGATTGCTTCCACTACTGCTTGGACATTTTGACGTTCTATGGCGGCAAATAATGCGCTGTCTTGGCCCGGCCCAACCGAAGCGTGCACTACCCACCCGAGACAGAGCATGCACACGATTATGATGCGCAGGCATCCCCATGCCGTTGCTTCTATTTTCGATAAACCGCTTAGGTGGTTTATCTCCCATTTTCTGACGCACACATTTGGCTTTAGACGAGCGATCAGGCCGCGCATAAGGCTCTTATACCTCCGATTGTCTGATCCTCGTAAACTTCTTGGGGCGTCCGGTAATCCAGCGATTGATGCTGACGCTCGGTGTTGTAGAACAAGAAATATTTCCTCAGGCCCAGGACCGATTCCTGGACCGTCCTGTAGTCGTGCAGATAAATGTCCTCGTATTTGACGCTGCGCCATAGCCGCTCAACGAAAATGTTGTCCAGCGCCCGTCCGCGGCCGTCCATGCTGATTTGGATGCCCTCCGCTTTCAGTCGGTTCGTGTGCTCGATGCTCGTGAATTGGCAACCCTGGTCGGAATTGAAAATGTCTGGCCTGCCGTAGAGCCGAATCGCTTCATCTAGAACTTCCAAGCAGAAGGCGCTGTCCAGCGTGACGGACACATTCCAAGCCAGCACGTAGCGACTGAACCAGTCGATGATCGCCACCAGGTACACGAACCCGCCCACCAGGCGGATATAGGTGATGTCCGCACTCCAGACTTGATTCGGCCGGTTGATGATCAGCCCCTTGAGCAGGTAGGGGTAAATCTTGTGACCCGGCGCCGGCTTGCTCAAGTTCCGCTTCGGGTAGATCGCCATCAACCCCATCTTCCGCAGGAGGCGCCTGACCCGCTTGGGATTGACGATGATCTTGTGCTCGCGCTTCAGCCATTCCCGCATCTTGAGAACCCCGTAGAACGGCGTCTTCAGGTACTGCTCGTCCATCAGGTTCATCAGACGCAAATCCTCGGGGTCCTCCGGTTTGGGCTGGTAATACCACATCGAGCGCACGAGCCCCAAAAGCTCGCATTGCCGCTTGATGCTGATCTGGTCGTTGCTTGGTTCCATCAGTTTCCTTAGTCCGTCATTCCCAGCTGGAAGCTTTTTTTTTGAGCCAGTCCAGTTCCACCTTCAACTGTCCGATCTGCTGATAGAGCGAGGCGGTCAGATCCTCCTGCGCCCGGACCGCTGAACTGCGGCGGCTGCTGAATCCTTGGGCCAGGATTTCCTGCGCCTGCTTCTTCCAAACACTGATCTGGGTCGGATGCACCCCATACATCGAGGCCAGCTCAGAAGCCGTGTGCTCCCCTTTGATCGCGGCCATCGCCACCTTCGCTTTGAATTCTGCCGTATGCTGCTTGCGTCCGTTCTTGGTTCCCATGAAGCTCATCGTATCTCCTTTGGCAGGAGCTGTCACGTCAGGCGGACATTCCTATCTTATGCGGCTGTCCTGTTTTTGGGGAGTATTTTAGGGGGAAGGTCAGTGCCCACGAAGTTGAAAGCAATTGGAGAAGCGTAACGGAAAGAGTTCTCGCCCTTAGCGCAAAATAGCAGCGTCGCCGTCAGCCCCTCATACCTTTTCGGTGACGGTGCTCTGCGCACCGGGCGCTGGATTGAAATTCAATTCAAAGACACGCTCAATTCCTGGCTGAATCGATAAGGGAGCGGGGTGATAAACGGGTAGTTGCCGCTTTCCATTCGAATCAAAGAAGTCTATTTGCAAATCGAATGTCGTTGTTTTCGGTCCACTAATGAGTAGCTTGTAGATTCCCTTGCTTGGCTGATTGACAGTAATCGTACTATTACCCGCAGAGTCAGCGATCCCGGTATCATTATCATCAAGAGCTACTCGCCAACAACCAGAACGTGGAATTTTCTCAATGGTATACGGTGGTGTATTCATAGAGCCGGTCCTGTTCCCGTTAGGGTCTACCAATATAATGTCTACATCCAAGGGGCTTTCATGGATCGATATGGAGCTTTGATCGATTGTTCGCGGATAGATGGGGGCGTCGGATGATCCACGCTTCGGAAGAAGAAAGAGAAGCGTCAGGATAGAACCTAACAACAGCCCGGTCTTCTTGCTCATGCTGGAATTTTCATGCCCATAATTTATTGATCTCTCGGATACTTAGAATAACGTTTATAAATGGATTATTCCAGTATTCTTTTCATAACAGATAGAGAAGATAGGGGACGTTGTTAATCGTTCAGTTGTTTGGTGGGTAACAACTACGAAACGTTGCTTCCTTTCTTCCTTTTGGGGGACGATGCCGGGGCGGCCGGAGGAGTAACGCCGCGAGTACACTCATATACCCTCAGACCTATGGCGCCTCGGATCCAGGTGGGCTAGGCACTTCTGGCCCCAGGCACAAAAACCCTGGGCCCTCTGGTCCATTATTATTAGCCTTTTCACCTATTCTTTCCACCAGGCTTACGGTTTAGAATTACCAGCTATCCTCCGAAGCACGCCTGCGTGCCAAGAGAGACCCCATGAAAATACCAGCGAATCGAGTCGTCTCGCTCGTTCTGTCCTGTTGCCTGGCTGGCCAGGCAGCAAACCCGGTCTGCGCCGCCGCGCTTAACGATCGGGGGGCATCGCTGACGGCTGTTCCGATCCTGTTATTTGAACAGGAAGCATTCGCCGAGCGGGCTCTCTGGGGACTGCAGGCGCTGGCCCGCAGGCTCTCGGCCCTTTGCCGGAAGAACGTCATTCTCTTACAACCCGCCGGAGAGGCGGGAATCCAAGGTCCCCTGGCCATGTCCGATGCCAACATTGCCGGAGGCCATGCCGCGCCGGAGCCTGAGATCCGGGATTCGAAAATTCCCAATCTGATCCGGCCGCGATTGAAATCCCTCCTCCAACGGGACCATCCCGGGGAGCTGGTTCGAGTGCTGACCGGCGAAGCTCCGAGCCTTCAAAAAATGCAAGGAACCTGGATCTTGACGGTCACGCTGCCTGCGGTCCAGGAAGAGATCAAGCTTCACCGCGGCGAACGCGGCGCGGAGGGGGAACCCGAAACCGCGAGCCGCCAGATCACGAGACTCTTTCGTTCTTATGCTCCGGAGGAGATGGCGCGCGTCGAGGTGCGCTATCACGAGCCTGAATGGGTGGCCGCCTACGTTCTACCGATCCTGGTGGCTTACCATCGAAAAGCTCAACAGGAAGGCCGGCCGCTTCAGGTGTTCATCCGAACGACCATCTGGCCTACGGATCAGCACGCCCTGCCGTGGCTCAAAGAGTGGGCGGCCCGGCAATCCGGACATCCCAGCGTAAGGGAAGTCCTGACGGCCCCGGCCTGGGAGAAACCGCTGGAGGCGTTTTTCGAGCGGTATGTTCTTAACGCCGAGCTCCAGGGATTCCGAAGGACCCTCGAAGATCTGCGCACGAAGGGAGACACCGCCCATTCCCCCATCACGCTGCGGTCTTTGCTTCGCTACATGGCGGACCATCGCCTGGAAATCCGTTCGTCGGAGCCGGACCTGGCGACCTGGAAGCTTCAGCAACGACGGAAACTTGCAGAAGAAGGAGAGGACGACGCCATGGATGGAGAATCGGTCACAAGCGTGCGCGAACAGCTCGGGCGCCGCCTGGATCGCGAAGAACAGATCGCGCGCAGCATGATGGCGGCCTTCGCCCGGCAGTGCGAGGACTGGCCTGCACGCGGCGCTCTGCGCGTGGAACTGACCCTTAATCCACCCGCCTTGATGTGGCCGCCGGCCAATCCGGAGGCGGACGTCCCGTTCTATGAAGCTCTCAGGGCGCGGATCGAAAACCGGCGTCTCCCGCCGGAGATGGAGGACCTGCGCCTCCTGCAGTCCACCGCTTATGAAGCATTGCTTAAGGTCATCTCGACCATCAGCCCAGGCCTTCCCCCACGGTCGGTCATCGCTTTCGCCGCATCACTCGCGCGCCGTTGGACGATCGCGGATCTGGAACTGTATTTCCGGCAACCGAAGGAGGAGCGTTCCCGCGTGCTGGGGTATTGGCTGACCGACCGGACCACCGAGGAAGAGAGGGCACGCATCCCGCCCGGGGAATCCATTCCGGATGCCGAGCTGGTCGTCGGGGCGTCGCTGATGGCGACTTCGGCATCGATCGGCGAGGCCTTTTCGCAGATCGAGGAAGTGCGAGGGGACCGGCGGGCTCGAATTCATTACCTTCATGACCTGATGCCAGTGCTCGAATGGACCAATCCGGGAATCGGCCGACGCGTCCAACGAGTCCTGACCACCCGCTTTTCGCGCCTGACCGAGGGGCTGGATTATGACGGGCGCGCCGGCGCCCGGACGGTGTTGCTGGTACTGGGCCTGCCGGTCCGCATCAATGGCCGTCTGATCGCCGCCCTGAAGATCAAGGCGGGCGTTTACGAACCGGATTGGTTCCAGCAACCCTTCCGGATCGATGAACACGCCCACTGGGTGGAAACGGTGGCCAGGGAGGTGGACGACGGGCCGCCGGTGGAGGCCTTCGTGGACGAAAGGGGCGTCGTCGGGGAGGAAGCGGAGCCTCTGAATCCGACCGGCGGCGGCCTGCGAGAAAAGGCCCGGCATGAAGCCGAAGTCAGTCTGGAAGCTTTCGTGAAGGGCGAACCCATCGGCCTGCCGCTGGCCTGGGTGGAGTTTCCGGATCAACTCTCCCCGGGTGGTGAACCGACCGGGGCCGTGATCCTCGGCCAGCCGCTGCCCAATCGGCATCGCACGACGGATTTCATCAATGACGAGTTGACGGATCCCTACAATCGCTGGCAGGAGGATCGTTTAGACGCCGACGAAGCCCTCTCTGTCGCCGGTCGTCTGGAAGCTCTTTTCGAGGAAAAGGGACGCGTGTTCGGAAACTTCCTGCGCGCCGGATTCCTGCACACCAATTTCCACGCGGGCAACTCCAGCGTGACGGACGAAGGGATTTTCATTCACGATACCGAAATGACCCGGCGGCCGAGGGATCTGACGCCTCCGCAAACGTTCGGCTACCTGGTGCTCTCGATTGCGCGCGTCCTGGTCGCCGTGGACAGTCTTTTAAGGGACCCCTTTCTCGCCGCCATCGGGCAAGGCATGCCGAATGCGGTTTTGCGCGGCATTTGGGGTTTGGCCGTTCTTCCTGCCGACTTGGCGGGTATCCGGTCGGATGATGTCTACAGTCTGCTCCACCTTTCAAAAAACAGCCGGCGACCGGTGGCGGAGATCAATCATCCGTTCCTGCGGCGGGCCAAGGAACTTCTGCGCGCGGTGGACGGCTCCGCCTGAGGCTGGCCCGGCAGGCGGCTGCCGGCCCGGGAATCTACGCGCTGCTAAGGATAGCCTCCTCGATGATCCGGGAGAGATTCCAATCGCCGCGGCGGTTGTCCGTCACGGACGGCGTCATGCGCTGGAACATCCCGACGATGGGAGGGGAAACCGGCAAAACGGCCGGATGCCATAAATGGGCGGTCAGAACGAAGATCTGGGCGTAGACGTTCATCCTTCACCCCTTGCGATGTTCGCCCCAGTAGCGGGCGCGCACCGAGGCTTCCGCCTTCGACTTGCTTGTTGAAGAGCCGACCACTTCCCGCGTACTTTTTTTGATGATCTTCCAGGGTCTCGCCCCTGTTCGTTTTTGGATGCTGTAGGGCATGGATATGGCCTCCTCAGATCGTACTAGAGTTATCCTATGTCTGAACAGAGAGATTGACTATCAGGGATAGGAGCTATTTCTGGACACTTTAAAACACCCCCCGCGGGACTAGGAAAAACCCTTAGGCCGGCAAGGGGGCGTGAGGCGAGATTGCGTTTTGGGAATGGGAAGTGGGAAGGGGGTCACCCATTAGAGGGCCCCGAATCAATTGTCGCCCTGCCGATATACAATAGGACGGAGGGCCTCATGGCCAGGATCTTAATCGTAGACGATGAAGCTGACGTGGTGGATTTGTTGATCTATCTGCTGGGGCGGGCGGGTCACCAGGTGCTCACGGCCCGCAACGGCAAAGAAGGGCTTTCGCGCGTTCTGGAAGAGGCCCCTGATCTGATCGTGCTGGATATCATGATGCCCGAGATGGACGGCTATACCATGAATCAACATTTGTTGGCTGATGCCCGGGCGCGCCGCATCCCGGTCATCGTGCTGACGGCCAAGGGCGGGCTGCAGGATAAGTCGGCGGTCGCCCCCAACATCCAATCGCACATCGAAAAACCATTTGATCCCAAGGACCTCACGGATTGCATCGACAAAATCCTTAAAAGCAAAGCCTCAGAATTATGACGCCCCGGGGCCAGTCCCCAATAGCGCGAGAGCAGATGGCGGAGAGTCTCAGAACTGAGAACTGAAAGAGGACGCCCGGAATTGGGCCCTCCCTCCTGCAAAAGATCGGCTGATCAGAACGGCCGGATTTCCTCTATAATAGCGGGATGAAAAATATGGAATCCGCCAAGACGCTGACCGCGAGCCTCCCGCAGGACGCCCAGGCGCTGTTTGCCTGGATCGCGGAGCCGGACAATCTGTCGCGCTGGCATTCGTCCTTCTGCCGCTCCGTCCGCAAAGCCGGCGGAGCGCTCGTCGTCGAGTCGCCCCGCGGCGCGATTCCCACGCGTTTTATCCGCAACGATCATTCTCTTGTGCTGGACATTCTGGCCGAAGTCACCGAGGGGATCGAACTGGCTCATGCCATTCGCGTGCTCCGCAGCGGCGAGGGCTCGGAAGTGATCTGGACCCTGGTCAAACCGGACGGCATTTCCGATTCCGTCTTTCATGAACAGATCCGCTGGGCCGGAAGCGCGCTGCAGAATCTGCGCAAAGCCACGCTCTCTGAGCCCGATGCGCGACACGCGCCTGAGCCGGGAACAGATGCTCCAGCCGAATCCTCTGCCACGCTTGCAGCCGCCAACCCTTCGGATGAATCGGGTGAACCAGCCCAAGCGGCCCCTCTGACCGGGAAAAAGCTTTTTATCGGGAACCTCCCTTACGACTGGACGGACGAACAGCTGAAGGCCCAATTTGCCGAACAGGGAACGGTCGTCCTCGCTGAGATCGCCCGCTTTCGCGGACGCGGAGGGCGCTCCCGCGGGTTTGGTTTTGTCGAAATGACGACCGAAGCGGAAGCGCAGACCGCCATCGAAAAGCTGCATGGAGGAATGGCCGGCGGACGTCAAATGATTGTGCGGCTGTCGCGCTCGCAGGAAAGCCGGCCACCAACCAAAACGGCGGCTGCAGCGCCCTCGGCATCTGAAGACACTCAGCCGGTTTCCGCGACGCCATCCGGACCACGCAGACCAGCTCACCGGCCGAGACCGCAGACGCAGAGGATGCGACGCGGCCCTCACCGCAGCGCTCCACCGGCGCCCGAACGGTCTTACAACAACGTCGATTACGTCAATAAAAGCGGTTATGAAATTTTTCCGCGACGATCATCCAAAACCTCCTCATCGGAACCGTCCTCCCCGCCGGCGAGACCCTCGCGCCTGGCCGCCAGCCCCTACATGGACGATACCGGGGATATCGAGAATCATGGCCGTCCCCCGCGCCGACCTCCCCGTCGTCGAAGCTGATCCGCATCGTTGCGCACGTTGTGACGTTCGGTTCACGCGGCTGCATTTCCTGAGATCCGCCACTTAATACCCCTTAATTCCGTCGATTTCATTCATACCTATAAATAGATATGAATCTAATACTTTACGGAGAATGATCTTCTTCATTTGCACATCTTTGCATCGCTTTTTCTTCATTGCGCAATTTTTGCAGGCGAGCTAAGTGGAGGGCAGGAAGAGAGACTGTATGAATGCCATTTCCATCGCGCCGCGTCTCTGGTTCGAAGAAACCCTTCTCGGGGCGACCTTGAATTACCAGTCTTCGGACAACCCTGAAGAGGGGGTACTCTTTCGTGTGGGGATGTCCTTTCAATCCCTGATGGACTGCGATAAAAGCCTTACACGGCCCGCTTGCCTCTGGACGATCCAGGACGGAAGCCTCTCCGTCTATGGGGACTTTGAAGAGCTGACGCTGACCTTCTGTTCCGTCGACGGGACCCTGATCGAGGTGGGCCTGTCGCTTTTCGGAGAAGAATTGGACGCCTTTCGTTATGTCGTGAATTCCCTCGCCTCCCGCAAAAAGGTCGCGCTGAATTAAACCATCCGCAAAAGTCTCGTATAATTAATTCATGTTGAAGAAATGGACGCTCTGCGCGGCGGCCAGCATTTCGCTCATCGGGACCAGCTGGGGCGCTGGAAATTCAACGACACCCCTGACGCTTCCGCCAAGCATCCGATCGACCCTGGATCAGGAATATCCCGGCTGGAAACTCGCCCCCGTCGCTCCCAAGATCCAGGCGGCCTATAAGCACCATCAGGTGACCCACTCGCCGTCCATAGCCGCGGGCGATTTCGACCAGGACGGGCAGCGCGATTACGCCGTCCAGATCGTCCTGAATACCCCCGGCCAGGAAGAACAGATCATCATCGTGTTCCTGGCCCGCCAAGACCATTTCGAAGAAACCATCTTGCAATCGATGGGAATCGACACCACTTACTCCCTATGGGTCACACGCACGTCGATTGATGAATCCGGCGCGAAACCCGATAAACCGGTGATGAAAGACGTTCTGATGGTGCTGGGGGGGCCGGCCGGAGATACGGTCTATTCCTATGATGCGGGAAAATTCCACGAGATCAACTCGCCGGACGACAGCGAGCATCCCGACCCCTCCATCCCGCGCACGCCACCCCCTCCCGAACCGCCGCCGGAGAAGATGGCGCCTTGACCAACGATCGTCCCGATCGCTCCCTCCCGGACGAAAAGCGCCTCATTGATCTCGCCCGCCACGGCGATAAGGACGCGTTCCGCCGGCTCGTGGAAACCTACCAGGACCGGCTCTTCGGGCTTGTTTTTTCCTTGGCGCAGAACCGTGAACAAGCCGAAGATCTGACGCAGGAAATTTTTGTGAAAGCCTATTTCGCTCTCTCTTCCTTCGAGGGACAGTCCGCTTTTTATACGTGGCTGTACCGCATCGCCTCCAACCACTGTCTGGATCACCTGCGCAAGCGGAGGCCCCAGCAGATTTCGATCGATCGCCCCATGACCGATGATTCGGAGATGACCTTTCAGGAGACTCTCGAAGCGCCCGCTTCGGACAACCCTGAAACCTCTCTGGAAGCCTCCTCGGAAGCGGCCGCGCTTCTGGAGGCTCTGGATCCCGAACAGAAGTTCATTTTGTCCCTGAGGGAACTCGAAGGGTACTCCTACGAGGACCTCGCGGAACTGCTCAATTGCCCTCTGAATACCGTTAAATCCCGCCTTAACCGCGCCCGCGAAGCCCTGAAGGCGGTTTATATTCAGAAATACGGGAACATTTCCGATGGGAAAATCGTCCTAGAAAGTAGGGGAAAAACATGATTACGGACTTTGAATGGAGTGTCATCGCCAAGAAGGCTTTCCCGGCGAAATCGCCGGTGAAAGCTCCGCCCTTTCTCTGGACCCGGATCCTGTCCGCGATTGAGGCCGAGGAAAACCGGCGGTCCGGCCTGTGGTGGATGCAGTGGCGCTGGATGAGCCGCATCACCGTCGCCGCCGGATTGGTCATCAGCCTGGGGACCTTTTACCTTTTCCAGCATTCGCTCCTGCCGCTGGATACCGCACTCGATGGCGTTTCGAATCAACATCAGGCCATTCAAATCGCGCGGGCCGGTCTCAATACGGCCGATGAGTCGGCGGTGCTCGTAGGAGTTGATTTATGAGTGGGAAAATCAAGGCCGTCCTGATCCTGGGAATCATGTATGCCCTCGGTGTCATGAGCGGCGTCGCCTGGCAGGGCTATCGGAGCCACCATTTCTTCGGCGGACCTCCCATTTTTGCGGAACACCGGATCAAGCGCCTGACTTCCCGTCTGCATCTGTCTCCAACCCAGGAACAGGCTGTGCGGGACATCCTCCAGAAAGCTCATGAACGGGCCACTCAGGTGAATGAAGAAGTGTCCTGGGACCTGGCGGACATCCACCGCGACTCGGTCGAGGCGATTCGAAAAGTTCTGACTCCCGATCAGATGCGGGAATTCGAAAAACTCCACCGCGGTTTCCACGAACGACACCATCACATCCCGGATGATGATTTAGAGGCCTCTCCGCCGGCGCCTGCAAAGACGGCCCCATGAAACGGCTGCGCGCAGCGGTCCTCTGCCTTGGGCTGGCCCCTTCCTGGCTCTGGGGAGCTGACGCCAAGGCGGATCTGAATCAAGCCCGCGCCCACTACCAGCAGACCGTCACACAGTATGGAAAAAACAGCCCTCAAGCGAAAACCGCTAAAAACAACCTGCGCAACGCCCGGCATGCGTTTCATACCAATCGCCGTCAGCACCCGCCCATGCGCGCCGGCGCGCGCTGACGCGTGTTAGGAATTTACAGCAGTTCCGGCGGTCGGATGATTTTGTCGATGCGGCTGCGGAAGTCTTCCAGGTCCGCGATACGGACCCACGATCGCCTGGACTTGACGGAAGAGGTGGCGGCGTGAATAAATTTTCCATTCCCGATATAAACTCCGACATGCGTCACCCGATGGCCCCAGAAGCGGCGATGCTGCGCGGTGAGCGCCTTAAAGGTGATGATGTCTCCCGGTTCGAGTTCCTCCGTCGGGACGTGGACCCAGCGCAACCGCGCCATGTCCCAGGCGTCAAGCACGGGCACCTGGATGTTGACGTCCCTCAGAAATCGATGCACGAACCCCGCGCAGGAATAGCGTTTAAAAGGAGAATCCAGCCACCGGTCCGCCAGACCGTAAATTTTCAGATGCTCTTGGTTCCACAACGGCCCTTTCCACATCCATAAATTGCCGTCGGGCATGATGGACTGACTGATGACCTTCGATCCCTGAATCAGGACCATGCGCTTGGCGCCTGGCGTAAAGACCTGGATCTGCGTTTCTTTGGGGTCCTGAGAATAGATTTCCACACGGCGGTAGCGCTGGCCGAAATTCACCACATATTCGCGACGGCGAGGGTCGTCTTTCACGACGAACGTATGGCGATTCTTGGGAAGGATCTGAGCGCTCTGCGAAACGTAGGGAAATTGGATAAAAAACCAGGCCATTTCGGACGGCACGGTGGCGCGCGGAATGGGAACGAAAGAGGACGACGGAATAACGGGCTCGGGGCGCTGATTGGGCAGATACGTCACCACGGCGGGAATCGCCCAGAGAAGCGAGCCTGCCACAGAAAAACCCGCCAGGGCCCCTACCAGAAAACCTTTTCGCACGCCAAGAGCTTCGGTATTCACCGTCATAAGGATAGCGGCTTTCCGCATGATTTCAAGGATTTAAAGAGACATCGGGGTGGGGGAAGACGACTTTTGCTCCGTCTCAAAGTCAGCCGGCTTATAAATCACGACGCGATTGCGCCCGCTTTCCTTGGCCCGGTAGAGCGCCCGGTCCGCCTGGCTGATGAGATCCTTTTTTTCGTAAGGCGCTTTCGCCTGGGCCACGCCGACACTCACGGTCACGCGGATCGTATCGCCTTCCTCTACTAGGAACGGCCTCTGCTCGATCATTTTGCGAAGTCGTTCGCCCAACACGAGCGCCTGCGCTCCCGTGGCGTCCGGAAGCATCGCAATAAATTCTTCGCCGCCATAGCGGGCCAGCACGTCATAGCCGCGCAGGACTGAGCGCGCCACCCGACTCAGGTGCTGAAGAATCTGATCGCCCACCGGATGCCCGTACGTATCGTTGATTCGCTTAAACCGGTCTCCGTCAAATATAAGGAGAGAAAAGGGACGGGTGGTGCGTTTGACTCGCTCCAGTTCTCGCGCCAGCGCCTCCTGAAAAAATCGGGCGTTATAGAGTCCCGTTAATCCGTCCCGGTTGGCCATGTCGGATACTTTGGCAAAATTCTCTTTGAGGTTAACAGCCATCTTGTTGAAGGCCTGGGCCACCTCGCCGAGTTCATCCCGTCGATCCAGCGGCAGTTGAACCCCGTAATTGCCCTTGCTCACTTCCGCCGCGGCGTGGGCCAGCTCCTGAAGCGGACGGGTAAAGGAACGCGAGAGTTTGATCGCGATGAGGATCGCCAGAAACGAAAAGGGGATGACAAACCAGGCAATTTTAGCGCGGATGCGCGGGGCGTTGGCCGTCAGATATTGCGTCAAGGAAAGCCCGATGTGCAGTGTGGCGGCGCGCTTGCCGCGCGCGATGATCGGGACCGAAACGTCACACAGGTCGCTCAGGTGGCCGTCGCCTTCCAGGTCCACGCGGCTGAACCGCACGCGTGCCGTAGGAGCGGAGAGGCTCTCCTGGGTCGCCCGGTCGGACAAGACCCTGCCGATATTTTCCACGTCGCTGTGCGACAGGACCTGCCCCTTCGTGTCGAGCAGGTAGACATAGGCGACGTCATGCCGGGAGGACGCCAAGCGGCGGAAGGAATAGTTGAGGCTCTGAAAATTGCCGGCCAGAAGAACATAGGCGACTTCGTCTTTGAGCGCCTCCGCCACGGCCTCGCCTTTATGAATGGCGCTGATCTTGATTTCGCGGGTGGTCTGATAAACGGCGAAACCATAAAAAAAAGACGTCATGACCAGCACGAGGCTGGCCAGGAGGACCGAGAGCTTGGCGCTGATGGATAGCGTGTCCCAGAAGCGCGCAAGCCCCTCCACGTAAGGGCGGTTCCAGTCCAGAACTTTCTGCCAGAGCTGGCTGATTTTTTTAACGACGGCGGGACGCTTCATTCATGACCATAATACCGCTTTTCAATTGGACATGCCAGGCAGGCTGGCGGGCGAGGGTTTTCCGGCTGGCGCCGCCGGAGCGGCCGGCGATGCGGCGGACGGGGCGGATGGAGACACGGGGGCAGGGGTGACAGTCGCCCGCTTCTGTTCGTCATTGAGTTTCCATCCATCATTTTCAAAAATCCAAAGCTGCTTGACGAAGATGTCCGGACGGCCCGCCTGCGACTGTTTGAGAAGGACCAGCCGTTCCGTCTCGGATTCCTCTTTGGTTTTGAGGACGGTTTGCCGGGACGGGGAATCGACCTTAAACGTCAGACTCTGTAAGCGGGTAAAACCATCCTTGCTCATTCCCGCCTTGGCCATTTCGGTCCTCTTCCGCTGGCTGAAAGAATTCCAGACCGTCTCAAAATCGCCGCTCTCGACGGCCTGCCGGTAGGCGTCCAGGCTTTCCCCAAAAAAAGCCGCCGGTGATTTCTTCTTGACCGGCTCGGGCTTGGGGCGGGCAGAGGGAGGCGGCGGAAACCCTTCGGACAACAAAGTGACCGCCGCGGTGTTGATCCCGCGGACCGTCTGCGCCTGCGTGTTCGTCTCAAAAGCGTACACCGATGAGCCGGTCGGCGTATACCAGGAAAGCGTGACATGATAGAGCCCGTCCTGCAGGCGTTCAAACTCCCAGTGCGGACTGAGCGCCTTGTCATGAATATACTGGTTCAACGTCGCATATTGACTGGTGGAAGGAAGCTGAGCATTATCCACGAGCGCTTTGGCCGTTTTCTGCTCCTCCGCCAGCGCGCCCCGGCTGGTGTACTGCGACCATACAAAATAGGCGGCCGCCGCCAAACCTGCCGCCAGCGCCCAGGCCATCCAAACCGGAAATGGGTTTTCCGGTCTCCGCAAAATCACCGCGGGTCCAGATTTTTGCCCCGGGCGGGCGGCCTTCGGCTGGACTTTCGGAGGCGGCGCGGCGGTAGGCGTCAACGACTGATGTTCATCCACCGCTTTGAAAATGTGCGCGAGTTCCGGGATTTCCGCGGAAGTGATCCATTGGGAGGGGTTCCCGGAAGCGTCGTCAACGCAGACGCGCGTTTGACGCGAAAAACCACGGAGGCGGATGAGATCCTCCACTCCGTAGGGTCCGGCCACCGCGTTATTCAGATACACCCAGTATTGCGCCATCGCTATTTCCCGTTCACCAATTCCAGAAACTCGTAGGCCTTGGCGACATTCTGCAGGGCCTTGTCCGGATACGTGCGGCGGAAATAAACCACCGCCCGCTGGATTCTGGCTTGAGCGATCTTCAGGGCCGCCTCAATCTTTGTCCGCTCATCGCGATTCGACCGGTTTTTCTTGATGATGATCATCTGGAGCTTATGCTTATTGTAGATATCCACGCCGCCCAGAATCGAGTCGATGTCGGTCGCCATGGGATTATGTTTGAAGTTCAACTCGGCGTTTTGTGTGAGCAGATCCTGCTCGGTCGACGGATCATCCGCGCGAATCGCTCTGATCTTCAAATCGACGATAAATTGATAGGAATGAGTCTGAACGCGCTCTCCATTGGCCTGCATGGCCTGAAAGTTCAGATAGACCCGATAGCGGGCACCCTCTTCCTGGAGAGCCGCCCAGGCCATTTTGTCGGGGAGATACAGCCGTTCTCCCGTTTCGGCGGCATGCATGAGCTCTTTTTCATGCATCTGTTTGAGCATCGTCTTCGCCTGGCCTCCAACCGTCATTTTGCTTTCGGGGAGAGTTTTGGTCGTGACAAGCTTGATCGCATCGTTCTGGCGTCCCGCCCATGGATCCGTGTGGCGCGGCACCGTTACTGACGGCGCAGCTGTGGCTGACGGGGCAGTTGTGGCCGACGGCGCAGGCACTTTTGATGGGGCAATTGTGGAAAAACCGGGCAAATGGACCGCCACAGGCTTAACCTCAGAGGCGGACGCAACCTCTGAAGCCTGAGAGGATTTGCCAGCGGCGGAATCGCCACGCTCCGCGGTATTGCCCGCCGCGTTGCCCGGCTGTTTGGGGAAAACAGGAGGAGCAGACTTTGCCAACGAAGGCGGAACAGCAGTTTTCCCATGATGGGATGTGCGGTGAGCGGTGGCGCCTTTCGGTATCGGTTTCTTTTTTTTGGCAGAGGAAATCTTTGATTTGGCAGACGAAGCGGACGAGCTGATTCCCGGGGCAGATCCAATAGATCCAACAGCCCGCGCACCCAACGAGGATGACGCGTTGGCCGCCGCACCCATGCCTGACGCGACCTGTCCGGCTTGCGCCCCTATCTGTCCGGCAGACAGGCTTGTTTGCACGGCGGTCGCACCTACCGGACCAGTAGGCAGGCCAGCCTGTGCGAATGACGATCCAGTCGCTCCGCCAAAGGCAGAAACGGCATTCTTAATCATCGGCATCGAGCTCATCATCTTCTGAAGCCAGGAAGATGGAGAAGCAGCTGCACCCAACGAGGAAGAAGCATTGGCCGTCGAGCTCGCGCCTGCCGCGGCCTGTCCAGCTGGCACCCCTGTCAGCGCGGTAGGCAGACCTGTCTGCACAGCGATCGTACCTGCCTGACCGGCAGCATCCGCTGGCACGTGTGTGGAAACGGTTTTCCAACCAGCAACAGTATTCTTGAGCGCCGCTATCGCTGCCTGGATTTTCTTACGAACCAGAACAATCACAGATTTGTTTTTCGCGCGCGGACTTGCGGAGTGGACAACATTCGCCGGAGTCGTTCTATCCCGGATATCCACTTTCGGCGGCGGAAGCGGTGCCGTTGCGGGCAAAGAGAGGGGAGCAGGAGGCTCTAGGCGGTTGGCCTCCGTAATCGCCGAATGCGTGCTGGCGCGGTCGAGCAGCCAATAGCCCATACTGCCCAGGCACGCGATCGTCAGCACGACTCCCATGATCCACGGCAGCCACTCGGGCTTGGACGGCACGACCGGCTCTTCCAGGCGAGGAGCCAGAGACGGCGATTCGGCCTGGTTGAGGACGACAGGTCTGTCGACCGCTTCTTCGTGAAGAATCTGCAGTGAAACGGGTTCTGGAAGCGCTTCCTTGGGAACCGGCGATTCTTTGATAACTTCTCGCCGGGGAAAGAATCGATTTTTTTGCGGCAGCGTGCGCGGAAGTGCGATCACAGATGCCGTATTCGACGGCTGACTGAAATGGAACGGGTTGGTGACCTGGCCTTCAAAAAACGGGTCCGGTGTCTCGGACTCATCATAGGCAGGCCGATAAGCATAAGGCCCTTTTGGTTCATCGTCCGACGGCAACAGAGTTTGTTGGCCCGGCGGTTCGCCAAA
>Ga0182027_10000378_pt1 | contig 76559 bp, 72 predicted proteins | sample 712E1DmetaG_FD_121300 | JGI IMG/M metagenome (GOLD analysis project Ga0182027, IMG submission 121300) | Permafrost microbial communities from Stordalen Mire, Sweden - 712E1D metaG (Illumina Assembly) | ecosystem: Environmental > Terrestrial > Soil > Wetlands > Permafrost | place: Sweden...
CGCTCGGCCTTCCACGGTTGCTCGATGTCGTCTAGCTCAACCGAACTGAACCGCCGTATGCGGACCCGCATGTACGGTGGTGTGGCAGGGGAGAGTGGGTGACCACTCCCCCTATGCCGATTGGCGGAGAGAATGCTTTGGTGCTGTCGGGGCAGAATGAGAGACGTAGGGGTCCTTCGACTGCGGTTGCTGCTTACTTCGTAAGCAGCAATCCTCGCTCAGGATGACAAGGAGTTGAAGCACTAGACGAGGAGATCATGAACATTCGAGAGAGGGTGCGCGGCGCCAGACGCCGGGTGGGAGAAGTGTCTTTGTCTTTGCGGGAGTTGCTATCCACGAATTTGTTTGCTGGGCGCGAGGGACGGCGGACGGCGGGAGCGGGGTCGAACCTGGCTCCGTTCTCTCCGCCCGCTTTTTCGCGGGCGGGGGCGCCCGCGCCACACAGTCTGGTGCCTAAGCCTACACCGGCCAATTTACGGCGGTTTGCGGAGACGCCGGTGGCTCGACGGGCGATCAATGTAATCAAGGATCGGATTGTGGGGATGCGATGGCGCATCCAGCCGCGGCGCGGGCGGGTGCTGGAGCAGCTTCCGGATGGCGCGCGGCGGATCCAGGTGTTGACCGAGAACTTCGAGGTGCCCAATCCAGACGATTCGTTCCGCTCGCTGATCGAGCAGGTACTGGAGGATGTGATCGTTGGGGGATTTGGGGCGATCGAACTCGATCTGGTTGAGGGATGGTCTCTGGATTCCACCGATAAGTCGCCTCTAGTGATGTGGCCAGTGGATGGGGCGACGATCCGAATCATGACGGATTGGGATGGGCGTCCCGATTCGCCGCGGTATGCGCAGGTGACGGCGCTGAATGGCGCGGACGGACAGATCGTACTGAACGATAACGAACTGAGTTACATCCGACTGAATCCGCGGACGCACACGCCGTTTGGGCTGGGGCGTCTGGAGGTAGCGTTCGAAACGATCAACGCGTTCCTGGGCGCGTATCGGTATGCGGGGCGGCTGGCTTCGAATTCGGTGGTGCAGTACGCGCTGTGGCTACAGGGTCTGACTCCGGCACATCATGAGCGGCTGATCCGGTGGTGGCAGGACGAAATTGAGGGCACGGGACGGGTGCCAATCATGTCGGCGGAGTCGAAGCCGGAGGTGCTGCGGTTCGCGGCTGGAACGGACGCCGACCTGCGGCTGGGGTGGCAGGAATTTCTGGTGCGGATCATCGCGAATGCGTTCGACCTGCCAGCACAGTTCCTGGGATTGGAGCAGGACGTGAACCGGGCTACGGCCGGGGAGATGAGCGACTTGGGGTTCCGGTCGGCGATTGTTCCTACGGCGCGCCTGGTGGCCGAGTCCCTGACGCGGGACGCAATTGCTAAGAGGCTGGGGTGGACGGACCTGGAGTTTGTATTTACCGACGTCGATGCGCAAGACGAAATGGAGCAGGCGCAGATTGACGAGATCCTGCTGCGCAATGGGGTGATCACGGTGAATGAGGTGAGACGGGCCCGAGGGTTGGCCGAGATTATATAGAACAGGTCTCAGGTCGCAGGTGTCAGGTCTCAGGAACAAAGCTGAGCTGTCTTTGGTTTTCCTGAGACCTAAGACCTAACACCTAACACCTAACACCTAACACTTGAGACCTTTTAGTGAAAAGATCAGAAATGGGATTGTCACTGGAGTCGATGGCGATTGCCATGCCGACGGTACAAGGGCATCCGAACCGGGCAGGGTTCCGGGGAGTATTGACGATCGTCGATGTTGCATCGGACAAATCGCCAGCGGGGGCGCGGGGGCATCGAGTGCTGCTGACGCGGCGGGCAGCGGAGGCGGCGATCTCATCGCTGATGGGAATGGGGCTCGATTACTCGCCAGCGCTTGATCGTCACGACGCGCGGCGGAAGATTGGGGTGATCACGCGAGCTGAAATTGTGGGGCGCGTTATTGAAGTCGGTGGGTTTCTATATGCTCGCGATTTTCCGGAGATCGTGGCTGAAATCGGCAAGCCGGGGCGGGCGGGAGCATCGGGCTCGGTGGAGGCGGAGAACGCGGATAGGAAGGTTCGTTCTTCGCGCGCGGGGCTTGGAATGTCCTATGAGATCACGGATGCGCTGGTGGAAGACATCACGGCGAGCGTGTGGGTGCTGAACCGGGTGACCTTTACGGGAGCAGCCGTGTTGCGGCGGGATAAAGCGGCGTATCGCTCGACTTGGATTGAACTGGGATAAGTAGAGCAGCCTCAGCGGCTAAAACCGCCAATCGTTTCAGTGTTAGTTACGGCGCGGCTGAAGCCGCATCCCTTCAAAGCAAAATCGGGTTGGGTCACAAATTGGAATGCACAAAAACCTAGGAGGTTAGACGAAATGAACGAAGAGATGGTGCAGCAGATGATGGCGGCAGCGGAGCGACTGGCGACGGCCACAGAAACGCTTGATCGCGTATTGGGGAAACTGGACGCGCAGCAAGAAATGCTGAATGCGAAAGTGGACCGGATCGTGGCGGCGGTCGAGGAAAGCATGACGCAAACAACCGAGCGGCGCCAGGCGGCGGGAACTGGAACCGACTTGCAGCAACGTGTAGTGGATCTGGAGAAGTCGAACGCAGATCTGAAAGCACAGGCGTCGCGGATGGCCCGTAAGACGGTATCACCAGTGGTGTCGGCGCTGATCGGAAAGAACGAGATCGAAGGCGAACGGCTGGATCCGGCGGTGCTCAATAAGACGCTTGCGGCGCTGAGCGTGGAGCAGCGGATCGCGGTGAAAGCGGAGCTGGCACGGGCGGGGATGATCGAGTAAGTCGTCGTTGGCCCTTCGTCGCTAGTGATTGGAGCGTTGGCCGTCAGGACGCGAGTTAGATCGCGTCCTTTTTCTTTGGGGTGAATAAAACCCGCACATCGCAAAGTGCGCGATGAGTGGGGGCACTCGGCAGTAACAACTCAATTGAGGAGAAGACATGAAAGCGAATTTTCTGGATTTGCATGCAGCAGCGGATTTTCTGGGGCCGGGCGCGATCGAGATCAATCGGTATCAGACCGAAATCGCGGACATTATGCGGCGGCGCGGCGTGTTCGGGCAACGGACGAAGCAAGTGCCGGCGACGGGACAACCATCGAGGTTTTTTGGGGAGACGGCAATCGCCTCGCCCACGGCGACCCAGGCGTTCGTTGATCCCCGCAACATTGTGCCGACGCTGCAAACGCCGACGCGAGTGGAGCGGACAGTTCCGCTGAAGGCGCTGGTATCGCAGATCAACTACAACCTGTTTGACATGGAGGTGGGAACACAGCAGAGCCAGTTTGCATATCTGCAAGCCAAAGACCTGGCGGATGCGGTGGACGGTGTCCTGCGCACGCACGACGTGGCGCTGTGGAACGGCAACGACACTTCGTTGAGCACGCCAACGACGCCTCAGTATTTCGGCGCCATCGGACAGATCGAGGCAGGGGGCAACACCACCAACATCGCAATCGGGGCCAGCATCGTGGACGGGCTGAAGAGCACCATCGCGGAGATGGTCGCAAGTTCGTCGTTCGATGTGCGTCCAACGGCGATCTATGCGAATCCGGTACTGCTCGACCTGATCGACCGCGAGATGAAGGCGGAGTTCAACGTGGTGCTCTCGACGGCGCAGATCACGGGCGGACTAACCGTAAAGACCTTGAGCACGCAAGCCGGCGACTTGCCGCTGATTCCGGAGTGGGCCCTTCCCTATACGGGCACGCCGGGAACTGGCAATGCTACCTTGCCGGCTTACATCGTGACCGAGGATTTGATCGAGTACCACTGGCTGACGGACCCGAATCCGCGGGTGTTCACGCTGGGACTGCCGAACTCACTCATGACGCAAAGTGTGGTGGTGAAGTTCGGCGGCGTGGTGGTGAAGGGCGCGAACTACGCGCACTACGAAGTGCTGGTAAAGCGGTAGTCGAACGCTGGGAGAAGGTCCCACTCATTCGCAACGAACACGAATGAGTGGGGCACCCGGTTCCTGACTATCGAGGACAGGAAACCCATCATGAATTACTTACAACCATCGGAATATGAGTTATATGGGCTGGGCGCTACAACCAATGTGGCATGGGTGACGGCAGCGTCGGCAATGATCGATGCGCATTGCCGACGGATCACGCTGGCGATCAATCAGTACACAGAGCGGTTGCGCACGGAGAACGGACAGAGGCCAGTGCAGCTTACTTATCTGCCGCTGTCAACGGTGGCGCCGGCAACATCGCCGATCGTTTCGGCGCGCGGCAGGTATGCGACGCCGCGGCGGGACGAGTTAGATTACGGGGCTGATTTGTGGGACGTGGCTCTAGCTTTCGGAATTCCGGGAACATGGGTGGACTTGAACGTGGCGGACCTGGACGCGTGTCCGGAGACAGGAGAAATCACGCTTCCGGTGAATGTGATGGGGTGGGCGTTCACCGAGATAGAGATTGTGTATACGGCTGGGTTTGCAACATTTCCCGACACGGTCAAAGTGGCGTGCGCGCAATTGGTAAAGAACGCGCAGGCTACGCCGGCGCTGAATGTAAAGAAGAACGTCGTGCCCGACGGAATGCAGTTGTGGTACTTCTCCAATTCACTGCTGGATGCAACGGTGCAAGAGCTGCTGGCGCCTTTTGTGGCGCAGAGAGTGGGATGACCATGACTGGGATATCTGGAGCAGCGGCAGCGCGGGCAGCGGATGCGATGTTACGAACTTTGGGCGGGACGGAAGTGACCCTGCTGTTTGCAGCGGCGGGAATGCCGGCCGATGCCGTGGCGGAGCTGGGCCTGGTGGACCCGGGAGTTGAGCAGGTGTTGATCGCGCCGGTGGTTGTCGTGGAGCTGACCACGGAGAACAACGGTCGACGGCGGCGAATCGAGTTACTGGCGGGACAGGCGGCGATGGCCGAGCAAGTAAGTCAGCGGAACGTGGCCTCGGCGGAAGTGTTGTTCGAGACGGCGCTGGGATTGGTGTACTGCGGAGAAATGTTTCACATCCAGGGGTTCGTTGTCGAACGGCTCGGGGGAGTGGCGTATCTGTATCGGGTGACAGCGATGTCTTAGTAGCCATCAGCTATCAGCCGTCAGCCCTCAGGTATCAGTTATGAGTTCGAGTCAATTTCTCGAATCAGGCCGGGCTATGGCGCCGGGCGGAGAATTGACACGACGAACAGGAGAAATATGCAAGCGGCGAAAGACAGTTTCTATATGACGCTGCGGGAGCGGCTGACAGCGTTGAATCCGGCGCGAACGATGGTGATCGACGGGGTTACGGTGCCGGCGATCGTGGTTCGCGAAAACATGGAACCGCGGTTTGGGGAAGCGCAGCCGGGAGCGTTCTACGTAGACTTCGGCGACATCCTGATTGCGGAAAGCACGCGTCCGATGCTGGGCATGGATTGCCACATCTGGTATGGCAGCGAAGGCAGCGGTGGAACAGGGGTGGATCGAGGCCGCGGGCTGGCGGAGATGGATGACGAGTTAGTTAGAATCTGCGATCCGCCACACACGGAAATGCTCGATTACAGCCAGACTCCGAGCGCGGATTTGGGGTCAGGAATTTTCTGGACAGCGCCGGAGATGGGGAACGCGGCGGGAAACGTTTCGATCCAAAAACAGCAGTGGAGTGCGGGCATGGCGCGGGTGGACCGGTATGCGCAGCTGAGGATCCATTTTTTTCTGCCCGAGGTGGAAGCATGACGCGGGCGGGATTGCGGCCGATATCGCGGCAGACGCGGGCTTACTTCGCGGCGGTGGACAGGGTAAACGGGCCGACGGCGATTTTCGATCCATCAAAAGATGGTGGTTTCGAGTTGGATGCCCCGCCGGCTCCGTGGATTGACTTGGGATGGATTGAAAACTTTCAGCGCACGAGCACATCGCAGATCGAGGGCCTGATCGGCGGGACAGCGGGCGCGGTGTCGGGCCAAGTCCGCCACGCTTTGGGAGCGCGAGTCGATTTCGAGTTCCGCGACTGGGGGAAGTTGCAGATGGCGCTGGCAGGCGGCGCGGAGCACATGAACGTGCTGGCAGCCGATCCGAGCGCGTCGCCAGTGGGGTCAGGTGGAATTCCGTTGACGGCCGTGCCTTTGCTGGCAGGCTCGACTGCTTTGGAACTGGTGTTGGGAGCGGGCGCCATCGCCGGATTCGAGGCTGGCGACCTGGTGGCATGCGATGTGGATTACGCGCAGCAAGTTGGCTACGTGGGCACGGGCATTGCGGCTGCGTATGTGAAGAATCCGGCTGACGTGCTGCGGGATGCCAACTATGTACGACGGGTGACGTTCAACGTGGGCCGTGTCGCGCAGGTGATGGCGACGTCGTTGCTGCTCAGGCAGGCATTGCCGGGGGGAGCGCCGGCGGCGGGGGCGTCGGTGCAGCGGGTGATCGCTTTTGTGGACCGCGAGGGCGGGTCGTTTCTGCAACAGTGGTCGGGGTTATTCGTGGCGGAAGACGAGTCGGGTGGACGGGTGTGTTTCTTCTATCCGATTTTAAGTCCGTGCACGGTGAAGCCGGAGTGGGTACGGGAGAGTCTGGTCACGATTCAAAAGCCGATCGGAGAGTTGGCGTTACGGGCGTCATTTGCGGCGCTGCCAACTCTCGACGGCAACGATGGAGAGGTAGTGCTCTGCTACCGGAGTTATTTTCCGGCGACTGGAGCTGCAGTTTATTAGGGTCCAAGATCTTTAACCACAGAGGGCGCAGAGGGGCACGGGGGACGGTCCGACAAGCCATGAAATTACTGATTGATAACCTCGACGGGATCGGGTTGCAGGACTATACGGCGTTTGTGGATGCGGGGAAGAGTCCGATTCTGGTGCGCAAACTGAACAGCCCCGCCGAATTGAAATTCGGCCTGATCGCTGGTGAGGAGAGTTTGGGAGTGCCCGTCATCGGCAGTCGCGTTACGCTGACCTTGAACGACGGGAATGATCTGTTCACGGGTTACATTGTTGAGACTCCGATATATCAGTATCTGGGCTGGGCAGATCGCGGGTTAGTGTACCGGTACGAGATCGTAGCACTTAGTGACGTGATGCTGATGGATCAGAAGGCACCTCCCCCGCATCCCCCGTTTGTGGAACGGAACGCTGGCGACGCGTTCCGGCAGTTGACGGCGGAGGCGTTGCCGGGATGGTTCGACGTGAGCGGAGTTGAAGCGGGAGACACGATTCCGTATTACAGCGTCAATCCGGCGAAAAAGTGGACGGCATCGGCGGCGGAGATTGCTCTGTCGGGGCGGTGCTCGTACCGGGACGACAACGGAAAGTTATTCTTTGCGCCACTCGGGGCTAACAGATACGCGCTCGCGGAGGATACAGCTGCGTTTTCTCCGGGCGATCTGCAATTGCAAAGCGTGAACCGGCTGGTCAATGACTTGACGATTTTGGGGCCGCTGGAGCCAGGCGCCCATGTGAAAGATTATTTTTGTGGCGACGGGTACACGACTTATTTCTATCTGTCAGAGAAGCCGTTCACGCGCAGCAGTCAGGTTGCTTTGTATAACCGCGTAATCCTTGATGAGATTTATGCGGCACTGGATCCGACGCATTGGACCGTTACCGATCCGCTGGGAGTGATTACTGCCAGCAACGGACAGTTGAACATTGCGGGAAAAACAGAGGGCGATGGGCAAACGTTCCTGGAGTTCATTGAAAAGATCGAGTTAGGCGGCGCCACGGTGCTGGAGCACGGAGACGTTGTCTTCAATGCGGCATCGAATGGAGTGATCGGCGGACTCTATGCTGGGACCGTTTCGATTGCGGGCTGTCTGGCGGGTTTTCGCATAACGCCTTCTGGCGGCAACTGCAACATACAAGCGCTGGTTGGAGGCTCCGTCACGGGGACGGCGCTTGCCACAACGCCGGGGCACCATTACGTATTCACGACGCGGGTGTATCCGACAGAAACGTACCGAATGCAGCAGGTGTTTCATTCTTCGCTGTACCCGTCCGGATCTCCGCGGGGGGGCGGTGCCGTCGCCGGCGATGTACGAATTGTACTGGCAGTGCACGATATCGATCCGATGAATCCGGCGACGCAGATCGCACGGGCCACCGTTTTGTATGACGACGTCATTACGAATGCGCCGGGGTTTTGTAACTACGCGCTCATCAATGCCGGCGCCATGCAGTGTTCGCTTGCCTTCACTTATATATGGCTGCCAATCGACGCACTGGTGCGTAGCGCGTTGCCTGGGGAAAACACGACGACGGTGTTGATGGGATCGCTGCTGGATGGGGCTGAGTGCCGGGTTTCGACCGAGTCGGAACTGAAATTCTATCCAGAGTACATCCCGGCGGCGAACGAACTGATCGAGGTGAGCTATCGCGGCCAAGGCCACGCAATGGCGCGAGTAACTAACTCGGCGGGCATTGCGGCTCATAAGCGCGGCGGCGATGACGGCGTGCGCGGGAGTGTGCGGGAGATTGGGCTCCCGGCCCCACGCACCGATGCAGATTGCGAAATTGCGGCGCTGGCATTGCTGGATGACGCCGGGCAGGGATGGCGCGGGGAGTACCAAGCGTGGAGCCAGTTTCTGCCGGGCGGGGCGGCGGACATTTTTCCGGGAGATGGGCTGGCGGTCAATGTTCCATCGCGGATGGCGTCGTTTTTGGCAATCGTGCGCGAAGTGGATGTGGAGATCGCCGACATTGCCGGTGAGAACAACCGCTACACCTTGCGGTTTGTGGATGCCGGGGATCCTTCTCTGGATTTCGCTTTTGTAACGGCGCTGATGAAGCAGACCGAGGTGCTGACGCCGATCGATGTGAGCATGGTGGGAAATGTTTACCTTGCCGATCTCACCGAAGCGGAGGCTACGGCGGTGGGCTCGACGACGGTGACGGTGGACGTGGGATTCACCCCTGTGGCGGGCGGCGGCATCGAAGTGCGGTACTCAGACGAGGGATGGGGGGCCGGTTACAACGGCAACCTGGTGGGACGGTTCACGAGCAGCAGCTTTACGCTCACGCGGTATGCGCGAGCACAAGACTATTTTCTAAGAAGCTACGACGGCAGCGTGCCGCCGAAGTATTCGCGGTATTCGACGAAGCTGCATGTCGACTATCCGCTATAAAAAAGTAGTTTGACTGGGCGCCAAGCGGCTAGCCGACTTCTTCACTCCAGTTTTCCAGAGTCTTCTTCACGACGACCATGAACTGGTCGGCCAGGGCGCCATCGATAATGCGATGGTCGTAGCCCAGCGTAAGGTGAACGACGGAACGGATGGCGATGGAATCTGAGCCGTCCTTGTCGGTGATTACCATCGGTTGTTTGGCGATACCGCCGACGCCCATGATGGCCGCGTTCGGCTGATTGATGATGGGCAATCCGAACACGGCGCCAAACTGGCCGGGATTGGTGATGGTGAAGGTGGCACCTTCGACGTCCGCCGGCATCAGCTTCTTGGTACGCGCGCGCTCGCCGAGGTCGGTGATGCCGCGTTGCAATCCGAGGAAGTTGAGTTCGTCAGCATTCTTGAGAACAGGGACGATCAATCCCCAATCGAGCGCGACGGCGATGCCCGCATTGACGTGCTTGTGATAGCGGACGCTGTCGCCTTCGAGCGAGCCGTTGACGATCGGATATTGCTGCAGCGCGATGATGGCGGCGCGTACGAAGAACGGCATGAAGGTGAGCCGCGCGCCGTAACGTTGCTCGAAACCGTTCTTGAGCTGGTTGCGCAAATTGACGATGCGAGTCATGTCCACCTCGAACATGCAGTGGACGTGAGCGCTGGTGCGGCGCGATTCAATCATGCGCTGCGCGATGATCTTGCGCATCTGGGACATGGGCACGAGTTCGCCGGGAATGACGGCGGGCGCGGGAACCGAGGCTGGGCGCGGAGCGGGGGGCGCGACAGGAGCGGCGGTGCGGCGCTCGACGAAATCGAGAACGTCTTGCTTGGTAACTCGCCCGCCGGTTCCGGTGCCACTTACCTTTGCTAGTTCCACGTTGTGCTCGCGGGCGAGCTTGCGGACGAGCGGGGATGAGCGGACGTCGGAATCTTCTTCATCCTCCGGAGCGCTGGCAGCAGGCGCGGGCGCCGGCGGAGCCGGAACTTCTTTCTTAGAGGATGCCGGAGCGGCAGGGGCGGGCGCAGCGGCCTTGGTGGGCGCGGACGTGGAAGCGCCATTGCCTTCGCCAATCACACCGACGACGGTGTTGACCTGCACCGTGTTGCCTTCGGAAACCTTGATCTCCTGAAGGATTCCGCTGGCGGGGGCGGGGATTTCAGCGTCGACCTTGTCGGTGGAAATCTCGAACAGGGGTTCGTCGCGTTGGACCTTGTCACCCGGCTTTTTCAGCCACTTGGTGATGGTTCCCTCGAAAATTGATTCGCCCATCTGGGGCATGACAACGTCAGTCGGCATAGTTCCCTTTCCATGAAACCCGCGAAGTTGCGGGGGAAGAGCAAACAAACATTATAGCGAAGACGGGAAAGCCAGCACCTCGCGCTTCGCGAGGGCATGGGCTTCAGGCTTCCGGCAGGACGCAATCTCGCCCTTACGCAGCCCCTTACCCGAGGGCAGTGCCGGAATCACCTCGCATTGACGGAGCAAAGAGCGATGAAGAACTTGTTGGCAATCGTACTATTTTGCCTTCCTGCCTTCGGGCAAGCGGCTTACTCGGGTTCTGCAATGTACCAGAGGACGGCCACCTATGGCGCAGCGGCCTGCGGACCTCCGACTTACTCTTGTCTCAACATGAGCACTGCCGCAGTGCCACTCCCAGCGCAGATTCCTGTCTGGGGGACGACGAATACTCCCGCGAACAACACGAACTGCACGTCCAGTAATCCGTATGTGTTTCAGCAGTGCGGGAACCTGGTTGGCGCGGGCATTGTGCAAACGCCTTCAGACTTCGAGATGCCGATCATTCGCTGCACGGATGCGAACACGCTGGGATATGCTTCGTTCTGGGGAACGAGAGACAACGGAGAGCCGAACATCTTCGCCTCCGACGATTCTTGGATAAGTCTCAATTACGGCAACGGCGACTATATCCTGTCCTTCAATGGCAACTCGTGCGCCTACACCGGGATCAGCTATGGCGATCAACCGGTGCAAGCCAGCCACACGAATCCCAATGTGGCCTACATTCTCGAAGGAGTGAACAATTCACAACTCTACCAAGACACTTATACGAAGACAGGCGGATTCGGCGGGACGTGGACAGTCGCGAGCCACGCGGAGTTATTCGACTTCATCAATTCCTATAACTCCAGCACATCAACTTACAACTGTCTCCAGAATTCCTACAACGGCTATCCCGGATGGACCGCAAGCGGCGCAAATTGGACAGGAGTGTTTACGACCTCGCAAGACGACACCTTGTTTGTGGAGTCGTACGGGAACAATAACATCTCCAATTCCGTCGGAGTCTATCTCGCCGTCTGGAAACCTTCCTATGGCCTGAACGGCGGCTGCGACATCTGGAACACTGTAACCGGCACACTTTGGAAGCACGACGGGTCATGCAACATCACTACCCCCTGCCCGATGACTTACCAGAGTTACTCAACTACTCCGGCATTTTCGGTCATGCCTGGAAATGCTTCGGGTGGAACGACAGTTTATACGGGCACCACGGGCGGCGGCAGCAACGCGTATGTCAACTACAGCTTCGCGGTGACAGGATGCTCGATCTCCGCCGACAACGGAACCTTCACGGCGTCGGCCTCGGCGGCCGGGTCGGTGACGTTAAGTAACTCCGCGGGCGTGAGCGGCGCGACTGGATGCAGCGCCCAAGGCACCCAGGTGGGACCGGACATGTTCAAGCAGCACGAGGGGTTTGCCTCAGCGGGCGACTCGTATATTCCTGGCCGACGCGTCGGCCCAAAACTACATGCTCAATGGCGTGTACTCCGAGGGGCCGTGGGTGTGGGTGGAAGGCACGACCACCATCGCCGGAAAATGCGGGCTGTACCCGACAACTTACTGCACTGGGCACTTTGGGGAAGGCTACAGTGGCCTCGCGGTCGGCCAGAAATGGCACGCTCCATTCACGTCTCTCAACAATGCCGCGAACATCTTTGCGGCTGGCATCGACATCTGCGACGACGACCACTTCTCCTGGAACCATGTGGACACTATTACCCAGGCCGACGATTACCCGGTAATGATTGGCTGGCAGGACGTAGGTGGAACTTACAGCTTACTGGGCGGATCGACTCCTCCGTGTCCTTACTACGACGAGATCGACCTCACACAGACGAGCGGGACGCTTCCTGGGACTACCTGGCGTGCGGCGCACAACTTCAACAGCGGCTGGTCCTGGAATTTTGAAGTGCAAAATGCAATTACCCTCGAGTCCTATACGGGGAAATACGCTGTATGGGTCACGGACGGCGAGGGTCAGTTCGGATCGACTAGCGGCACGACGTCCTGCAATGTGGGGGGACCGGACTGGCAGAGGTCCGACAACACTGATTTCACAGCTTACTCGGGTTCCGGGCCCGGCATATTCAGCAATTACATCATGCCGCAGAACGGTGGAAACAGAGGCAATTTTATCTATCAAGTGCAATCGTGTTCAGGCACCCCTTGCGCGACTGGCCCAACGGAACCAACCTTTCCGCAAGGCGCATCGGCGACCGTCACCGAAACACCTCCCGGGAACATTACCTGGGTCAATACCAACAACGCATCGAACTGCCGCTCCGACATTCTTATTGTAAAACTCTACGGCAACTAGGAGAGTTGAGCTGCCTTGGGACGTCGGCCTCAGCCGCGTATTTGGCGGGTTTCCAGTGGCACGGCCGAAGCCGTGCCCTACCCAAGGCTACCCGAGAACGAACCTAATCAGAGATTCCCTACGGCCAGAACCCCATGAAAATCTCAGAGCATTTCACGTTGGAAGAATTGTCTTTCTCCGAAGCGGGGGCGCGGCTTGGGCTGGACAACACTCCGACCGCGAGCGTCATTAAGAACCTGGTCCTGGTGGCGGCGGTCATGGAAAAAGTTAGAACGTTGCTCGGGAGCAAGCCCATCGTCGTGCACAGCGGCTACCGCGCCCCGGACGTCAATAAGGCGGTCCGCGGAGTGGCGACGAGCGCTCACTGTTTCGGACGGGCTTGTGATTTTGTTTGTTCCGCGTTTGGCGCGCCAGGGGAAGTGGCGCTGGCTATCTTGAAGTCCGATATTGAGTACGACCAACTAATCCTCGAGTACGGATGGGTTCACGTTGGACTGGCACTGGAGGGATTGCCATCCCGACGGGAGGCTCTGACGAAGCGTTCGTCGAGGGCCGCGTATGAGGCCGGCATCAGGGCCTGACCGATTTGTTTTCATTACCACGAGCGACGTAGGTGTAACGCCTTTATTAAGGAGATACTATCTTGAAAAAATACGCTGCTTATCTGCCCACCGTTGTGCTGCTACTTACCACGCTCGCGAGCACTGCCACGCCGGCGATTGCCGCATTTTGGATGAACCATGCCGCCGCGGCGGCGATCTTTGCGCCGCTGGCGCTCGTTGTGGCGCATTGGCTGCCTTCGCCGTATGCCGGCGTCAACTCGAAGAACTGAGCGGTTGAATGGACCGCGAAACCGTAATGGTACTAACGCAGATCACTCCCACTTTCTGGAACGACTACGGCGCGGCCACGATTGCGTTCGTCGGCTTCCTGATCAATGGCGTCCTGGCATTTGGGGCAGCGCAGAAACTGGCCGGCCAGCGCGAGGAGCAGAGAATCGCGGATCAGACGTGGAAAAAGGAACACACGGCGCAGGCCAATGTACGCGACATTGCGATCGCCGCGCTTCAGGCCATGGGAAACAGCAATGAGGCCACGGTAAAAGGCATTCAGGGGCAGCAGCTGCTCATTCAGACGGAACTGCAGGAACTCCGTAATCGGGCCGCCTGCGGCACCTGCGCGCCCTCGCCGCGAAAGTAAGTAACTCAATTCTCAAAAATCAAAAGGAGAGCCATCTTATGAGGAAAGTTGTCGTTGCGCTGTGTCTTGCCATGTTCTCGACCGCATGTTCGACCGCTTGGGTGTCGACGCTCGATTCCATTCTGTCCGCAGCCGCGCCGGCGCTGATCGACATTCTGCAAATCGTCGCCGTGGCCAACGGCCAACCAGTGAACGGCAACCTTGCCGCGAAGATTGGCGCGGACGCGACGGTCATCAAGACGCTGGCCGCCGATTTCGCCAAGGCCTCGTCGGGATCCGCGCCGGGCGTTTGCCAGCAGTTGCAGGCGGCTGTGAGCGCATACCAAGCCGATCAGCAGCTGGTGCTTCAGGTGGCGCAGGTCAGCGATGCGAACACGCAGACGAAAATTACCCTGCTTACGGATTTGGTGGCAGGGACGGTGAGTGCAATCACAGCGGTGATTCCATCGTGCCAGAACGCGGCTGCGATCCGAAGCGTGAAGATCGCGGCGCCTTACAGCGTCTCCACTTTTGCGGCTCATTACAACAGCATTCTGGTGGCCCCAACGGGCAACGCGGCTGTCGACGCGGCAACCCAGAAACTAAGACTCCACCAACACTCTAGGTTTGAGCGGGCGGTAGCGTTCGGACGGCTGCAGTGACGAACCGCAAGTTCGGCGCGTTGCGTGACGTTCACGATGTGCGGGATCGGATGTACCGGGCTTCACCGCGCGCGGAGCCGGTCCCGCAACAGGTGGATCTACGGGAGTTCGGCGGACCGATCAAGGACCAGGGCGAGGAAGGCAGTTGCACCGGGCATGCTTTTTCGTCGGCGCGCGAGTGGATCGCGCGGAAGTACGAGAAGACATCGCCGATCCTGAGCCCACAGTTCCTCTATGTCGAGGAACTGATTGCGGATGGTTCCTTCCCGAGTGACGATGGTGCGATGCCGCGCACCGGTTGCCAGGTGCTCACCGCGAAAGGCTGCTGCGAAACGTCACTCTGTCCTTACGTCGCGGGCAAGTTCACGGCCCCGACCGCGGAGCAGGCGCAGAACGCGTTCAGGTACAAGACGGGTGCCTATCATCGGATTGGAACCTTGTCGGACTTTCTACGTTGCCTGGCCGATGCAACGCCGTGGCCGGTTACAGTCGGATTCACGGTCTACGAGTCATTCATGTCGCAGCAGGTAGCGGACACCGGCATTATGCCGATTCCGAAACCGGGTGAACAGCAACAGGGCGGACACGAAGTGCTCTGTCTCGGCTATGACTTATCGAAGCAACTGGCGCTTATCCAGAATAGCTGGGGCGACGGTTGGGGCAGCGAGGTTACTTCTGGATGCCGTTTGGCGTGATCAGCGCGCCGGGCACCGATCTGTGGATGGTGCACACGGGTGGACCGTGGAAGTGATTGTCTAACACCATGAAGTGCGCGGCGATTTCCGCATGATGTACGTTAATGCCCTATTGTTCATCGGTCCCGAATCTCTTGGCGGGCTCCAACATCTAAAGAGCTAAATCAACTGCGAGAGGATCGATGACACAAATAGTGGATGCCGCCGCGCACTCAACCAAAATCTCCAGCGATGCCCTAGACCAGCTGTTCCGCCAAGCCCGTACGCATTCCGCGTGGCTGCCCACGCGCGTCCCCGTCGAAACGCTGCGCGAGGTGTATGAGCTGGCGCGGCTGGGTCCGACGAGCGCGAACTCTACTCCCGCACGTTTCCTGTTTCTTGAAAGCGAAGCGGCGAAGGAGCGACTTCTGCCTGCTCTCGCACCGAGCAATGTCGAAAAAACAAAGGCGGCGCCAGTCACCGTGATTGTCGCCTGGGACACCGAGTTTCACGAGAAGCTGCCCAAGTTGTTTCCACACGCCGACATGCGCTCTTATTTCGTAGGGAACCAGCCGTTGATCGACGAATCGGCCTTGCGCAATAGTTCGCTGCAGGGGGGCTACTTCATACTCGCCGCTCGAGCCGTGGGGCTTGATTGCGGCCCGATGTCCGGCTTCGACGCGGCGAAAGTGAACGCCGAATTCTTTCCTGACGGCAAATGGAAAGTCAACTTTCTCTGCAATCTCGGTTACGGCGACGGCAGCAAGCTGTTTCCGCGCAACCCGCGGCTGGAATTTGACGAGGCGTGCCGGGTGCTGTGAGACGCGACAAGCCGCGTCCCTTCAAGTAACGTCAAGACTCGAAAATCTACGATCCCGATTTTTTCTCGATCTTTTTCTCGATCTTCGCCCAGGCGTCTTTCAGCGCCACGGTGCGGTTGAATACGAGATGTCCGGGTCTGGAATCCGGGTCTACGCAAAAATACCCGAGGCGTTCGAACTGATAGCGGCCTTCGATTGGCGCATTTGCCAGCGAGGGCTCCAACTTCGCTTGCGCAATCACTTCCAGGGAGTTCGGATTCAAATTCGCTGTGAACTCCTGGCCTTCTTCAACCTGATTTGGATCTTCCTTGGTGAAGAGCTTGTCGTAGATGCGCACCTCAGCGTCGATGGCGTGCGCGGCTGACACCCAGTGGATGGTCGACTTCACCTTGCGTCCATCCGGAGCATTGCCGCCACGCGTGGCCGGGTCATACGTACAGTGCACCTCGACCACTTCTCCCCTGTCGTTTTTCACCACCGTCTTCGCGGTAATGAAGTAGCCATAGCGTAGCCGCACCTCGCGTCCGGGCGACAGGCGGTAATACTTCTTGGGCGGATCTTCGCGGAAATCGTCCTGCTCGATGTAGAGCACTTTGGAGAATGGTACTTTGCGCTTCCCGGCGCTTTCGTCCTCGGGATTATTGACCGCATCGACTTCGTCAACCTGACCTTCCGGGTAGTTATCGATCACAACCTTCAATGGCCGCAGCACGGCCATCACGCGGGGCGCGCGCTTGTTCAGATCTTCGCGGACGAAGTGTTCGAGCATGGCAAATTCCAACGTGCCATTCGTCTTGGAAACTCCGATAGCCGCGCAGAAATGGCGGATTGCCTCCGGCGTATAGCCGCGCCGGCGGATGCCAGACAGCGTCGGCATGCGCGGATCGTCCCACCCGGTGACGTGTTGTTCCTGCACCAGGGTCAGCAGTTTGCGCTTGCTGAGCAGCGTGTAAGTCAGGCTGAGGCGGTCAAACTCCATTTGTTGCGACGGAAAAATTCCCAGCTGCTGGATAAACCAGTTGTAGAGCGGGCGATGATCCTCGAATTCGAGTGTGCAGACGGAGTGGGTCACGTGCTCGATGGAATCGGACTGTCCGTGCGCGTAGTCGTACATAGGATAGATGCACCACTTGCCGCCGGTGCGGTTATGCTCGGCGTGCAGAATGCGGTACATGACCGGATCGCGCATATTGAGGTTCGGCGACGCCATGTCGATCTTGGCGCGCAGGACGCGGGATCCGTCGGGAAACTCGCCTTTGTGCATGCGCTCAAAAAGGTCGAGGTTCTCTTTTACTTCGCGGTTGCGATGCGGACTCTCATTGCCGGGCTCGGTGAGAGTGCCGCGATACTGGCGAATTTCTTCCGCGCTTAGGTCATCAACGTACGCTTTGCCTTCGTTGATGAGCTTGATCGCCCACTCGTAGAGTTGATCGAAGTAATCGGAGGCATAGTAGAGGCCATCCCACTCGAAGCCCAGCCAGCGGACGTCTTTCATGATCGAGTCAACGTACTCCTGCTCTTCCTTCTCGGGGTTGGTATCGTCGAAGCGCAGGTTGGTTTTGCCGCCGAACTCATCGGCTAATCCGAAGTTTAGGCAGATGGATTTGGCATGGCCGATGTGCAGGTAGCCGTTGGGCTCGGGAGGAAAGCGGGTTTGGATGACGGCGTCGCTGTACTTTTTGGTTTTGATGTCTTCGATGACTTGGTCGCGGATGAAGTTCGAGGGGCGAGGCTCGGAAGGCGAGTTCGTGGCGGCTTCAATAGTGGATGAATTTGCGTCAGTCATGACTCTTTATATTATAGGGAAGAGTGGTTTCGCGGCGGAGCGGCGGGGACGATCCATGATACGGGACGATCCATAATCACGGACGTCTTGATCGCCGACAGCGCGGTGGCCGGGCGGGGACGCCCGGCGCTCCATGAGCTGAGATCAACGTGATAATCTGCGTCGAGAGGCCTTCGGGCTTCAATCTCTCATGGCAAATTGTGTTCAATGCGGCCGTCAGCTTCCGGCCCTCACCTTCGGCCGGAAGATTTGCCAGTGGTGCGTGCAGCATAAAGCGGCGCAGCGCGGCGAAGATATCCCCATTCAGCGAGTCGAGCCGGCGCCCTGGTTGCGGCAGCAGTCCGGTTCGATGATGGTCACTCAGGCCATTTTCGGTATCAACGTTGCGGTGTTCGTCGCCATGGCGCTGGCTGGCGTTTCGATGCTGGATAATCCGTCTGGCCAGGATCTCGTGCGCTGGGGAGCCAATTACGGGCCGTATACCGTCAGTGGCCAGTGGTGGCGCCTGCTGACTTGCGTCTTCGTTCACGGCGGCTTGCTGCACATTGGCTTCAATATGTGGTGCCTGTGGAGCCTCGGCAGACTCGCGGAGTCGGTATATGGCCATTGGACATTTGCCACGGCGTACCTGATCTGCGGGCTGTCGGCGAGCCTCGCGAGTCTGATTTGGAATCCCGTCGTTTTGAGCGTCGGCGCTTCTGGAGCGATCTTTGGGATGGCTGGCGCTCTGATCGCATCCTTTTATCTCGGCGAGTTTTCGCTGCCCCGCGCCGCCCTGGCTGGAACGCTGCGCAGCGTGGTCGTGTTTGTAGGCTACAACCTCTTCTTTGGAGCGGTGATGGCTGGCACCGATAACGCGGCGCATGTCGGCGGCCTGCTCATGGGCCTGCTTCTCGGAGCGCTCATCGCTAAGGTCGCTCCACAACCCGATGATGCTTTTCGCCGGATCGCGGTGCTGCTCGTCGGGGTTCTGGTCGTGGCAGGCGGAGTGATGTGGTTGCAGCACTCGCGCGCCTATCTGCTTCATGCGCAACACGGAGTACGACTTCTCGACGAGGGGAACCCGGACGGAGCCATCGCGGAATTTCAGAAGTCCTTAAGCCAGCGCCCCGACTTCGCCGCCGCCCACGAAGCTTTGGCGCGTGCCTATACCACAGAGCACGACTTCGAAAATGCGAGCGCGGAAATGAAGCGCACGATCGCACTGAATCCGCGGAGTGAAGAAGCGTATTACAGGCTCGGGCTGATTTATCTCGAACAGAAGTTACCCGCCAAAGCCCAAGACGCTTTTGCTCAATTGTTGAAAATCGATCCCAGCAGCTCCGACGGCCATGCCGGATTGGCGGACGCTCTCGCGGATCAGCATCGCGACCCCGAAGCGCTCGCGGAGTACAAACGAGTCGCGGCACTCGACTCCGGCTATCAGGGGGTGTACCACAACATGGGAGTCATGGAGGCCCGGCTCAAGCTCTACGATGACGCCATCGCATCATTGTTGAAGCAGCAGCAATCCGGCGACGATCCCGACAACGAAAATCTGCTCGCCTCCGTCTATGAAGCCAAGGGAATGAAGAAGGAAGCCGCGGATGCCCGGCAGAAAGCGCAGCAGTTCCGGGCTTCTCACTAGGACTCCCGCGCTGCACTACTGCAGCTCTTCGACCGCCTGCTCGATTCTCTTCACGGTGGTTTCACGCCCCAGCACTTCCAACGTCTCGAATAACGGCGGGGCATTCTTGCGTCCGCAGACAGCTACGCGGATCGGCTGGAACATCTGTCCGGCCTTTACGCCCATCTCCTGGGCGGCGGCGCGGAGAGTTTGATCCAAGGGGTCGTGTTTGAATTCAGTTTTCGCCAGGACCTCTTGAGCGCGGGTCAGAACTTTGAGCGCCATGGCGGCATCGCCCTTCTGCGGGATAAGTTCGGCTGGGTCGTAGGGCGGGAGTTGGTCGACGAAGAAAAAGTCGGCAGCGGTGAGAACGTCGCGCAGAAGTTTGATGCGCTCACGAATGAGGGGGGTGATGGCGTGCATCTTCTCCGGCGTGATTGCGACTCCGGCCGCGTGGACAACCGGGAGCAGGCGGGCGCTGAGATCGTCAATCGAAAGCCCGCGGATGTGCTCGGCATTCAGCCAGACGGCTTTGGGATCAAAAGTCCCTTCTGGGTAGAACCTCGGAAGATGTTCTCCAACCGGAGGGCCGACTACGCTTGGGGACGACGGCTCTCCTTGGAAGTTCACTACCGCGTTCGAACGATTGATGCCTTCGAGGGAAAACGCATCGGTCAGTTCCTGGCGGGTCATGTTCTCGCGATCGTCTTTTGGCGACCATCCCAGCAGACATAGAAAGTTGATGAAGGCTTCGGGAAGGAATCCAGCGTCGCGATAAGTTGTGACGCTGACCACCGGACCGTGGCGGCGCTTGGAAAGCTTCGATCCGTCGGGCGCGACGAGCAGCGGAAGATGCGCGAACTGCGGCGGTTGGGCGCCGGCGCCTTCGAAGATGAGCACGTGCTTGTAGGTGTTCGAGAGATGGTCCTGCCCGCGGATGATGTGGCTGATGCGAAGGTCGATGTCGTCGGCACACGAGGCGAGGTGGTAAGTGGGCATGCCGTCGGACCGTAGGAGCGCGAAGTCTTCGATGTCATCGGCGGACTTGATTTGCTCGCCGTAGACCGCGTCATTGAATCGGACTGGTTCACCGGCGCCGCGGGGAACGCGGAAGCGGAGCGCGAAGGATTCTCCGGCCGAGGCTCGGCGGTCGCTCTCGGCGCGGGAAAGTTCGCGCATGCCGGGGTTGAAGAGCCAGGTCTGATTGGCGCCGGACTTTTCGCTCTCGCCAGTGTGGGCAGGCGTGAAATCGCGGTACGCCAGTCCCTTCTGAAAGATGGCGTCGGCGATCTGGCGATGCAGAGCCAGGCGTTCGGATTGTTTGTATTCCTCGTCCCAGCCGAGGTCGAGCCAGCGCAGACCGTCGAAGATGGAGTTGACGGAGGCGTCGGTATTGCGCTCGACGTCGGTGTCATCGAGCCGTAGGACCATGGTTCCGCGGTTGTGGCGGGCGTAGAGCCAGTTGAAGATGAAGGTCCGGGCACTGCCGACGTGTAGAAAACCTGTGGGAGACGGTGCAAATCGAACGCGAAGCATAACTTTTGAGTATAGCGGGATTAAGCTCTTGGCTCTAGCAGCTCTGCCTGGTAAAGACGGGGAATCAGGCCGGTTACCAACAGGTTACGAAGGTAACTTCTCTGTAGAAAATGGCTATGGCGGCGCCGCATCTCATAAGAAGATACTTGAAACCCGTGCCCAGTGCGGAACCTGCCAGAAGACAGCTGTTGTTTCGATCTGTCTGGTGTGACAGGATTAGGCTGCGCGAGTTTCATCCGGGCCCAACAATTACGCGTGACGAGGAAACGTTGATCGATGCATAGCGCTGCCACAGGGCTGGTGCTGATTCCCGGGGCCGTGGCCCTGCTGGTCTTTCTCGTCTTCTCGTACCTGTACGAGCAGAACCGTCACAGCTATTTTCGCGCGTGGCAACTGGCCTGGGCAGCCTACACGCTGCACTATGCGCTAAAGGCAGGGGAGTATTTTCAGGGCCCTTCCGCGGTATTGTTTTTTCTGAGTTCGCTGCTGCTGGTGGCGATGGCGATCTGCATCTTCGTCTCGACCCGCCTGATGAAGGAACCATTCCAGCTGAAGTGGTACGACGTTGCGTTGACGGCGGCCGGGGTTCTGTTGACGTATGTGAGCTTGCGGGCGCAAATGGCGAGCGGAGTGTTCAGCGAGAAGGCGACTCCAGTGCCTATCTATCTGCGGCTGGAAGTGGGACTGGCGGCGATGCTGTTCTACTGTTCGTTCCATTTTTACCGCTATGCCTTTCGCCGGAATTCCGTCGCCTTCCGCACCCTCGCGTTCGCCCTGGCGCTATGGGCGGCTCTGATGTACGCGGGCCAACTCCACCAACCATTTCTCGACATTGTCGGGCAACTAGGAGGTTTCCTGGGCCCGATTCCGCAGATGCTGCTGGCCATCGCCATGGTGATGGTGCTGTTCGAAAACGAGCGCAATGCAGTCCAGGAGAACGCGTTGGCGTTCTCGACCCTGGGCGTCGATCCGCGCCGGCTTTTCTCCGCATCGGACCTGGTCCCCAGCTTGCAGACCTTTGTGGACAGGTTAGTGGCGCCTCTGCCTTCGCGCCGCGCTGTCTTTTTTGTTACGCAGCAGTGGCGCGGCACCGTGCCCTCGGTACAAAAAGGCTTTTCAGCGGAGTTTCTGGAAAAGTTGCAAAAGACGCACGCGGGCGATTACATCGCCGAGCTTGCCTACCGGCGTGGTGGAGTGGTGACCTTCCGGAATCTCGCGGACCTCGAAGAGCCTTTGCCGGCGCTGTCGGAAGGAAAGTTTGAGATCTGCAAACAGACCCTGCTGGCGGAGGGAATGACCGACCTGATGGCGGTGAGCCTGCAGACCCGGGAGCACAATTTCGGGGTCCTTTTGTTTCCCCACGCGGAACGGCGGATGTTCGGATCTTCGAACTTGCGCTTGCTGATCGGCCTGGCGCTACAGATCGCGCTGACCCTCGAAAACTATGTCGTGATGCACGAAGCGCAGCGGCGAACCAAGGAATACGAGTTGCTCACCGAGATCGGGCAGGCCATCAGTTCTCATCTCGACCAGGACGAAGTGCTGCGCACGGTACAAGTCGAACTGGGCCAGATTTTCGACGCCAGCACTTTCTACATCGCATTTCAGGAAGAAGATGAGATTCATTTCGAGCTGGAGATCGAAGGCGGCATCATTCTTCCCAAGCGCTCGCGCCGGGTTGGCAATGGACTGACCGAACACATCATCAGGACGGGAGAGCCGCTGCTAATCGAGTCCGACCTGGAACAGACGCGGGCAAAACTCGGAGTCGATTTCGTGCCTCCGCAGCCGGCCCGGTCGTTCTGCGCCGTCCCGATTTTTCTCGGCGGCAAATCGGTGGGAGTGATGGCCGCGCTGAGTACGGAGCGGGAATCGCAGTTCATGGCCAGGGATCTCGAGGTCATGCAAACCGTCGCCCGTCAACTGGGAGTGGCGATCGAGAATGCGCGCCTGTTTACCGAGGAGCAACGCCGCGCCCGGCATCTTGCGTTTCTCAACAACATCTCGAAGATGGCCATCTCCAGCGAAGACGCCGAACAGATGATGGCCGACATCGTGCGCGAGATCCAGAAGAACTTCCACTACGATCACATCGGCATCGGCATCATGGACTATGCCGCCAAGGATATCGAGATCAAAGCCGAGGCGGGAACGACATCGCAAACACTGGGCCGCCGCATCGCAGTGGGCAGCGGCGTTCTGGGAAAGGTCGCGCGCACCCAAGTGAGCGCACTGGTGCAAAACGCCGGCCCGGGGCAACTCGCCGGCGTGTTGCCGGAATCGCGCGCCGTGCTCTGCCTGCCGATCACCTATGGCGAGTCGCTGCTGGGCGTGCTCAATGTGGAGAGCCGGGATGAGAATGCGTTCGCCCCCCAGGATGTTCTGATCCTGAATACGCTGGCCGATCTCCTGGCGACGGCGTTGCACAACTCCTTCGTCTTCCAGAGGCTACAGCAGCAATCGATCACTGATGGCTTGACCGGCATCAAGACGAGGCGTTTTTTCTGGGAGGCGCTGAGCTCGGAGTGGAAGCGCGCTTCCCGTTCGGGACGGCCGTTCTCGGTGGTGCTGATCGATTTGGATAAATTCAAAGAAGTCAACGATTCGCTTGGCCATCTGGAAGGTGATCTCGTGCTGGCTCGCGTTGGCCGGCTGCTCGAACAAAAGTGCCGCCAATCCAACGTGGTTGCCCGCTACGGCGGAGACGAATTCATCATCCTCATGCCCGAGACCGGCATCGAGCAGGCACAAGTTCTGGCCGAGAGACTGCGGCTCTGGCTCGCCACCGATCCCATGCTCGAAGAGCACCAAATCACCGGCAGTTTCGGCGTCGCCAGTTTCCCCGTACATGGATTTTCCATGGAGGACCTGATCCGCGTGGCCGATGCCGGCATGTACGTGGCCAAGCACGCGGGTGGCAACCAGGTTTCCACCTCCGATGCTTTCGGCGACGGTGCCGACGTGCGGCGGCATCTGGTCTCCGGTTATATCGACGGATTTCTGCAGCGCGAGCATAACGGACCGGAGGATTTGGAAGAACTGGTCAGCACGCTCCGCAAGCTATGCGGAGGCCAGGATGATGCGGATCGGAAGGCGATGAAGGAAGGCGTCGAAGCCTTGGCGCGCGCGGCCGAACTCCGGGAGCACAACGCTACTGGACATGGCGAGCAATGTGCCCACTATGCTGGGATGATCGCGCGCGGACTTAACCTCTCGGCTGAGGAGGTGGAGAGCGTCGCCTTCGCGGGACGGGTGCATGACGTGGGCAGGCTCTTCATCCCCGAGCAAATTTTGAACAATCCAGGCGTACGTACGGAGGAGGAACTCGCGCAGATCAGGACCCACCCGCACGTGGGTGCGGAGGTGTTGCGGGCGATTCCTGAATTCGAGGGCGTGGCCCAGGCTGTCGAATCGCATCATGAAGCCTTCGACGGCAGCGGCTATCCCTTCGGACTGAAAGGCGAGAATATATCGCTGCATGGCCGCATCGTCGCCGTAGCTGACTCCTACGTGAACATGACGAGCGATCGCTTCGTCGCTCCTCCCAAAACCGACGAGCAAGCGATGGCGGAACTGACAAGGCTGAGTGGCACCCGCTTCGATGGCATGATCGTCCGCTTACTTGCCCGCCTGCTCAAGCTGGAAAGAGCCTCCAGTCTGGGCGGCTCAGCCTAGCAGCCTTCGGGATCGCAGCTTCTAAGTCAGGGTCAGTACCAGCCGCGCAGCTTTGGGCAGATAGCTCTTCCGGCGAAACCAGTCTTCCATTGCATCCCGAAGTTGATCGACTGGGACGTGCGTCCCAATTTCCAGCCACCCGTCCGCAACCGGCAGCGTGTCGTCGAAAACGGACGCGTTGGTGAAGTTGCGCATGCTGAAATTGTCAAGCCATTTCAATGGACAAGGTTGAAGCTGCCCCTCGTGCTCGTATTCCACGCGGATTTTTCGGGCGAACATGCTTTGATTTACCGATTACCGATTGCCAGTTGCCAGTTGCCAGTTGCCAGCGACCAGTTGCCAGTAGAAAGTAAGTTGGCGCAGGGTTGACGGCAAATGACCACTGGCAACTGGTAAGTGGTAACTGGTCTTCGATCTACTTCTTTGCCTTCCGGAGCCGGTCTTCCAGTTCATCGACTTCCCGGTTCAGGATTTCGGGAAGATGCCTGCCGAACCTGGCAAAGTGCTTGCGTATCAATGGCACCTCGGCAAGCCAGCCATCCACGTCCACACTGAGCAACCTGGCAACATCCGCGGCAGGGAGGTCAAGCCCTCTGGTATCTAGATCCGCGAACTCGGGAAGCTTGCCAATCGGCGTATCCACGGCATGGACTTTGCCGTCGCAGCGGTCGAAGATCCACTTCAGAACCCGGCTGTTCTCGCCGAATCCAGGCCAGAGGAATTTGCCTTGGTCGTCGGTGCGGAACCAGTTAACGTAGAAAATCCTGGGCAGCTTTGCGCCCGGCCGGTCGCCGATGCTCAAAAAGTGAGCGAAGTAATCGCCCATGTTGTAGCCGAGGAAGGGAAGCATGGCCATCGGGTCACGGCGAAGCTCTCCGACCTTGCCAGCGGCGGCTGCGGTGGTTTCGCTGCTGCTCGTCGCGCCCATAAACGTTCCGTGCTGCCAACTGAACGACTCGGTCACCAGCGGCACAATGCCGGCGCGGCGTCCACCGAAAAGGATCGCGTCGATCGGCACGCCTTTCGGATCGTCCCACTCCGAGGCAATCACCGGGCACTGGCTTGCCGGAACGGTGAAACGTGCATTGGGATGAGCCGCCCTCCGGGAAGAAGCCGGAGTCCACGGGCGGCGCAACCAGTCGATCAACTCGGAGGGCTTTTCGCTGGTCATCTGCTCCCACCATATGTCGCCATCGAGAGTGCTTGCGCAATTGGTGAAGATGGCGTTCCTGGTCGCGGTGAGCATGGCGTTCGGGTTCGTCCTCATGCTCGTTCCGGGAGCCACACCGAAGAACCCGCGCTCGGGATTGATGGCGTAAAGGCGGCCATCGGCGCCGAACTTCATCCAGGCAATATCGTCGCCGATGGCTTCGACTTTCCACCCTGGTATCGTCGGGATCATCATGGCAAGGTTCGTCTTGCCGCAGGCCGAGGGAAACGCGCCCGTGAAGTACTTGACCTCGCCGGAGGGGTTGATCATCTTGAGGATGAGCATGTGCTCCGCCATCCAGCCTTCGTCACGGGCCTGCACCGAAGCAATGCGCAGCGCGTGACACTTCTTGCCAAGTAGCGCGTTTCCGCCATAGCCGGACCCGTAGGACCAGACCTCACGCGTCTCCGGAAAGTGGCAAATGTATTTTTCCTCGGCATTGTTGGGCCAAGCCAAATCCGCCTGGTTCGCCGCCAGCGGAGAGCCGACCGAGTGCAGGCCGCGCACAAAGTTACCTTCGCTTCCCAGAACCTCAAGCACGCGAGTTCCCACGCGGGCCATGATGTGCATGCTGGCCACGACGTAAGGAGAGTCGGTAAGCTCAACTCCGATATTCGCAATCGGCGAGCCTATGGGGCCCATGCTGTACGGGATGACATACATGATGCGGCCGGACATCGCTCCCGCGAACAGCCCGCGCAGCTTCTGCTTCATTTCCGCCGGATCTTCCCAATTATTGGTGGGGCCAGCTTCCTCCTGGGTCCGGGAACAGATGAAAGTGCGGTCTTCGACGCGAGCCACGTCGCCCGGGCTCGACCGAACCAGGATGCTGTTCGGCCGCTTGTCGTCGGCCAGCCAGATGGCGGTGCCGGTCAGCACCATCAACCGCAACATTGCCTCGTATTCCTCGTGCGAACCGTCGCACCAGTGCACTCGATCCGGCTGGCAAAGCTGGGCGACTTCTTCCACCCACGCGATCAGCCGCTGATGCTTCGTGTCGCTCCTGTTTTCGGTCATCGTTTCCATACTTGGAGATTAGGCTGGATACAAGACGCTCTCCTCGAACCGCAAACTTCACGATCCCATGCCGCACCATGGAAATGGCTTCCGCGGGCAGGAAGGCGAGGCTACGCGAGGAGCGTCTGCCCGTGCCACGAGGTACAAGGCTAACATTGTCCCTCATTTCGAGGGCGCTTTCCAGCTATCGGGTTACAGCAACCGGAGGCTCGACCTCCGCCACCACGCCTTCCAGATGCTTGAGAGTCTCATCGATGGTGAGCGAATACATTTCCCGGCCCAGGCCTTCCCCGGATTCCAGCGCCGTTTTCAGAAAATGGCCGGCGATCTCCTTCGCCAGGGGATCGGTGATCAGCTTTCCGGTACGCTTCTTGTATTCGACCCAGGCCGGATGTGGCAGGGCGACCCAGACCGGGCGCCCGTCCACCAAAAACTTGATATCCACGGCGTCGGCGTGGCGGGTGGCGATAGCCACTATCAGGACCTGATAGCGGCAGTGGACTGGCTTCTTGGTCCAGCGGTCGGTGGCGGTGAAGTCGGTGAACATAAGAAATTCAAAACTGAGGTACGATGCAAATCATATCGCCCCGCGGGGCCGGGGAGCAAACGGTTGGAGATCGCTGTTGAAAACAACTTTACAAAGGAGTGAAATGCTCTGCTAGCCTATCCTCATGCCGCAGTCCGTCAAAGAACGCGTGGGAAAGTTGCGACAAGAAATCGCGGAAATCAGCGAAGCCAACCGCCAGTACCTTCACGGTGGCAAGAAAGCGATCGGTGCGTCCGATCAGGAACGCCGATTGCAGAGATTGCAGGAAATCATGGACGAATTGATGTCCCTGACTGACTGGAAAAAAACCTGACCCGGGTGGCTGCGTGCGCAGAATCCAGCCCCGATTGGCAAACCTGGAGGGACGGCCCAGCTCTCGCGTTCAGTCTGACGCTTGCACTTGCATGCTCTCGGTGATCCAGAGCTGCGCCGGAGCGCCTTTCGTGGTGCGAGTCGCAGTGGCCCGAAAGCTGCCAGAAGTGACTTCGACATCATAAGTGTAGGGCGGGCGATCGCCCTTGGTGGTGATGTAGTTTCCGGAAGTCAGCTCATCCAGCGAAGCATACTTCCCTTGCAGCGCCAGGTATCCGCGCTCGGCATTGGCGATGCTGATCAGGTCGTTCTTCACCCCTGTGATGGTGGCAGCTTCTTCAGGATTGCCACTCCCCGCGCCCGGGGTCAATGTCTTCACCTGCAGTGAGTAGATGTACATCCCGATCGCCAGAGTAACGATTGTGCCCACAAAGCCGAAAACACGTCCCATAATTCGCTCCGCAACCTCCATTGCACCGCGAAACCGCACGGGCGGCAAGTAACCAGAGTGCAGGTTCTGGAGAAGATCGGAAGCTGTCGTTAGCTGGGGCCCAAGCAGGAATGTGAGCAGGAGCGCCAGCCGGCATGTCCGCAGCAATGCCAAGCCGGCTTTTCGAATGGCGACCCCGGAGGGAGTCGAACCCCCAACCCTCAGCTCCGAAGGCTGATGCTCTATCCAGTTGAGCTACGGGGCCGTCCGCCGGAAGCCGCGCCGCGGTGAACCGGCGGAGTTGATTCTACACTGCAACCCGCCGCGAATCACCATGGCCCGCGGAAATTCACGCTGCGATGTAACATAAAAACGCATGACGTTCGTGCCCAATCCCGTCACCCACACCAGTTCGCGCCTGCTCGAGTTCGAGGCCTTGCGCGACTTGCTCTCCGGCTACGCCTCGTCGCCCCTGGGAAAACGCCGCATCGCGGAGCTTCTGTCTTCGCTCGACCACGCCTGGATTGAAACCCAGCAGGGGCTCACGACAGAAATCCGAGAGTATCGCCGCGTCGGCGGACGGTTCGATTTCGCCGCCCTGCCCGAAATCCAGAAGCTCATCGAAAAATCTCGCATCACCGGAGCCGCGCTCGAAACCATCGAGATCCGCGACGTCGTCCTCGTCGCCGACCGCGCCTCCGAGTGGCGCGAAATCGTCCGTCAACCGCCCGCCGCGATGCGCTCCGACTGGACCGCCGTAGCCGAGCTTTCCGCCGGCATCCAGGAATTCACCACCTTCCTGCGAGCGTTCCGCAACAAGATTCTCCCCGACGGCACGCTCGATGATCGCGCGTCGCCCGAACTGAGCCGCGTTCGCCGCGAGATCGAAAAGCAGAAGCGTCAGATCCAGGAATCGCTGCGCGGCTACCTGCGAAAACTGGCCGAAGGCGGCACTGTGCAGGACGAACTCATCACCATCCGGGGCGAGCGTTTCGTGATCCCGGTGAAAGTCGAGCAGAAACGCCGCGTGCAGGGTGTAGTGCACGGAGCCAGTTCCAGCGGACAGACCGTCTTCGTAGAGCCGCTGGAAACCATCGAGCAGAACAACGAACTCGTCCGCCTGCTGGATGAAGAACAAGCCGAGGTTCATCGCGTCCTACTGGAGATGACGCGCCAAATCGGAGAGAACGCCGACGCCATCCTGACCGCCGCCGACATCCTGGCCGAACTGGAACTGCAGTTTGCCAAAGCCCGCTTTGCCGAAGACTACAACTGCGTAGCCGTAACTCTGACCACCTCACTCGAATCCATTCGTACAGACGGGGCTAGCCCCATCCCCGGCAACATCCCCGGCTCCGCTCGCCTGCTTCTCCACCGCGCCCGCCATCCGCTGCTAGAGCGCAATCTCAAACTGAAGAACGTGAAGATCGTCCCCGTCACCTTCGAACTGGAAGGCGACCACCGCCAGCTGGTCATCACCGGCCCCAACACCGGCGGCAAAACCGTGTCCCTGAAAACGCTGGGTCTGCTGGCCCTGATGGCGCAATCCGGCATCCCGGTTCCCGCGGACCGCGCCGACATGCCTGTCTTCGACGCCGTTCTAGCCGACATCGGCGACTATCAATCCATCGAACAGAATCTCTCGACATTCTCCGCCCACGTCACCAACATCGATTTCATCTCGCGCACTGCCACTGCGAATTCGCTGGTGCTGCTCGACGAACTAGGCTCCGCCACCGATCCCGAGGAAGGCGCCGCGCTCGCGGTAGCGATTGCCGAGCACTTCCGCCGAGTCGGATGCATGATCGTGATCTCGACCCACCACACCTCGCTAAAGGTCTATGGCGCAAACACTGCGGGAGTGATCAATGCCTCAGTAGGCTTCGACGAGGCCACGCTGCAGCCCACCTACGAACTGAAAATCGGCGTCCCCGGAGCCTCGGCCGGTATTAACATCGCGCAACGCCTGGGACTGAATCCCGCCATCATCGCGTCCGCCCGCTCGCGTCTAGGCTCGCAAACGCAAGACGTGGGCCGATTCCTCGATCGCCTGCACGCCGACCTGCGCGAACTGGAAAACGAGCGCATGCGAATGCAAGCCCGCGAGCAGAAACTGGAGCGCGAGAAATCTCAGTTAGCTACGGAAGGCCGCAAAGAACAGCAAGCCAAAATTCGCGAGATGGAAAACAAGCTGGAAGCTCTCTTCCGCGACTTCGAGTACCACGCGCGCGAGGCGGTGAACGCTGTGCAGGACCGAGCCGCCGCGCAGAAGCTGTCGAAAGACGCCGAACGCCGCATCGCCAAAATGCGCCGCGAGTTTCGCGAGCAGTTCGATGCGACGGTCGTGGCCCACGCCACCGGAGCCGACCGCGGAGACCCCAACGCCCAGCCCAGCTTGGTCAAGCACGTCAGCGAAGGCGACACCGTGAAACTCAAGTCCATGGGCCAAGCCGCCGTAATAAAAAAGAAGATTGGCGACAATCATTTCGACGTGCAGATCGGCTCCATGAAAATGCGCATAGCCCGCGAAGACATCGCCGAAGTGCTGATGACCGCGCAGGGTAAAGCGGGAGCGCAAGCCACGCCCGTCGAAGCCGCCCGAGCGCGAGGCATCACCGTCTCCCTGCAAAACGAAGGGAGCGCCGGAACCACTCCCACCGAAATCAACGTAATCGGCCGCACCGTCGACGAAGCCACCAGCGAAGTGGAAAAATTCGTGGACCGAGCCTTCCTGGCCGGAATGCCGCGCGTGAGGATAGTCCACGGCAGCGGCATGGGCATTCTCCGCAAGGCGCTGCGGCAATATCTGCAGAAGCACCCGCATGTGGAGTCTGTGACCGAACCGCCATCCAACGAAGGAGGCGGCGGGGCTACTGTGGTCGAATTGAGGGTATAGCTGTTAAGTTGTTTTATATTAGTATGTTACATTATTGTATTGTTATACGATGTGGTATCAGATAAAATGTCTCTAAATAAGGGGACAGTTCATGAGCACAGTTGCAAGATTAGCGCGTCAGAAAATCTCGACTACCATTTCCCCAGCGACGCTGACCTATCTTCAGCAACTGATCGACGAGGGAAAAGTCCAGAATCTCGCCGAAGCGATTGACCTGGCGATCGAACGGCTCCTTGTTTTTGAGAATCGCGAGCGCCTCGAACGAGACACCGCCGCATATTTCGATAACATGTCGCCCGAGCAAAGCGCCGAAGAAGAGCGCTTGGCGGCGGCGCTGTCACAATCTGCGCGAGGTGTGGACTTTGACCGCGAACCCTAATCCTCGGCGCGGGGAGATATGGACGGCATATCTCGAGGATCTTTCACAGCGGCATTGGGTGGTGGTGGTTTCGCTTGACAGCCGCAACCTGAGTGATCGTGCTTCTTCGGTGCTGATCGTTCCCTTCGGTAGCTATGGAATGCCCGGGCCAACGGTCGCGGAGTTTCCGCCCGGCGAATCTGGCCTGCCGGGTGTTTCTTACCTCAAAGCGCACTTTGTTCAGGTTCTTCCAAAAGCCAAGTTGATTGAGCGCCAGAGACGCACCCTGTCATCCACACGCATGAAGGAACTTGTGCAAATGATCAATCGAGCGGTTGATCCGGACGCAGCTTGGCCGCAGCGATCACTTGCCAAGTGACGGCAGCGGAGGTGTGCGTGTGAGCGAAGGCATCAAGTGCACAACCTGTGGGAAGGTTCACCAAAATCTTCCTCGTAGCTTTGCGGCCGACTTTCCCGCTTAGTCTTCAACCGATTATTCCCGTATTCCACACCTTTCCCACAGCAATCCTGCCCCATTTCATTTCCGTTAGCCCCATCCAACCCTCATAATCACTAAGGGACCAGTGTGCGCCCTCGATGACTTCGATTTCTTCCGACAATTTCAAAGAGACGCTTAAGCAGCAGGCGGACATCGTCCGCATCGTTGGCGATTACGTCAAGCTGAAGAAGGCTGGGGCGCAGAACTTCTCTGGGCTGTGTCCATTCCACGCCGAGAAAACGCCGTCGTTCTCAGTCCATGCCACGCGCCAGTTTTTTCACTGCTTTGGTTGCGGAGAGTCGGGAGATGTCTTCACCTTTATCCAGAAAGTCGAAAACATAACCTTCCCGGAAGCGGTTCGGCTGATCGCGCAGAAGCTGGGCGTGCCCATGCCGAAGGTCAGCTTCTCCAGTCCGGCGGAGGCTCGAGACGCGCAGGTTCGCATGGCGCTGCTCGATGTGCATGTCCGCGCCACCGCGTTTTTTCAGGAGTGTCTGCGCCGTCCCGAAGGAGCGAATGCCCGCGAGTACCTCAAGGGCCGAGGGCTCGATAGCGAGACGATCGCGCGCTTTCGCATCGGCTACGCTCCCGACTCCGGCTTCCTGCTGCGAGATGCCCTGCGGCGCGAGTTCGATGAAGACTTGTTGCGCGAGAGCGGGCTGTTTTCGTGGAAGGAGAGCACTCAGCCGTCGGCGGTCAGCACTCAGCAAAAGCAGGGCCTTCGCTCCGCTCAGGATGACAATGCTGTTGAGGTTTCAGACGCGAACGACGAGCAGCGAACGACGAACAGCGATCCCTCGCAGCCCGTAGCTCGCAGCTCGCAGCCCGCAGCGATTTATTCCAAATTCCGCAATCGCGTGATGTTCCCCATCTGCAATGACCAGGGAAAGGTAATCGCCTTTACCGGGCGCACACTCTCCACGGATGAGAAGGCTGGCCCAAAGTATCTGAATTCTCCGGAGACGCCGATTTACTCGAAGTCGCGCGTGCTGTTCAATCTGGACAACGCGAAGGAAGCGATTCGCAAGCTCGAATACTCCATCCTCGTCGAAGGCCAGATGGATTGCATTTCGGTGTACGCCGCCGGTTTTCACAATGTGATTGCCAGTTCGGGCACGGCGTTCACCGAGCTGCAGGCGAAATTGCTGGGGCGATTCTCCAAAAATGTGGTGGTTAATTTCGATCCCGACACCGCCGGGGCCCGCGCCACCGAGCGCACCCTCGGCTTGCTCGTCGAAGAGGAATTCGCCATCAGGGTTCTCACGCTCGAGACGGGATTCGATCCCGATCTCTTCATCCGCCGCAAAGGCAAGGACGCCTATGGCGCGGCGCTCAAGAACTCGCAGAAATATTTTGACTACTTGATCGATCGCGCGCGTGCGTTGTTCCCGGCGCGCAACTCGGAGAACAAGGTCAAGGCGGTCAACCATCTTCTTCCGCACATTCAGCGGGTGCCCAATCGCATCGTCCGCGATGAACTGGCGCTGGAAATTTCACAGAAGCTGGGAATCGATTCCGCCGTGCTGCGCCAGGAGTTGAAGCACGCGGCTACCAATCGCTCCACAACCCAAGTCAAAGCCACGGCTGAGGCGCAGATCACCGGAGCGGAACGCGTCCTGATCCGGGCGCTGGCGTCGGCGACCGAAATGCAGTCGAGCGGGGCCCGGAGTTCCGCTCGCGAAGGAGCCGACGAAGAATTCGATCCCGCCCGCCAAGCGCAATTCGCGCTGCAATCGGAGCATCTCTATGAAGGGCTCGCCTCGCAGTCATTGCTGGAGGCGCTGCTGGAAGCCGGGGCCGAGACGGCGGACGTCATGGCACTCCCCAAGACGGATGAAGACCGGCGGCTGCTCGCCTCAATCCTGATGCACGAGGAGGAAGACCTGACGCCAGAGACCGTGGAGGGCGCGGTGCGGGCCCTAAGGAGGATTTATCTGCGGCGGCGGCTGGAGGAGGTGCAGCGCGAATTGCAGCGTCCAGGGCTGTCGATGGAGGAAAAACAGGCGCTCCTGCAGGAAAAGGTGCGCCTAAAGCGCGCCCTTATGGATCCTGTACTGGGGCAAAAGGCCAGCTAGCTTGTCCGATGTCACACCGAAAGCTTGGAACGAAACCACCCCGAGCGCCATCTAAAGAACTAGCGGGAAACGAGATACGGGCGGCGGATGGCAATCGCTAAACTGGCGCGGGCTTAACCCTGCGCTAACTAGAACAGCATTTGGCGTGCTATACTTCTGAAGTCTGTGCGCCTCGCGCACGACTCCGTAACGACTCCCACCGCTGAATAGTTTGGCGTCCGCAGACCAGCGAACGTCTTGAGGATAATCTGGCTTGGCACTTGATGACAAGTACGACGACATAAAAAAGCTGATCGACGCAGGCAAAGAGAAGGGATATCTGACCTATGATCAGGTCAACGACCTTATCCCGCACGATGTGCACTCTCCTGAAGACCTGGAAGATCTGCTAACCACGATCGGGACCCAAGGAATCGATGTACTCGAAAGCTCGAAAGGGCCGACGACCGATCTGGAAAAAAAATTCGAGGAAGTAGAAGAAGGCTCCGACGACGTCGAACTCGACTTAACCCCCGGCGCCCTGGAAAAAACCAATGACCCTGTCCGCATGTATCTGCGCGAGATGGGGACGGTTCCTTTGCTCACCCGCGAAGGCGAAGTTGAAATCGCTAAGCGGATTGAGCGTGGCCAAAACCGCGTGCTGAAGGCGCTTTCGCGCTCGCCGATTGTAATTCGTGAACTGCTCGCCCTGGGCGAGGACCTGGAGAAGGGCGTCCGCTCCATCAAAGAGCTGGTTACGTTCGACGAAGAGGAAATCACGGAAGAGATCGTCGACAAGCGTCTGAAGGAATTTCTCGCCAAGATCAACGCGCTCGAAAAGCTTTACAAGAAAGTCATGCCGTTCGTCGAAAAGATGGCGGCGGTGAACCAGAAGAAGCGTCCGCGCGACTATCGGCGGTACCGCATCAATCTGGCGCGCGCCGTGGTGCGCACGTCGATCGCGGTTCGGAAACTCGGCTTCACCAACAACGAACGCAAACGCCTCATTGACCGCGTCAATCGCACGGTCGATGGCATGCGCTCGCTTGACCGGCAGATCCAGAATTTGGAGAAGCGGGCCGAGGCAACGCGAAGCGAAGAACAGCGCAAGGAATATAAGAAGCAGTCGCGCGCGGTCCGCGGAGAGCTGGAAAAGCTCGAAGTGGAAGCGGGCCTGTTGTTCCAGGAACTCAAGCGCACGCAGCGCGAGATCATCCAGGGCGACATGGACGCCGAGCACGCCAAGCGCGAACTGATCGAAGCCAACTTGCGCCTGGTGGTCTCGATTGCGAAGAAGTACACCAATCGTGGCCTGCAGTTTCTCGACCTGATTCAGGAAGGCAACATCGGCCTGATGAAGGCGGTCGACAAGTTCGAATATCGCCGCGGGTATAAGTTTTCGACTTATGCCACGTGGTGGATTCGGCAGGCGATTACCCGTGCTATCGCGGATCAGGCCCGCACCATCCGCATCCCGGTGCACATGATCGAAACCATCAACAAGCTGATCCGCACTTCGCGGCAACTGGTGCAGGAACTGGGGCGCGAACCCACGTCGGAAGAAATCGCCAAGCGGATGGACATTCCGGTGGCAAAAGTCCGGAAAGTCCTGAAGATCGCACAAGAGCCGATCTCCCTCGAAACGCCGATTGGCGAAGAGGAAGATTCGCACCTGGGCGACTTCATCGAAGATCGCGCGGTAGTTTCACCGGCCGAGGCAGTGATCAACGTCAACCTCAAAGACCAGACTTCGCAGGTGCTGCGCACGCTGACACCACGCGAAGAAAAAGTCATCAAGATGCGCTTCGGGCTGGAAGACGGCAGCGAGCACACCCTCGAAGAAGTAGGCCAGTCGTTCGCAGTAACCCGGGAACGCATCCGCCAAATCGAGGCCAAGGCGCTAAGAAAGCTGCGCCATCCATCGCGCTCGCGAAAGCTGCGGGCGTTTATGGATGGGGTAAGGGACTAGCGTAGAAAGCAAAATTGCAGGGATGGGGCGCGAGTGATCGCGCCCCTTTTGCTTGGGGTTCTCGCACATTGTCATCTTATCATGACGCTCGTGGGCGAGGGCGCCCGCGCCACACATGATCCTGAAATCGTCACAATTCCATTGTTTGGCCGTCACAGCGTGATGACATGGAATTGCACCACAATTGGTGCATGGGCGTTGGAGTGGGGTTGGTTCAGGATGTGGGGTCGGAGTACGTTGCTTCGGTGATTGAGCAGCATGCGGTTCGGGAGGAGGCAATTCGGTCCGCTTCGGAAATGTTTCCGCTGCTTCGAGAGTGGGCGGGGCCGTCTCTGTTAGATATCAGCTTGTCGGGATCGTATGCAAAGGGGACGGCGATTTCTTTGGGGACCAGCGTGGATGTGTTTGTCTCGTTGGACGACCTCGGAGGGCAAAGCATAAAGGATATTTACTGGGAGCTGTTTCATTGGCTGGCGCATCGCAGGCTGCGTCCGCAGGCTCGGAATGTTTCGCTTCGGATCGAGAGCAGCGGGGTGGAGAAAAAGCAGATCGCGGTGGACGTGGTTCCGGGGCGTCTTCGTAGCCGGAGCGTTTTGGAATCGCAGCTGTCGAAAACCGCGAGACCTGGAGCGGGCTCGGAAATCGGCACGGGCGATCACGCGCTGTATTGGCGGAAGAAAGACAGCTGGGTGCTGACCAACGTCGCCGAGCACTTGCGGGTGGTGACGGGATCGGGGCGGGCTCAGGAGATTCGCGCCCTGAAGATCTGGCGCGAGAGACAGCGCTTGGATTTTTCTTCTTTCTATCTGGAGCTCACGGTGATCGATGCGCTGCGGGGGCGGCGAAGTCAGGAGTTGGCGGAAAATGTGCGGCGGGTGCTGCAGTATCTGGTGGATGATTTTCCGCGGGCGCGCGTCGTGGATCCGGCAAATCCTCATAATGTGATCTCGGATGGTTATGGTCCGGAGGAGAAGCGCGCGATTGCCATGGCGGCGCGGAAGGCGCTGGGGATGCGCCGATGGCAACAGGTTCTTTGGTAAAGCGCGAGCACAGCATTGATGGGTGCGGCAACTGCGCGGTGTTCAGACATTGATCCTTGAAACGAGGGTCCCTGCCACACCCTGTTAAAATCGACCTATCTTCATGGAAGCCGCCCGCATACGCAATTTTGCGATTATTGCGCATATCGATCACGGGAAATCCACGCTGGCCGACCGGCTGCTGGAATTGACCGGCTCACTCGCCATGCGCGAAATGCAGGAGCAGGTTCTGGACTCGATGGACCTGGAGCGCGAGCGCGGCATTACCATCAAGGCCCATGCCGTACGCATGTTGTACCCCGCGCAGGATGGCCAAATCTATCAGCTCAACCTGATCGATACTCCCGGCCACGTCGATTTTTCCTACGAGGTCTCGCGATCGCTGGCTGCCTGCGAAGGCGCGCTGCTAGTGGTCGACGCATCGCAAGGAGTTGAAGCGCAGACGCTCGCGAACTCGTACCTGGCCATCAATCATGGCCTCGAAATTATTCCGGTCATCAACAAGATCGATTTGCAGAGCGCCGACATTGAGCGTACGAAGGAGATGATTGAGAGCGCGGTCGGCCTCGATGCGTCCGATGCGTTGCTGATCAGCGCCAAAACCGGGCAGGGCGTGCCCGATGTGCTGGAGGCCATTGTGAAGCGCGTTCCGCCGCCAAAAGGCGCGCCGGAGCGGCATCTGCAGGCATTGCTCTTTGATTCATGGTTCGATCCCTATCGCGGAGTGGTAGTGCTGGCGCGCGTCTTCGAGGGCAGGTTGCGCAAGGGGCAAAAGATCCGTCTATGGTCGAACGGGCACGTATTTCAGGTGGAGACTTTGGGCGTGCTTACTCCAAAGCCGGTGGAGATCGACGAACTGGTGGCGGGCGAAGTGGGATTCATCATCGCGAATATCAAGAACGTCGTGGATACGAAGATCGGCGACACCATTACTGACGATGACCGGCCTTCGCTGCAAGCATTGCCGGGGTTTGAAGAAATCAAGCCCATGGTTTTCGCGGGATTGTACACGGTGGACGCGCACGAACATACGGCGTTGCGTGAGGCGCTCGAAAAATTGAAGCTGAACGACTCATCGTTTTTCTTTGAGCCGGAAAGTTCAGTGGCGCTCGGATTCGGCTTCCGCTGTGGCTTTCTCGGCCTGCTGCACATGGAGATCATCCAGGAACGCCTGGAGCGCGAGTACAATCTCGACCTGATCACGACGGCGCCGGGAGTGCGCTATCAGATCACCAAGACGGACGGCCAAGTGATCGAGGTGGATAATCCCTCGCGCTGGCCCGATGTAAGCGAGATCGCCAAAGTGGAAGAGCCGGTGATTCTCGCCGTGATTTTGACCAACGAGGAGTATGTTGGCGGCATTCTGAAGCTGGTCGAGGAAAAGCGCGGCAAGCAGAAAAGCTTTGAATATGTCAGTTCCTCGCGCGTGATGCTGCAGTACGAGCTGCCGCTGAATGAGATCGTGCTCGATTTTTACGATCGCCTGAAGTCGGTTTCGCGGGGATACGCTTCGCTCGACTATCATCTGTCGGGCAACTGGGTTTCGCCGATGGCCAAGCTCGACATAATGGTGGCGGGCGAGCCGGTCGATGCGTTGTCGACCATCATCCATCGCGACTTTGCCTATGATCGCGGGCGGGCGCTGGCGGCAAAGATGAAGCAACTGATCCCGCGGCAAATGTTTGAGGTGGCCATCCAGGCAGCAATTGGCGCCAAGATCATTGCCCGTGAAACGGTTCCAGCCATGCGCAAGAACGTGATCGCCAAATGCTACGGCGGCGACATCAGCCGCAAACGCAAGCTGCTGGAAAAACAAAAAGAAGGCAAGAAGCGGATGAAGCGTATCGGTCGCGTGGATATTCCGCAGGAGGCTTTCCTGGCGCTGCTGAAGGTGGGCGAGGACAGCGGCTAACACACCTTCCAGTAGGAGGTTGCATGTCAAAAATCGGAACGATCGTCATCCTAATCGTGGGTTGCGCTGCAGTTGCACTCGCTCAAAATAGCGCTGCCCCTTCCTCAGAAGCTCCTCCAACCCAGGCTCAGCCTGCTCGGCAAACCGTTCGCGTTTCGAACGGCGTGATGCTTGGTCTGGTCGAACACAAAACGATGCCGACATACCCCGACGAAGCGATGAACAAGGGAATTCAAGGCGACGTGATTTTCAAGATCGAAGTCGATGAAACCGGAAAGATCACAGCCAGCGAGCCGATCGGAGGCGACCCTCTGCTCATAGCGGCCAGTAAGGATGCGCTGCGAACCTTCCGCTTTCGCCCCTATCTGCTCAATGGAACTCCAACCAGAGTTAAGACCCAACTGGGATTTCACTTCGCAGTGGAGAAAACTGCCGATGGAGTGAATGGACACGTCGAGTGCATGGCATCGATTCCCAATCGGCCGTAACGTCGAAGGTGCGGGTTATTCTCTTTGCCCGACGAGAAGGAACTGCCTGGTTTTCTTGTCGGGGAATAGAAGCTCATAGATTTGAACGGAATCATACGCGGTCTTGTGTTCATTTTTCACGAGTTTCGCCTTGTAGTCTCCAAGCGCCAATAACCGGCCAAGGCGCAGCTCAGACCCCAGTTCATATTTTTTCCCATCGATCACGACATTCAGTAGTTGATAACCGCGCTCGACGTCTATGCTCGACGAAGTGACGTGGACGTTGATTGCATATTCGGCCGGATCGGGATCTCCCGCGGCCCAGGCCAACGCGGAGAACAGCAACAGGATAGCAAGTGCGATCTTCTTCACGATTCCCTCGTTTCTATCTGTGGAGACACCTCGCAGTATATCGCTGGTCCCTGCCCAGCCCCTGGATGGGCGAGGCCGCACAGAAAACAAGGCAACACCGTTCTTCCAGCCACAAGAACTAAGGGCATGGCCTCAACCCGAAGCCATGCCCTTTCAAAGCTACGTAATCAGAGTTCCCTGCCGTATCTCCGCATGAACGAGATCGTGCTCGGGACCCTCCTCGTAGGCGTGTTCGCCGTGGATGGATTCGTCGAGTCCAATTTCCTCGCTCATCTCGTCGACCTTCACTGTCGTGAACATGTCGATGATTCTTAACATCCCGTAGGTAAACACGAAGGCCCACACCGACGAGAAAGTCACGGCGACGACTTCTTTCAGGAGGAACGTCGGATTGCCGGCGAGCAGTCCGTCCGCGCCTGCCGGATTGAATTGCTTGGTGGCGAAGATTCCCAGCATGACGATGCCGAGGAAACCGCCCACACCATGGACTCCCCAAACATCCAGCGCGTCATCCCACTGCAGTTTGTTCTTCATCTCCACCGCGTAGTAGCAAACCACTCCCGCCACGACGCCGATGATCACCGCGGTGGTGGGAGAAACGTATCCGGCTGCGGGAGTGACGGTCGCCAGGCCGGCAACCGCTCCGGTGAGCAAGCCCAGGAACTTCGGCTTCTTCTCGTTGATCCATGCCACCAGCAGCCAGGCAACCGCCGCAAACGAGGCGGCCACATCGGTATTGAGAAATGCGGTGGCGGTCACCGAATCGACGCGCATTTCACTGCCGGCGTTAAAGCCGTACCATCCAAACCACAGAAGGCCGGTCCCGAGGGCAACCAGCGGGATGCTGTGCGGCCCGCGATCCGCCGTGTGGCGCTTTCCCACGTAGAGCACGGAGGCCAAAGCGGCGATACCCGCGATGTTGTGCACCACAATGCCGCCGGCAAAGTCGAGCACGCCCCACTTCTGCAGAAAGCCTCCGCCCCAAACCATGTGGACGAAGGGGAAATAAACGAAGGTGAGCCAACCCGTCAGAAACAGCATGTAGGCCTTGAAGGTGACCCGGTTAGTAAACGCTCCCGAGATGAGCGCCGGGGTGATGATGGCGAACATCATCTGATACGAAATGAATACAAAGGCCGGGATCGTGTCATTCGGCGATGGAGTATTGAGACCGACGCCGCGCAGAAATGCGTTGTGGAAGTTGCCGATGACCCCGTGCCAGTCGCCGCTGAAACACAGCGAATAGCCGTATAGGTACCAGATCACCGTCGTCCAGCCCATCGAGACAAAACTTTGAATCATGATGGCGAGCACGTTCTTGCGCCCGACCAGGCCACCGTAGAAGAAAGCGAGGCCGGGTGTCATCAGCATGACCAGGCTGGTGCATAGAATCATGAAACCTGTGTTACCGGTATCGAGATGCAGCATTGGAGTTTCTCCGAGAGAAGAGATTAGAAGGCATACGAGAGTCTGCGGTTCGAATCAAGCAACCACATCCTTCCACGACTTGTCAGGCCGATGCGGCGCGAATGGCCAGGCCTGTCCAGCATTCCTTGCCGATCACTACAAAACGGGAAGCCGAGGAACTCGCGTGTACGCCGGGATGGAGTGAAGGAAACGCCAGCGCCTTCCGGCGGCGCGCTGGCCTAATTTTTAGGACGCGCCAGCTCCTCCTTCCCGTAAGAGCCTATGTTTTAGCGAGCAGCGACGCCGTGAGGCGCGTCACCGTTGTTCGTGACGTAAACCGCTAGACGTCCGAATGGTGCAAACCTATGTTCTTACCGCACTTTGGCAGGTGAGTTGGGCCGGGTTTACGGGAGCGCCAGCCGTCGCGATGCCGTGTACGGTCTTTCGGATTATGTGCAAATCTCCGATTTTGTGACGAAAGTACTGATTCGCAAGCGCTTCCGCCAATTGGCTGGCAGCTAAGCGTTAACCAACTTAGAAACATAGCCTTAGGAAGGCCCCTACAATGCCGGAATATTGCCACCGGACGGTCGGTGTGGCTGGATTCAGTGGGCCGTCCCGCGCATCCACAAACTTTTCCACAGGGTAGAGGTGTCCCGGGGTCGGATTTTCCCGCGAGGATTCTAGCCTATGCTCGTCTGGTGACCGGGCAATGCCCCGTCCAGGCTGGGCGACGGCCCGCTTCCACATGACCGTGAAAAAGACTACCTGCGGAACAAAGGCCTACTCGCTGGGTTCGCTGTTGCCTTCGAGCAGGTTCGCAAAGCGCGTGGAATTATGCAAGAACGCGAGATTGAACTTGCCGATGGGCCCGTTACGCTGCTTGGCGACGATGATTTCGGCTCGGCCTTTGAGGTCGGGATCGTCCTGCTTGTAGATCTCTTCGCGGAAGATAAACATGACGAGGTCGGCGTCCTGCTCAATCGACCCCGATTCGCGCAGGTCGGAGAGCTGCGGCCGGTGGTCGCCGCCCCGGCTTTCAGGAGCGCGGCTAAGCTGCGACAACGCCAGCACCGGAACCTGGAGTTCCTTGGCGATGGCTTTCAGTCCGCGCGAAATGGACGAAACTTCCTGCGTCCGATTCTCGAAGCGCTTGCTGCCGCCAGACATGAGCTGCAGGTAGTCAACCACCAGCAGGTCGAGGTGTCCTTGCGACTGTTTGAGGCGCCGGGCCTTGGCGCGCATTTCGCTGAGTGAAATGCCAGGCGAGTCGTCGATGAACAGGAGCGCGTTCGACAGCTCCTCCATGGCGCGGACGATTTTCTTCATATCGTCGCCCCAGAGCGACCCGGTGCGCATCTTGTGCGCGTCGACAATGGCGCGAGAACAAAGCAGCCGCTGCAGCAGCGCCTCACTCGACATTTCAAGCGAGAAGATGCCGACCACCTTGCCGTCGTCGATAGCGGCGTTCTCGGCGATGTTCATGGCGAGTGAGGTCTTGCCCATGGAGGGCCGCGCCGCGAGGATGACCAGGTCGGATTTCTGGAAGCCGCTAGTCATCTCATCGAGATCGCTGTAGTGGGTGGCGAGCCCAGTGATGCGCTGTCCGCGTTGCAGCAGTGCATCCACCGAGCCAAACGAGTTGCGGACAATCTCCTTGATCCCCTGAAACCCCTTGCCAATCCGCTTCTCGGAGAGCTGGAAGACGGCGGCTTCGGCGTCGTTGAGAATTTCGTCGGCCGGTTCGGCCTGCTCGCTGGCTTTGGCGATGGCGGCATTGGCCACGTTGATCAGTCCGCGCAGAATCGCCTTGTCGCGGACGATTCGAACGTAATGCTCGATGGACGGCCGGTCAGGCACGCCGTCCAGCAGTCCGGAGATGTAGCCCACATCGCCGACCGCTTGCAGATCTTTTTTCTGTTCGAGCTCTTCGACCAGGGTAATGATGTCAATCGGCCGCGAAGATTCGGCCAAATCCATCATCCGCGAATAAATCCGCCGGTGCGAGTCAATGGAAAAGTCTTCCGGCTTAAGATGCTCGGCGGCATCGTTGAAGGCGTGATTGTCGAGCAGAACAGCGCCCAGGATGGAGCGCTCGGCGTCAATGTTCGCCGGCAAACGGCCGATGCTGGTTTCGAGAGTCGCCACAATGTTTAAGTGAGTGCGTTGCATCGTAACCTTTGTTCCGCCTGTGTGGCCATGAGGACAGAGACGGAAAACTCGTCCGAAACTTAATTATTTTCGGCGGCTAAACTGCTGTGCATCACCACAAACCAAGTCGTCATTTTCCAAAAGACGCGTAGGGGCGGACGCATTCGTCCGTCCAGCCGAGCGAAGCTCGGCAAGGCCTGCACCGCAGTATGCCACATGGCGAACAAAAAGCAAATAACCTCGCGGGCGACAACTCAGCAATCTGCGGAGAAACTCGGATTTTTGACCCTGTTTTGCAGGGGTGCCAGTTATCGCAGCGGTGAACCGCTGCGCCACCCAAAAACAAGAGCAAAATCGAGTTTTTCCGCAAGCTGTTCAGCCGCGCCGCACAGACTCATCAAGAATGCGGGTTTTTTGGCCTTTTGGTGAAGAGCTTCAGTTACCGAGGTCTGTTTCAGTTACGTCGGCTATCTGATATTCGTTGAGAAACAAGCGAAGAATAGCAACGGATAGCTATTCTTGCGGAGATTGCATGATTCAGAAGTCCAGCCGTTTGTTGATTTCATTTTGTATCGCGGGAATCGTGGGGGCAGCGTTCGTCCGAGCCTTTTTCCTTGACGCTCTGGAGCAGATCGGGGGGCGGATGTCCTGGACAGGAATCGGAAATGGACGCACGATGGGTTTGGGCATGGTCGTGCCGACCGCCTCCCTCGCGCAGGGTCTAACCGGGCTCGTGATCGGCGGAGCCGCGGGAGCGCTGATGACCCATACCCGGCGGGACAGACTGGCACAACCAAGAGAGAACGATGGAGATTAATGTCTGCCCTCCGTGGCTGCTCGCGAAATTAGGAGTCCCTCCGGCAGAACGGCCTCATCTGGGCGTCTTGCTGTCAAGTCTGTTGGCTCTGACGATCTCCCCGGTTCTCATCCGCCTGCCGCACTTCTGCCTCGCGCGGAAACTCCTTAGGGATTCCCTGTCCCGGATGCGGAGTGATGCACTCCTTGATCGCCACTGTTCATTTCCAGCCTAAAGAGGCATGGATGTTTAATCCTGCCGGAATTGTCCTGGCATCGTACTTGGTCTTCCAGATATTCGGACGTTCCTTGGTATTGGCGTCCGTCTTAAATGCAGGCAGCGTTTCGACATTTTCAAAACATGGGCAAACTGGAGTATTTGCTGCTCTGTTCGCGGTTTGGTTCGTACGACTAATCAATCTATAAGGAGAAAACTTCATGGCCAGCATCACTTGTCAAAAATGCGGGAAACTAACAGATAGGGCGGGATACCCGGCGTGGGTCATTGTAGTGGCGATCTGCCTCTTTCCCCTTGGACTCCTTGCGCTGCTTGCGGGACGCAAGCCGACGACCTGCGGAAGTTGCGGATTGACGTGGCAGGCTTAAGCGGAGAGTCACGGAAGATTGCCCTGTCCCGTGCATGCAGGCGAACCCGAACGTAAACACACCAACCCACTGCTCAAGGTAGATACCGATGGGTGTTGTCTTCTGTCCACAGTGCAATACGGTTACAAAGGCAAGCGGCTACCCAGCATGGATCATCATTGTGGCGGTATGCCTATTCCCTGTTGGCATGCTTGCTTGTCTCGCTGGGCGTCGGCCGACCGTCTGCAGCAGTTGTGGACTGAGCTGGCATGCTGATTAAAAGAAAACCGACGGGGAAAGTAGTAAACACGAGTTAATACCTTCGGAGGAAATCGGCAGGCAACCAGTCTCTTCGGAAGGTTTTAACTGAGAGCCGACAACTGAGAGCTGAGAGCTAAAAAACAAATGCGGCTCGGGCCAGCCACCCAAGCCGCATTGTTATCGTGGACATCCTGACTGCCGTCCTTCGCTTTCACGAAGGATCATCGCGCAACGGCGCTCCGAAGAGTGCCATGCTTTCGATGCTTCCCTGAAACTCGCGCTTCAGGGTTCGGATTCGGCGTTTCTATCCTCCTTGGAAGAAGGATTTCTCAGGAGGCCGCAAAGCCCGGGCACCGGCACACTGGACATGCGCCGAATTTCCCCCGATGATTCACTCTCGAGAAACCACCGGCAACGCTGAACCCTAGTCGGAACAGATTCAGAACATCTCACGCTTTTAACTGTAAGCACTTTGCGGCAGCGGAAACATTAACGCAACCGCAAACTGCACCTCTATTGTGTAAAAACTGTGCAGCAGAGGAACTTCCTGTGGAAAGGGAAGGAAAAGTGTATTTTTATTCGCGCGTCCGCGTTTCCGGTTATGATTCAAGCAGTCCATTCGAGGAGAACACCGCATGATCAACGGCAAACGCATTGCCGTCGTGCTCCCCGCTTACAACGCGGAAAAGACACTGGAAGCAACGGTGCGGGAGTTGCCCGAACTGGTCGATATCCGCATTCTCGTCGACGATCACAGCTCGGATCGAACCCTCGATGTGGCGCACCGGCTGGGCTTGCAGTGCTTCGTCCACAACCGCAATTATGGTTATGGCCGCAATCAGCAGACCTGCTACCGCGAGGCTCTGGCAGCCGGCGCCGATGTCGTGATCATGGTTCATCCCGATTATCAGTACACGCCATTGCTCGCAACCGCCATGGCGAGCATGATCGCTTACGGCGTCTATGACGTTGTTCTCGGTTCCCGCATCATTGGCGGCACCGCGTTGCGCGGCGGCATGCCGTTCTACAAATACGTTTCCAACCGGCTGCTCACCGCCTTTGAGAACCTGTTTCTGCGCGTCAAGCTGTCCGAGTATCACACCGGTTACCGGGCCTTCAGCCGCGACGTGCTGAGCCGCCTGCCGCTGCTTGAAAACAGCGACGACTTCGTTTTTGATAACCAGATGCTCGCGCAATGCGTCTACTTTGGCTTCCGTATCGGCGAGGTTTCCTGCCCGACGAAATATTTCGAGGAAGCTTCGTCCATCAATTTCCGGCGCAGCGTGCAATACGGATTGGGCGTGCTGGGGACGACGCTTGAGTTCGCGCTGCAGCGGGCCGGCATCATCCAAAGACCTATCTTCAGCGACGAGGGAAAGACCCTTCAGGCCGGTTCCGCTGCCTACTACGAGGGAACATCGCCGACCGCGTGACCGTGGCATTGAGAAAGTCAGCCCGAAATCAGCGCTTGCGCGACAGGAAGCCCAGAATCCTGCTGGCGAGGGCATCCGAGAAACCGAAGCGCGCCTTGGCCCGCGAATAGAGATCCACGGCCTGCTTATCCAACCAGATCATGCTGGACTTCAGCGGGCCGTCCTCCGGTCGCGGACGATAATTTGTGGAACGCGCTTCGACCTCGCCACTGGACTCGATGGTGTAGTAATACAAGGCCAGGCTCTTGCGCGATTCGCCTTCGGGACAGCGCAAGGGATCGGGGAACCCGTGGTAGGAAATGTCATCGGTCCGGAAGATCAGCGCTTCATTGAACAGCGGCGGAACTTTCACCACGCACCGGCGCATCTCCCGGTCCCACAGTTCGAGCGCACCACCCCACTGCTGCTGCCAGTTGGGATTGAGATAGAGAATCAGATTCACCTGGCGCCGCCAATGCTTGTGGTAGTGGTGGTTGCTGAAATCGGTGTGCACGTTGAGGAACCCGCCGGCTCCCGACTGGTGCAGGCCGCCGCCTTCCAGCATATCGTCGGACAGCAACTCCGGAATGCCGGTCAACTGCGAGAGCCAATGCACGAAGGCTGGCGAATTCAGTTCGTCCACGACGTCGCCGAGCAGCGGCGGGAAGAGAGATCGCTTCGCGAGGCCCAGCTTGTTTTCGTTTGGGTGTTTGTAGCGTGTCCAGGCGTCGGTCGCCAAGCCCGGAAACTCGCTGGCCATTTCGTCTGCCACGTATGGGTCCAGAAACTGCTTGAGATGCACATGCGGATAGGGCTGGGCCTCGCGAAACTGCCTGCGCAGCCTGGGCAGTTGAGAAGACCATCTCAAATAGGGGAACAGAGGCCGAGTTACGGGGGTCAGGATCGGATTCGCCATACGCCTAGCCGGTAAGTGTAAAGGCTACCACACGCTGCGGCAGCGCGTCGTCGCGCTTCCGATTCGTGAATTTTGGGGCCGAACCGCACTGGATCCCAGCTTCGGATCAGCCGGGGACAGAGTCCGGTTTGCGTTCCGGGAGCGGATCTTCCGGCATTTTGGTCATCGGCGAAACGCCATAAACCGCAAGCACCACAATGAGCGGGTCGATCTGGCGCCGATAATACACTTCCACGTGGGTCAGGTAGAAAACTGACGGAAAGAAGAAGAGCACCAACGAAAAAAATGCAGCCCGGCGCCAATCCTCGCGCCAGAGACGGCGCAGACCGATGAGCATGAGGATGGTCAGGCTGGTGCAGAAACAGACGTTGGCCGGATCGAGCGGCTCCTCGGCCAGGTAACGCTTGTCGAAACTCCAGAATCCCGTCCAGATGTAGGTGAAGCGGCGCACCGTGACGACGGCGAACCATCGCGGATGGCTGCGAATGAAATCGAGTCCCCGCCGTTTTTCCCGATCCATGTAGGCAACTTCGCCAAGTTCCTTGAAATCCTTCCACTCCTGATCATTGTGCCAGGGACCGATCCAGCGCGGGCGCCAGTGAAACGTGTCTCCGCTGTTGCCCATGTGAATCTCCATTCCCATGGTGTCGCGAAAAGGGATAAAGCGCCCGAAAATCGTATAGTTGCGGACAAACCAGGGCGTCACAACCAGAAAGAAAGCCAGCACACTCGCGGCCAGGGGCAGAAACCAGCGGGATTTCCGGCGATAAAGGCAATAAGCGCTCCAACCCATCACAAAGGGCCAGGCCGTCATGACCACCGGCTCGGTCAGCGCGGTAAATCCCCAAAGCAGGCCGAATCCAATCCAATGGCACAGGCGGTTGGATTTCTCGAGATGAAGAGCAATCAGGAAAAGAAGGCTGAGCAGGAGCGTTGAAAGCCATGTGCCCCAGATCCGCTCCATCGGAAAATAGACGGCATACGGGAAGAACGCCCAGGCCCAACCGGACCATAGGCCCACTCGCTGGCCAAAGAGTTTTCGTGCAAAGTAGAAAATCGGGAGACAGTTCAGCGCGGACACCAGCGCTTGGAACGTCAGCAGCACGAACGCGGACGCGGTGCTATAAATGCCGAAAACTTTGAAGACTCCGGCAACCAGGTAGGGATAGACCGGCGTCATCCATGCACTGACGCCAGTGTCTGCGAAAAGAGGACTGCTCAGGCCTCGTCCCTGGACGATGGAGCGCGCTAGCCGGCCGTTCTCATAAGCAAATTTCCAGTGATCGCGATCCGGATCCAGTTGTTCCTGGTAGAGGAAGCCCATCACGGCCAGTCGAATGGCGAGCGCGATCAGCACCATGCAGAGCTGGCTCTGAAAGCAGCGGTTCCGTGTTATGGGCAACCGGCTCGTCTGCGGATCGCGGTTCTCCATGACCTTGGGCTTGCTCCTCTCGTTGTGGGCGAAATTGTGAACGACAGCATCCGTCAGGCCGGAACTTGGAGTGCAGAATGGCGGCCAGGCCCTTGATTGCCGCAAGACGCTGTCGGACGCGGATTGTAGGCTTTCTGGAAGAGAATACCTGCTGCGAGAATCCGCAGTCAACGCGGCCAAGTACAAGATCAAGCTAGGCCGTCCTCACCTGAAACGTGGGGCGGCTGTTCCTGCGTAGTTAAGAATCAAATCGGTAACAGGTGGGAAAAAGGACCTGGTTTTGACCAAACGGAGGGTGGAAATCGTGCGCTTTTCATCCCCGCAACTTCACTTGAGGCGGACCGCGGAGGCACAAGGCTTGTCAACTGTCATAAAATTATCAGACGGCGAGTGCTTCTTGCCGACCAAGTCATGGAATCGGATTCAGGATCGAACTCAACCAGCACCCGGAGCCGCGCCGTGGTTCTGCTGAGCGGCGGGATGGACTCCTGCGTGTGTGCGGCGCTGGCGGCGCGCGACCACCAGGCCGCTGCCGTCCATGTCAGCTACGGGCAGCGCACCGAAGAGCGCGAACGGCGATCGTTTGAAAGCATCTGCGACCGGCTCGAAATTCGCGACCGGCTGCTGGTGCGCAATGAGGCTTTGCGGGCCATCGGCGGTTCCGCCCTCACCGATCCGACCATAGCCGTCCCCGAAGATCACGGCGTAGGAGCCAGCCTGCCGGCAGTCGGCATTCCTGTTACTTATGTACCGTTCCGGAACGCGCATTTTCTTGCGGTTGCGGTCAGTTGGGCGGAAGTTCTGGGAGCCGAAAAAGTGTACATCGGCGCCGTGGAACCCGACAGTTCCGGCTATCCCGACTGCCGGCCGGAGTATTATCGGGCGTTCAACGAGGTTGTGAAGGTGGGCACGAAAGATGGGACCATCCGGGTGGTGACACCGCTGATTGCGATGCATAAACACGAGATTGTGACGCTTGGCCTTGAACTGGGTGCCCCGTTCGATTTAACGTGGTCATGTTATCAGCGCGAGGATCGCGCCTGCGGTGTCTGCGATAGTTGTGTGCTCCGCCGGCGCGCGTTTCGCGATGCAGGCGCGGAAGATCCCATTTCGTACGCGGAAGCCGCGGCTCGATTGAGCTAGCGGGCAAGAGCGACTTCCCCTTCCCCGTTGCCAGGGACACGCAGCGCGCGTCCGTGACGGTTGAAGAGTGGAAGTCAGATTCGGTTAATAGAGTTCAGCAGTTAGAGTTCAGTAAATTCAGAATTAATGCCGGGAGGCCAAATCATGAGGAAATATTTCATCCTTCCCCTGTTCGTACTCGCGGTGGGGCTGTGCGCTCCGCTCGCGTTGGCGCAATCTACGGGCACCGTGAAGGGAACGTGCAAAGACTTTGATGGGAAACCGATCGTGCAGGCCCAAGTGGAGTGGACTGGGACCGAAACCGGCCACAAATACACTCTCAAAACCAACAATAAAGGCGAGTATTTCTCGCTCGGCATCGCCCCCGGCAAGTACGACGTCAAGCTCAGCAAGGACGGCAAGGAACTCTTTCACTTCAATGGTGTCGCGGTAGGGCTGGACGAAACACCGCTGGACTTCGACCTGAAGAAGGAGCAGACGAGCGTGGCCAAGGGGCAAGGACTGCCTCCGGAACAGGTCGCGAAAGCGAAGGAGGCTGCCGCCAAAGCCGAGAAGGAAAAAAGTACCGTCGGCGCGCTGAATGAGAAGCTTAATGCCGCCAAGGCGGCTTCCGATGCCGGCGACTTCGATGCCGCCATCGCCGCCCTCAATGAAGCCAACCAGATCGACAACACGCGCGATCTGATCTGGTTCAAGCTCGGCGACGCCTACCGATTGTCGGCGCCCAAGCAGACCGATCCCGCCGAAAAACAGAAACGCTACGAGCTGGCCGTAACCAATTACGAAAAGGCACTCGAGCTGCGCGGCGCCTCTGAGGCGGCACAAAAGGATCCCGACAACAACAAGAAACTGGCTGCATACTACAACAACCTTGCCGATGTTTATGCGAAGGCCAACAAGGTCGACGAGGCCGTGGCCACCTATAACAAGGCGGCCCAACTGGATCCAGCGGGCGCGGCTACGTACTTGTACAACGAGGGTGCTGTCTTCACCAACACGGGCAAGGTGGATGATGCGATTGCGGCATTCGACAAGGTGATAGCCGCCGATCCGACCCGAGCCGCGGCTTACTACTGGAAGGGCGTGAACTTGATCGGCAAGGAGACCATCGGGAAGGACGGCAAGGCCATCGCGCCCGAAGGCACAGCCGAGGCCTTCCAGAAGTATCTCGAGCTCGAACCCAATGGAACGTTCGCCGAGGCGGCCAAGGGGATGCTGGCCAGCATCGGGTCTTCCGTACAGACGGGCTTTGAGAACAAGAAGAAACCGGTGAAGAAATAGCTTAAACTCAATTCTCAGTTCCCAGTTCTCGGTTAAGACCGCACTTGGCTTCTCTGAGAACTGGGAGCTGAGAACTGTTCTTCAGTTACCTAGGTCGTTGGCCTACTTGTTCTTCGCTCTTCCCCACATCGGCGTTACATTCATTACATAGGTTCCTCGGCGAAGTCTCTCCCCTGTGGTGTCAATACCGGTAACTGGAGTGTATGGAATGGCTGCTCCGGGGAATTCCCCGATTGCGATTGCTTTTGAGGGCATCAGCGGGACGGGCTCGATCCCGACGTCGATCCTGCTTGCCGGCATGTTGCGCGCTTCCGACAAAGTCAGCGATCTGATTTTTTCGCCGGGGCGTCCGCCGCAGGTGGAGATTCACGGACAACTCACGGCGGTCGAAATCTCCGGGAGCAGCACGCTTTCGGCGGACGACACGCGCCGCATCGCGGCTGATCTGATCGGCAGCAACAAGCAGGCCATCAATACGCTTCGCGAGCAAGGTTCGTGCGATGTTTCCTACGGATTGCCGGGAATGGCGCGATTCCGCGTCAACGTCTTTATCCAGCGCGGGAGCTGCGCGATTGTAATGCGCGTCATCCCTACGGTCATACCGACGTTCAGCACGCTGCATCTGCCGGCGCAATTGGAAGAGGCGACGAGGGTCCGCAACGGAATCATCCTGGTGACGGGCGGGACCGGATCGGGCAAATCTTCGACGTTGGCCGCTTTAATTGACCGCATTAACAGCCAATATTGCTATCACGTTCTCACGGTCGAAGATCCGATTGAGTTCCTGCACAAGCACAAGATGTCGACCGTGCACCAGCGCGAGTTGCACAGCGATGCGCCGAATTTCACCATGGCGCTGCGAGCGGCGTTGCGCCAGGCGCCGCGCGTAATTATGGTGGGCGAAACCCGCGACCGGGAAACGCTCGAGATTATTCTCGAAGCCGCCGAGAACGGCCACCTCGTTCTTTCCAGCATGAACACGGTCGATGCCTCGAAGACGGTGGAGCGCATCGTCGGCGCGTTCGCCGTGAGCGAGCAGCAATCGGTGCGAGAACGTCTTGCGAAGACTTTCCGCTACATCATTGCCCAGAGGCTGATCCCGCGCTCTGATGGCGGCGATCGCGTCGTCGCCGTCGAAATTTTGAAATCCAACTCGCGCACTCGCGATTGCGTCGAACAAGGCGAGCGGCCGGGCCGCACGCTTCTGGATGCGATCAAGACCAGCGAAAACGAAGGCATGCAGCATTTCGATGGAGAGATCGCGAAGCTTGTCCGCTCCGGGCTGGTGGATCTGGAGACCGGCCTTTGCTTTGCCAGCAACGCGACGGTGCTGGGGCAGGAACTGGCGCGGTAAGGCAGTACCCAGTACCCGGTTGCTACTAGCATATCTCAGACCCCAGAACAGTACTCTTCCTCCCGCCTTTCTCTGCTCAGCAAAATTCGCGGCGTATGATTCTGGCATGTCTCTTTCCTCCCATTCCTCATCTTCGGCAGTGCCTTCAGCTCGTGTGGTGAGCTTTGAAGAGGCTCGGCGTTTGGTTGAGGAACATGCGGTGGGAGTGTGTTCGGGAGAGGTGGAGACGGTCGATCTGCTGGCGGGGTTGGGGCGGGTGCTGGCGGGAGAAATTTTGGCGGACCGCGACTTTCCTCCATTTGACCGAGCTACTCGCGATGGATACGCAGTGCGGGCAGCGGACTTGGCGGAGGTTCCAGCGCGACTTGAGGTAGTGGGCGCGGTAAAGGCGGGCGATTGGCCGGAGCCGGGAGTGTGCTCGGTCGGGCGCGGGCAGGCGGTTGAGATCATGACCGGGGCTCCGCTGCCGGTGGGGGCGGATGCGGTGGTGATGGTGGAGCATACCTCGGTGGCGGACCGACCCGCGGATCGTGCAGTGGAGGTCGGGCGCAGCGTTCGCAGCGGCGAGAATTTCGTTCCGCGGGGAGCGGAAGCGCTTGCAGGGCAAGTGCTGCTTGATCGCGGCCGACGGCTGGACCACGCGGGAATTGCGATTGCGGCGACGGTGGGCAAGAGCCGCGTGCAGGTTTTCCGGAAGCCGCGCGTGGCTGTGCTTTCGACTGGGGACGAGGTGGTGGAGATCGAGGCTACTCCGGGAGCGGCGCAGATTCGAAATTCGAATTCTTATTCGCTGGCGGCACAGGTTCAGAATGCTGGCGGCGAGGCGGTGCGACTCGCGATCGCTCCGGATGAGCGGGGACGGCTTAGATCGTTGATCGAAGACGGGCTGGGGTGCGACCTTCTCTTGCTGACGGGCGGCGTGTCCATGGGCAAGTACGATCTGGTGGAGCAGGTTCTCGGGGAGTTGCAGGCCGAGTTTTATTTTACGGGAGCAGAGATTCAGCCGGGGCGGCCGATAGTGTTTGGATCGTGTGGCGCGGACGCCCTCGCCCGCGTTGACGGCCAGGCCGCTGCGGGCACGCGGGCGAGGGCGCCCGCGCCACACAAGAAATATTTCTTTGGACTGCCGGGGAATCCGGTATCGACCATGGTGACTTTCGAACTGTTCGCGAGGCCGATGATTGAAGCTTTGGCGGGTCAGACGCCGCAGCGGTTGATTTTTCTTCGGGCTCGGCTGAAATCGGACATTCGGACGAAGACTGGGTTGAAGCGATTTCTTCCTGCGGTGCTCTCGGGAGAGTTTGAGAATGCGGAGGTGGAGTTGGCGCGGTGGCAAGGGTCAGGCGATGTTGCTGCGCTGGCTCGCGCGAACTGTTATGTGGTGGTTCCTCCAGACCGGGAGCGAATCGACTCGGGAGAGTGGGTGTCGTTGCTGATGCGGTGAAGATGCGACCGCTGGCGCGAGTACGATAACCTGTTGCGATGATGAAGAAACTCTCCCACTACGACGCTCGGGGCCAGGCTCGCATGGTGGATGTGTCGTCGAAGGCGCGGACGGCGCGAGAAGCGGAGGCAAGCGCCTTTGTGGTGATGTCGCCGCCAGTGCTGCGGGCGCTGCCAAAAAATCCAAAGGGCGATCCGCTGGAGGTGGCGCGGACGGCGGGAATCATGGCGGCGAAGCGGACTGCGGAGTTGATTCCGATGTGCCATCCGGTGCCGCTGTCGCACATTGCTGTGACCCTGCGCCTGTGCGAGAATGGCGTTTCTATTGCCACAAAAGTAAAGACCACGGCGGAGACAGGCGTGGAGATGGAAGCGCTGGTTGCCGCCAGCGTGGCGGCACTAACGGTGTACGACATGTGCAAGGCGCTCGACAAGGGGATCGAAATACGGGAAGTGGTGCTGGAGCGGAAGTCCGGCGGCAAGAGCGGAGACTACCGGAGAAGCGCGAAGCGGAAATAGATACTCATTTATTTATTTATGGCGAGCAACGTCAAAATTTTGCTGGTGGACGACAACCCGATGGTGCTGGGGATGCTGCAGCAGGCGCTCTCGGCGATGGGCGAGGTTACGGTTGCAACCGACGCCGCCGACGCGCTGTTGAAGGCGGTCGATGACTTGCCGGATGTGCTGATCAGCGACTATCGCATGCCGGGCATGGATGGCCGGCAGTTGCTGGAAAAACTGAAGAGCAGGCCGGCAACCTCCGGGATCGCCGTGATTCTGATGGCCAGCAAGGCCGATATCAGCGAACGCTTGTCGATGCAGGACCCGATCGAAGACTATCTGGAAAAGCCCTTCTTCCTGAAAGATGCCACCCACAAGATCAAGCGCGTGGTGGACCGGATCGCGCTGGAGAAACTGAGCAAGGCGGCGTCGACGGATGGCATATTGCGCGGCAGCCTGTCGCAGATGAACGTGATTGACCTGGTGCAATCGCTGGAGATGGGGCGCAAGAGTTGCCTGCTCACGATGACTAACGGTGACGACAAATGCGAGATCTATTTCAGCCAGGGGCAGGCCAAGCACGCGGCGTATGGCCCGGTTATGGGAGACGAAGCGGTTTTCAAAGTGCTGCGCTGGACGGATGGCAACTTCCAGATTGACTTCAACGGCAAGTCGTCGCTGGAAACGACGACTTTGAATACGCAGGGGCTGCTGATGGAAGGATTGCGGCTGTTGGACGAGGCGCAGCGAGACGCGGCGGCCGAGGGTGAAGATGTCCTCCTCGACACCTGATCCTTCGATACTTGCTCGCACGCGGGCGGCGGTGCTGACGGTTAGCGATTCGTGTTCGCGCGGCGAGAAGGTGGATCTTTCCGGTCCGGCGGTCGCTGAAGCATTGGGGCGGCGTAATTTTCAGGTGGTGGTGCGCAGTATGGTGGCCGACGAGCGCGCCGCGATTCAAGAAAAACTGATTGAGTTGTGCCGGTCGGCTCGACTGGTGGTCACCACGGGCGGCACGGGGATTGCTCCGCGCGATGTGACGCCGGAAGCTACGAGCGCAGTGTGCGATCGGCTGATCGAAGGGATCGCGGAGCAGATGCGAATTCAGGGAGCACAGAAGACGCGCTTCGCGGCGCTGAGCCGCGCGGTGTGCGGTGTCCGGGGAACGAGCCTGATTGTGAATTTGCCGGGCAGCCCGGCGGGAGCGATCGAGTCGCTGGACGCGGTCATGGATTTGCTGCCGCATGCGCTGGAGTTGATTGCGGGCAGGACGGCGCATGAGTGAGAAGACAGGCGATGGTCGTTGGTCGTTGGCTAAAACCGGTTCTTCCAACTGTGGACGCGAGGACTATCACTGCGAACTGAAGCGACTGGCGAACGACTAACGACCATCGACGAACGACCGCTCTCCGCTTCTCGCGTAAACTAGTCTCACTCACTTGAACAAGATCAAACATTTTCTCCATGCTTACGGCGACTGGATCAAGCACGTACTTGCACCCCTGGGGCCCTGGGGGATGCTGGCGTTCGCGGCGGTGGATGGCTCGTTCATGGGCATGCCGCTGGATGCGATTTTCGTGGGCTACGTTTATAACGATCGCTCGCGGTTCCTGCTGTATGTGCTGCTGGGCTCAGCTGGGTCGGCGCTCGGAAGCATCGTTCTCTATGTCATCGGGTATGCGGGGGGCGAGGTGCTGTTGCGCAAGCGGATTTCGGCGGAGCGCTTTGAGAAGATTCACGAGTCCTTCGAGCGCCATGAATTCTGGGCCCTGATGTTTCCGTCGATGCTGCCGCCGCCTACGCCTTTCAAAATTGTGGTGCTGGCCGCGGCGGCGTTTGAGATGAACTTCGCGCATTTTCTGCTGGCAATTTTTCTGGGACGGTTTGTGCGCTTTCTGATTGAGGCGCTGCTGACGCTCTGGTTCGGTCCGCAGATTGTAACCCTAACAGGTCGCCTCTTCGCTCATCACTTCGTGGGGATTCTGGTGGGGGTGGCACTGTTGGTGGCGGGGTGGCTGATCTGGCGGCGAGCAAAGCGGCGTGCGGAAAACAAAAACGCAGCGAGGAAAGATCCCGCGCTGCGCGAGGAAGAAACTCGATTGATCGACTAGGCGGCTGCGGTTCCGTGGGGTTTGTGGGAGCGGGCGACCACGGCGGCTAATGCCGGCAATCCGAACATGACTGCGGTGAAGAGCATATCGCCTGCGACTCCACGGCGGAAAAACGGCAAGCCCGCTGCGTAGCAGGTCATCAGGCCGGAGAGAGTCTTGGGATACATGTTCCAGCATGCCCAGACGGCGAGATTACTGACCACGAAGAACGAGATGGAACTGGCCAGCGCGGCTCCGCCGACCCGCAGCCAGTTTGTGTTTTCGCGCAGTTGACTGCCCAGCCACAAGATCGCCGCATACCAGGCCCAAGTCACGAAATGGTCCCAAGTGAGGGGATACGAGTAGACGAACTTGGTGAGGATGACGTCGGAGGCGGCTAGCAGGGCAAGGGGCACCCATAGCTGACGTCTGGAACCGCGCGCGCCAAAATAGAGCAGCGCCGCCGCGACTGGAGTAAAGGCCAGCGGATGGGGCATAAAGCGAACCGCGACCGCGAAGAGAACAAAAACGTAAGCCAGCATAATCACCTCAGTTGAGATTCCGTTAAGATTGTTGCGCGAGTGGACGCTGCCGGTCAAGCGCGACCGCTGCCTCGATCAGGATGTGGCGCGTTTCGTACGAGTTCTTCGACTAGCGGCGGCAGTTCCGTTTCGCCGTCCCACCGGGTTCTTGGTCGTGACGCGATTCAACAAACTGACTCAGCAACTGCATAGCGCGTCCGACGCGAGTCCGATCTCCGGTGGCGCAGAGATCGAGGAGCAAACCCCGCGTGGCGGCCAGGAGCAAAGTGGCCTCGGCAGTCTCGAACTTCGAGCGGAGATCGGCCTTCTTCGTGAGGCTTTGCCAGTGGGCCAGCGGGGCTTCGAGGACGCCGGGGTAGTCGCGCGGGTTTCGAAGCGCCAGCGCGTACAGCTCGAAGATCAGGCGTACTGCGGGCTGCGCCCGAGGCGCGCTCATCCACTGCCAGTACCAGCGCAGGAACTCGGATAGCGTGCGCGGCTTCTTCCCGGCCTCGAACCAGACCCTTATGAGCGTATCTCCACGTTCCCGCAGACCCATAAGAATCTCGCGCATCAATCCTTCCCGCGAGCCGAAGTGGTAGACCAGCATCCGAGCGTTGGTCTTCAGAGCTTTCGCCAGGGGGCGAAGGGCCAAGTCCCCGAATCCGTAAGCGAGCACATAATCGACAGCCTGGTTGCGAAGCCCTTCGCGGATGCCAGGGTTGGGAGGTCTTGCCATTGGGGAACTCCTTGACGAATTACTGTAACACATGTTACGTTAATTATGAAAACCGGTAAAACCCAACCATGAAAGGTTTCACTGCAAAGGAGAACGATATGCGCAAAGGTTCGTTGTTGCTATTGCTGTTTGCGATCAGCCTGCCGGGTCTGGCTCAGCCAGGCAGCGAGCAGGAGAGAAACAAGGCGGGTGCCCGAAGCTTTTTCGAGGAAGTGCTCAGCCGCGGACAACTCGAAAAGTACGGGGAGTTTCATTCCAAGGACTTCGTGGCCCATGCCGGCGACCGCACTGCAACACTCGAGGAAGATCTGGCCTATGCCCGGGAAGAACGCAAAGCTCTGCCGGACATGATCTTCAAGGTGAACCGGACGGTAGCGGAGAAGGATCTGGTCGCCGTGCATTTTACTGTGAGCGGCACGAACACGCAGGCAGGGATGGGGTTTCCGGCAACGGGCAAGAAGATCGCGAGCGATGGGGTGACAATCTTTCGCTTCAAAGACGGCAAGATCTGTGAAGAGTGGAACGTGTTCGACATGCTGACGGTGATGCGGCAGGCCGGTTTGCTCCCTCCGAAGCAGTGATCGGGCGCGCAATCGTATAGATTACCGAGTGTTCGTGCTCGCGCCCCTCATTCCGAAGCGTTCATCGACCACTTGCAGATCGCGAGTTAGCAACACCACTGCGCCGAGGGTTCCACGCGCGCCGCTTCCGGGATAGTCGTAACGCAAATCGCGGAAGCGGACTGCGTAGGCGGCGCGGGTGTTGTCGACGGGATCGCTTTGTAGCTCTTCGGTTTCGGTTACGGGATATTTGGCCCAACTCAGATACACGCGCCCAAGGTAGGTTTTCTTGGCGGCCAGAGTGACGGGAGTTTCTTCAGGCTTGTAGCGAATCTGCATTTGAGATTCGGGATCGACCTCGGGCGCGAGTGAGTCGACGTCCATGGTGGCGAAGAAGTTAGGCGTTTCTACTACTCCGTACCAGCGGAACGGATTCGTCATGTAGGGGAACGCGGAAACTCGACTCGCATCGACTCCCTGATAGCTGCGCGCCTCCAGTGCGGCGACAGCGCGGCGATGTTCGTAATCGCGCAGTCCCCAGCAGGCGAAGACGGCGAGCAGGGCTAAAGTCGCGGCTAGCCTTCCGGATGGCTTGGGGTGCGGACCTTTGCTGCGGGCGCCGATCTCTTCGTTGATGAGCGAAAACAATGCGGGGAGAATCAGGCCCAGGGTTAGAGCGATCAGGAGGACCGGTTCGACGATGAAGACGATGTCCCAGGAAACCCAACGTTCGGAGAACGGCCAGAAGGGGCGCACTCCGTAGCTGGTGGTGAAGTCGAGGAGAATGTGGCTGAGGCCGGCCAGGCAGGCGTAGGCGAAGAGCAATCCCCAGCGCGGGGGCAGGTTCGGGTTGCGAGTCTTGCGGCCGCGCAAGCGCCAGAGGAGATAAATGAATCCGACGACTGCGGCGGCAACCAGCGGCACGCCGAGGAAGGAATGAGTGAAGCCGCGGTGATGGTTCAGGCCGAACGCGGAGCCGCCGAATCGGCTGAGGACGTCGACGTCGGGGGCTTCGGCGGCCAGAGTTAACGTAGCGGTGGCGAGCGCCGTTTTGCGATTGAGTCCGGCGCGGCCCATGGCGGCGCCAAATAGGAAATGGGTGACGGGTTCCATGAGAGGTTAGAAGAAATCAGATTGCAGAGGTAAAGACCAATGTTATCCCCGCTATCTGACCGCTCACCTCTGCAATCTTACCTCTAACCTCTGACCTGGTCTGCGAACGTCGAACTCGCGCTGATCACGGAGGGGGCCCATTCGCTCATGGGATGTGCCGCGCCGCAATCCAGGCACTTCGTCATTGCAAACTGTGTCGCGCAGTGGGGGCAGACGGCGTGAGTCTGAAAAGTGTCGAATGCCTGCCCGCACCGGCCGCACTTCCAGAAGTCGCCGATGGGCGGTTTGGTTTTGCACGCCGGACAGGCGAACCCTTCCTGGCGCGGCAACTTTGCGAAACGTAGAAGCGCTTGCGCGTGGCGCAATCCGCCCCAGCAATTCAGGAGCATAAAGACGGCGACTGCGCCGAGTAAACCATCGCGCTTCAAAAAGGCGAGACCAATGAATCCGGCCACGCCTACAAATCCAAGGACTGTGGCTATCATCAAGCTTCGCCCGCGTCCGAGGACAAACCAGAGCAACGACCTAAGGATCTGGCCGCCATCGAGGGGATAGATCGGCAGCATGTTGAAAACCAGCAATCCTAAGTCAATGCGCCAGGTCAAGAACCACAATAGTGCGTGGGCATCAGGCGACACCGCAGTCCGCCCAGATGACAACCTCAAAAGCACCAACAAGAGTGGAAACAACGCGACGTTCACCAGCGGCCCGGCGGCGATGCTCCAGAGGGTGGCGCCGGGGCGCTGCGGCGGATCGACGTACGCCACTCCTCCGAGCGGCCAGAGGACAATCTGATTCGCCTGTCCACCCACTTGGCGACAGGCCAGCGCGTGGCCGAACTCGTGAAGAGTCACGATTAGAAACAGCGCGAGGTATTCAATAACATTCCAGACGATCGAGGAATAATTTCCCCGGCGAGCATTGATTTCGTAATACGCCAACAAAAACCACGACCAATGCAGGAACACATCGATTCCGGAGAAACCGAAGAGGCGAATCGATCCTTGGCGGCCGGTAGGCATAGGTGAGGCTTATGATACAGCGCCGAATGGGATAACGCGCTGCAACGCATGGCTACGCTGGTACCACCAGGGACAGTGCATCGGGAACCATGGTCATGCGGGCGGGCAGGCGGCCCAGCAGTTCGCCGTCGGCTTCGACGTAGACGCGGTCTTCGCTGTGATTGTGATTATGCTCGTCGCCTTTTTCCGGCAAGCGACAGACTACTTCCGAGCAGCTGACGAGATCGATGCCGTCGATATTCCATGGACGGCCGAGCAGCGCTCCGGCTACATACTGCAGATAGGCATTGCGGCTGGCGGTGCGGCACATTACGGCACGCAGATCGCTGCAGTCGAGCGATGCTCCGGGAACCAATTCGCGCAGGATGTTTCCGAAAAAGCGGATTCTTACCGCCAGAAGTTCGGTCAACAAGGCGCGCTGACGCGAGCCGTTTCCGTTGGCATACTCGACCTCGAACTTCCGCATCCGATGCGTTGCCCACAACTGCCAGGCTTTGAGGTAGTAGGCCGTCATGCCCGAGCGATTCTTGAGTTCGGCGGTCAGCTTGTAAAAGAGATGCGCGTCCACGCCGATTCCGGCGGCGACGGTGAAGTAGCGGGCCGAAATTTTTTCGTGGAAATCCTCGTACTCAATTCGGCCGAGCGGGATGCGGCGGACGGTTCCAGTGATGGCGGCTTGAGCCGCGGCGCTGGGGCGAAATGGGATTCGGAGGTCGTGGGCGAGAGCATTGGCGGTGCCAAACGGCAAAATGGCAAGAGCGACGGGCGTGCCCGCCAATCCCTGAATGACGTCGTGGATCGTGCCATCGCCGCCGCAGGCAAAGACGGTGTCGCTGCCGGCGGCCACGGCGCAGCGGGCGTTGTCGGTCGCTTCCTGGCTGGAACGGCAAACCGTAAGCTCGGTGCGAACTCCAGCCGACTGGATGATGCCAATGGCATGGTTCAGTTCCGCGTCGCGCTTTCGTCCACGGCGGCCAGAGTTGGGATTGAACAGAATGGTGGCTTTGTTCATGCGTCGGCTAGGTCTGCTATGAGTTTAACGCACGCCCCACTCCCACATGCCGAAGCTGGCCGTCCGTGGGATCGCCGTGGCCCCAATCGGCGGGCGCATAGCACCCTCGTGCGAGGTTAGCAGGCAGTTGCTTCCGCGCCAAGTCTGCACTATGCTTGCGCGCAAAGTTTGGGGACATCCCTTTTCATCGCGATTGAAGTCCGTTCGGTTCATTTCAGGAGGAGCTTTGTATGCGTGTGACGATTTTGGTCTGTTGCACAATAATTCTCACTCTCAGCATCTCCGCGGACGCTCAGAACCACACCATGGGAGACGCCAAGCCGGCCACCATGATGACGGGCCTGGGCGATTTGCACCATCCGGTTTCGACGAAGAACGCGCGAGCGCAGGAGTTCTTCGATCAGGGACTGCGACTGATTTATGCGTTCAACCATGACGAGGCGGCGCGCTCGTTCCAGCAAGCGGCGGTGCTCGATCCGAACCTGGCGATGGCTTACTGGGGGGTGGCCGAGGCGGTGGGTCCGAACTACAACGACCCGGCCAGCGAAGACCGCTTCAAGCAGGCGCTCGACGCGATTCAGAAAGCGGTGGACCTGAGTGCAAACGCCTCTGACGCCGAACGCGCTTATATCCTCGCGATGGCGAAGCGATTTCCAGCGGATCCGAAAGCCGATCGGCGGAAGGCGGCGGAAGAATATCGCGACGCGATGCGCGAAGTGGTAAAGAACTATCCCGACGATCTGGATGCGGCGACGTTGTTCGCGGAATCGGGGATGGACCTTCACCCGTGGGGCCTGTGGCATCAAGATGGGGCGCCGGCGGAGGGCACCAACGAGATTGTCACAACTCTGGAGTCAGTGATCAGACGCGATCCCGATCACCTGGGCGCGCTGCATTACTACATTCACGCCGTGGAAGCGTCGAATTCTCCTGAGCGCGCTTTGGCTGCGGCAACCCGACTGGCGGCGCTCGCGCCCGCGGCGGGACATATCGTGCATATGCCGGCGCACATTTACATCCGCACGGGAGACTACGCGGCCGCAGTGAAAACTAACGAGCAAGCGGCGGCGGCCGATCGAGCGTACATCCAGAGCAGCGGCGTGCAGGGCATTTATCCGATGATGTATTACAGCCATAATTTGCACTTCATCGCGATGTGCTCGGCCATGACGGGAGACTACACGGAATCGCTCAAGGCGGCGGAGATGCTGGCAACTCATGTGGAGCCGTCCGTTAAGGACATGCCGCCGCTGGAAGGATTCATGACGATTCCCATGGCGGTGAATGTGCGTTTCCACAAGTGGGACGCAATTCTAGCGATGAAGCAGCCCAACGCGGAGATGAAGACCGCGACTGGTTTCTGGCACTTCGCTCGCGGGATGGCGCTGGCGGGCAAGGGCAGGGTGGGCGAGGCAGAGGCGGAGTACGAGATCGTGGCCGGGGCCGAGAAAGCGACGCCCCCGGATGAAGTCTTCACCATGCCCATCAATAACAAGACGAAAGACATTCTGAAGATTGCGGAGGATGTTCTTGGCGCTCAGATAGCGCTGGCGAAGAAAGATAAACCTGCGGCTGCGATCCTGTTGCGCGACGCCGTTGCCGTGCAGGATGCGCTGAAGTACAACGAGCCTCAGGATTGGTTCTTCCCGGTGCGGGAGTCGCTCGGCGGAGTGCTGCTGATGAGTGGCGATGTCAAAGGAGCGGAACAGGTATTCCGGGATGACCTGGCGAAGAATCCGCGGAATCCACGGTCGCTGTTCGGTCTGAATCAGGCGCTGAAAGAGCAGGATCGAAACTCAGATGCATGGTTTGTGGAGCAGGAATTCCGCAAGGCGTGGAAGGGCGGCGCGGGAGGGTTGAAGGTGGACGATCTGGTGTAGTGAATAAAGACTTGTGTGGTGGCGGGCTTCGCCCGCCGGGACGGGGCAGAGCCCCGTCACCTCACGAGTATGTCTGCGGCGGCTCGGTCACAGCACCGGCAATTGCCCGCGTTCGATTGAATAGACGCAGTGTGGAAGGCCGCGCCAGTTCACTTCTTTCCAGACGGTCATCCCGTTGCGCTCGGCGACGCGGCGTGAAGGCAGATTCTCTGGGCGAATCAGGGAAATCAGGCGGTTGGTTTTCAGGTGCGCGAAGGCCCAGTCGCGACAGGCGATGGCTGCTTCGGTCGCGAGACCCTGGTGCCACTGGTCGCGGCGGAGGTGGTATCCGATTTCGTAGAAGCGTTCACCTTCGACCTGCTGCAGGAGGATGCCGCAATCGCCGATCACCTCTTCCGTCTGCTTCAACTCCATGGCCCAAAGGCCGACGCCGTCGTTCTGGTAGCGCTGACGGTTCCGTTCGATCCATTGCTCGACCCCAGCACGATCGTAGGGTGCGGGGTAGTGGCGCATGGTTTCGGGATCGGAGAGGACTTGGGCCACGGCGTCGGCGTCCCGGGGAGTGAGTTCGCGCAGGAGGAGACGCGGGGTTTGGAGGATCATCATCGGTCCATTCCTGGCCGGGGTGGTTGGGACTCGTCTACTCATCTAGGAGCAAGGGCACTGAGGGTTATTGCTGCAGTGGCGATTCAACATCAACCAGGCAAGGTTCTCCTGTTTCCGATCTGCCGGCCCATTGAGCGTACAAAGCCTCTGCGCAACGCCTCGTCCGAAGATAGTACGCCTTGGGCGTATCGATCAGATTGCATATTTGTGCCCTAAAAACGAATCATTCCGGAATCATTCCGATCGTCCCCAGCCAAGTCTCCACTAACTGAGGCCATCCCGTGACGGGAAACTTCGTGCGGCGCAGTCCGAACGCATGCCCGCCTTGCGCGTACAAATGCATCTCCACAGGAACCCCGGCGTTTTTCAGCGCAATGTAGTAAACCAGCGAGTGGTTGATGTTGTCCACGGGGTCGTCTTCCGCCTGCAGCAAAGAAAGTGGGCGGCGTCTGGCGGGTGACGGGAACATTCGGATTCAACTCAAACTTTTGATCGTCAATCCACAGATGCCCTGGATAAAGAGCCACCGCAAAATCCGGTCGGCAGCTTTCTTTGTCGGCCGCATCGACTGACGTGTACAAGCGCTTCTTAAAGTGCGTGCTGATTGCGGCCACCAGATGCCCGCCCGCCGAAAATCCTAGCACTCCAATCTTATGCGGATCGATGTGCCACTCCGCGGCGTGAAAGCGCACCAGCCCCATCGTCCTCTGCGCATCTTCCAGCGCCATCGGCGATTCCGGATACGCCCCATGGCTCGGAGTCAATCTGGGGGCCGGCACGCGGTACTTCAGCAGCACACACGTGATTCCCTTGGAGGTCAGCCAGTCACAGACCTTCGTGCCTTCAAGATCGATGGCCAGAATTTCATAGCCCCCACCAGGAAACACAACGACCGCAGCGCCCGTATTCTTCCCCGTTGGTGAATAAACCGTCATCATAGGCCGCGAGACGTTGCTCACGTAAACCCACGGCCTACCAGCGACCAGACTAGTGTCCGTCCCCGTTTTCTCCGGCCCTTTGGCAGGCCGCGCATTCGGCACAGCCCCCGGCCATAGCGGCACTTGCGTATGTCCCGGCGATGGCTGCCAGGCGGGAGTCTGCGCGCTCAGGACACTAAACGCAAACACGACACAGAGAGCAAAGATCAAGAGCTTCATCACAATCCCCACAGCTTAATATAAGCAGTCACTGCCGGAGGGCCTGATCGGAAACTGCGGGTAGATCATGGGCAATCGGATTTGCACCAACCATCCCAAATGTGGTCCAGCAATCTGCGGAGTTAAACTCGAAACATGGCTGACGTGGCACGGATGCTGGTGATGCTTGGCGTGGCCCTGGTGGTGATTGGGGGCATTGTCATGCTGCTGGGGCGGACGGGGTTGCCGCTGGGACGGTTGCCGGGGGATATCGTGTATCGGGGCAAGAGCACTACTTTTTATTTTCCGCTGGCGAGTTGCATCCTGATTAGTGTCGTGATTTCTATCGTTTTCTTTTTAATTGGGCGGCTGAAGCGGTAATCGCCTGCCGGCGAAAAGCGCTGCCGAGCTTCGCTCGCCTGGACAGCCGGGGGCGGCTGTCCCTCCGCGTCGGACTACGGTCAGTATAGACAACTATTTAGTTGACAGATGTCAACTATTCAGTTTACACTGAGAAAATGATCGGCGGCTTCCGGCATAAGGGGCTTGAAGAGATCTACCGCAGCGGCAAGACACGCCGGATTGGCGCCGATCATATCGGGAAGTGCGTACGCATCCTGCAATTGCTAGAAGTTGCGGGGCGGCCGGAGGAGATGAACATCGCAGGGTTCCGTTTCCACGGTCTGCAGGGCAATCCGAAACGCTGGTCGGTGCGCGTGACCGGGAATTACCGGATCACTTTCGGCTGGTCCGGCGAAAACGCTTTGGATGTCGATTTTGAAGACTACCATTAGGGAGAAAGTTATGGAGAGAAAGAACGGGTTGCCACCCGTCCATCCGGGCGAGATTATCAAGGAAGATATCCTGCCGTCGGTGGGGCTGTCGGTGACGGCCGCGGCCAATGCTCTGGGCGTATCTCGCCAGATGCTGCACGGCATTTTGGCGGGGCGCAAACCGCTGTCTGTCGTCATGTGTCTGAAGGTGGCCCGGCTGTTTGGCGGCTCGCCTGAAGTGTGGATGCGATTGCAGGCCGCCTATGACCTGAAGAAGTCTGAGCAAAACAAGAAGGTCATGGCACGAGTCGCGCGGATCGTGCCGGTCAAGGTGGTCGAAGAAGTTCGGGCCTGAACTTCCTCGCTGAAAGCTTATGGAGACGCCAGACCAACTCGGGTTCCAGTTTCGTGCTCCGGAGCGGCATGTCTGGACGGTGCGGGCTTTGGTCTCGGCGGTGCGGGCGCTGGTGGAACGGCAGTATTCGGATTGCTGGGTGGAGGGGGAAATCTCCAATCTGCGCATTCCCGATTCCGGCCATTTGTATTTCACTTTGAAGGAAGAGAGCGCGCAGATTCGGGTGGTGATATTCCGGTCGTCGGCTAAGTTGCTGCGATTTCGTCCGGAGAACGGATTGCACGTCACGGTGCGCGGACGCATCACCGTGTATGAAGATCGCGGGGAGTTGCAGATCTCCGCTGAATTCATGGAGCCTAAGGGCGCTGGCGCTTTGCAGTTGGCGTTCGAACAACTGAAGGCTCGATTGCAAGCGGAGGGTTTGTTTGAGGCTTCGCGAAAGAAGCCGATCCCGCCTTTGCCGCAGCGCATTGGCATCATCACTTCGCCCCAGGGGGCGGCGCTGCGGGACATTCTGAACATTCTGGCGCGGCGGCATCGTTCGGCGAGTGTGTTGATTTATCCGGCGCAGGTGCAGGGAGACTCCGCGCCGGGCGAGGTGATCGCCGGACTTCGACACTTTCAGCAGAGCTTACGACACAGGAACGCGGTCGAAGTCATCATCATTGCGCGCGGCGGAGGGTCGGCCGAAGACCTGGCTGCGTTTAATCATGAGGGGCTGGCGCGGGCGGTTGCAGAATCTAAGATTCCGGTGATTTCCGCGATTGGGCACGAAACGGATTTTACGATCGTTGATTTTGTCGCCGATCTGCGCGCGCCTACGCCTTCGGCGGCGGCGGAACTGGTGATACGGTCGCGACAAGAGATCGAAGCGCAGGCGGAGGACTTGTATCGGCGACTGGAACGCGCGGTGCGATACCGGCTGCTGATGGCGCGTCAGGAACTGACGGAACGGGTGCAGGACGGGGCGTTTGCGCGCGTGATGGACAGCATCCACCGGCGACAGCAGAAACTGGATGAGCAGGGCTTCCGACTGGAGAAGGCGGAACGGCAACTGCTGGAGCGCTGTCATCGGCGATGCGAAAGCGCGGCTGCGGCGGTTCGGCACTATGACGCGCGACGGCGTCTGGCTGCTATCCGGCAGAGTTTGGAGGCGCAAGTTGCAAGCCTCGCTGCCGCCACGCACCGGCGGTTGCTGGAGAGCCGCGGGGCGCTGGATCGGCGGACGGCAAGCCTGGAGGCGCTTTCGCCGGTGGCGATTCTGAATCGCGGATACGCGCTGGTGTTCGATGCCAAAGGTCAATTGGTGAAGGATGCGGCGCAACTCGCGGTTGGAGATGAGGTGTCGGCGCGCCTGGCTCGGGGACGACTTCGCGCCCGCGTGACTGCTGCCGAGAGCAGCGAAACGGAAACCGGCGGGGCTGGATTAGAATGAAGGCCAATTCAACTTTCGACGTGAGGGCAGAGTGACAGCGGCGCTGGTTTGGCCACACATCCCGGTCGTCCCGGTCATCGATATTTTGCTGGTCGCGTTCCTGATCTACCAGTTTCTGGCGCTAGTGCGGGGCACGCGGGCGGCGCCGATGCTGGTCGGGGTGGCGACGCTTGCGCTGGCCTTTTATTTTGCCCGGCTGGGAGAGTTGCGGACGCTGAACTGGCTGCTCAGCACGTTGCTGCCTTATGTGGTGTTCGCACTGATCGTGGTTTTTCAGTCGGAGATACGGCACGCATTGGCAAATCTCGGGAGCCGGGTTTCGCTGATGCGGTCTTCGAGTTCGGTGGCCGACGTTTACGACGACATTGTTCTGGCGGCCAATCTTTTTTCGCAGAATCAGACGGGCGCGCTGATTGTGATCGAGCGCGAGATCGGGCTGCGCACCTACATCGAAAGCGGCGTATCGCTGGATGCCAGGCTGTCCTACGACCTGCTGGCGACGATATTTCGTCCGAGCGCGCCCTTGCATGATGGCGCCGTGATTGTGCAGCGGGACCGCATCGCGGCGGCCGCTTGTTTCTTACCGCTGTCGATGAACCCGGTGCTCTCGATCCAACTGGGGACGCGGCACCGCGCGGGAATTGGGATCACGGAAGAAACCGATGCGGTCGCGGTCATCGTTTCCGAAGAGACGGGGACGATCAGCATCGCGGTGGCGGGAAGCATTGAGCGCGAGCTGACGGTGGATCGTCTGCGCGAGCGGTTGAGTGTTCTGCTGCGCCGCTACGCGCCCGCGCCGGTGCTGCCGAGTCCGGTGGAGGAAAGCTTTATTGAAGAGGAGCCTCCCAGCTCGAATCTCCCCAGCAGGCAGGATGCCGGTGTGCGCCCCGGAAGGGAGGATTGACGATGCCGGGTGCTGTGCAGCGGACGTTGTTTCGCAATTTCGGGTTCAAGCTGGTTTCCCTGCTGCTCGCCATCGGCTTGTGGATGGTGGTGGCGCGCGATCCTATCGCCGAAGTCGAAATGAAGGTTCCGATTGAGTTTCATAATCTCCCCGATAATCTGGAGGTCGATTCCGCCAGCTTCACCGAAGCGCAGATCCGGATACGGGGACCGGAGCGAGTGATTCACCGGCTGCAGACTGCGGACGTGCGCGCGACGATCGATTTGGCCAGCGTGCACCCGGGGGAACGGACTTTCGATTTGACTGGGCGGCAAGTTCACGTGCCGCAGGATCTGGAAGTGGTGCAGATCATACCCGGCCAGTTTCACCTCTCTTTCGATAATCGCGAGACGCGTACGGTTGAGATTCGGCCGCGGGTGACCGGAACTTTTGCGAGCGGCATGCGCGTGGCGCAGGTGATCGCCGATCCACCGACGATCATGATTACCGGACCGCAACGCCGCGTCGACGCGGTGGAGGCCGCCGTCACGGATCCGGTGGACGTCAGCGGAGCTCTGACGCGAGCTTCCTTCGTAACGCAGGCCTATGTTCCCGATCCTCTGATCCAAGTTGTGCACCCCACCCCGATTCGCGTGACGGTTATTATGGAACGCTCGGGAGACGAGACAAAATAAGACTGTCGATGTTCGTTGGCGAATCTTAGTCGGACGACGAACCGCGAACGACCAACGACGGAAGACTAGCGACTGCTTCATGACGCAAACCAGACAACTCTTCGGTACCGATGGGATCCGTGGCGTGGCGGGGGAGTTTCCGCTGACGCGCGGCAGTGTTTATTGGATTGGGCGAGCGCTGGGGCACGACCTGGTGCGCGCAAACGCCAGAGCGCGGGTGGTGATTGGACAGGACACGCGCGTTTCCAGTCGGTGGATTGCGGACCGGTTTCTGCAAGGGCTGGCGTCGGTGGGAGTGGAAACTCGGAGCGCCGGCGTGATCACCACGCCGGGCATCGCGTTCCTGACGCGCTCGCAGGGGTTCGATGCCGGTATCGTGATTTCGGCTTCGCACAATCCGTGGACCGATAATGGGATCAAAGTTTTTTCTCGAGACGGCTACAAGCTGCCGGATGCGCGCGAACTGGCAATTGAAAAGGAAATTTTCGCGCTGCTGGATTCGGATGCGGCTCCCGCGCCGGATTCCACTCCAGAAGTTTCGAGCGTGCCCGGCGAGGAGGACCTGCGCCAGGCCTATGTTCGCTGGCTGACGGGCAGTGTCTCCACCGATTTGAGCCGATTTCGGGTGGCGGTCGATTGCGCGAATGGCGCGGCGACTGCGGAAGCTCCGGAGTTATTTCGCGCGCTCAAGATCGGCACGACCTTTCTGCACTGTGCGCCGGATGGACGGAACATCAACGAGAATTGCGGCGCGCTGCATGCGGAAACGGTGGCGCGCTTTGTCTCCGAGAGCCTGGCCGCCGACAACGTTGCCGCCGAAGACTTCGTCGGCGAAAATCAGGGACGTTTCGATGTGGGAGTTACTTTCGATGGCGATGCCGATCGCGCGCTTTTTTGTGATGCCAATGGGCGAGTGGTAAACGGGGATGCGGTTCTGCTGCTGGCGGCGCGTGAAATGCAGGCGCGCGGCGCGCTCGCCAATGCCACCGTGGTGGCGACAACGATGTCGAATATGGGATTAGAGTTGGCGCTCAAACGATCGGGCATTCAGATGCTGCGCGCCAATGTCGGCGATAAGTATGTGCTCGAGGAAATGCAGCGGGTGGGAGCTACGCTAGGAGGCGAACAGTCCGGCCACATACTGTTTCGCGATGGGGAGGCGACCACGGGCGACGGACTGCTGACCGCGCTGCGGGTGCTGGAAGTCATGGCACGGACGGGCAAGCCGCTGGCGGACTTGGTGAGCGACCTGAAAGTGTTTCCGCAGACCATCCGGAACGTGCGGGTCCAGCAAAAAACTCCCTTTGCGCAGATTCCGGCGGCGCAAGCGGCGATCGCCGCGGCGGAGCGGGAACTCGATGGCAATGGCCGACTGGTTGTACGTTACTCCGGCACCGAAGCGCTGGCGCGGGTAATGATCGAAGCGGAGTCGAAGGAGCAGATGGATCGGCTTGCGGAAGCGATCGTCGCGGCGATTCGGTCGGAGTTGGGCGCGTAAGAAAGTGGAGATTGCTCATGTAGAGACGGGGGCTTGCCCCGTCTAAGGTTGCATGTTGTGCAGTGACCCTATGAGCTGGAAAATCTGGTTTCTTTCGTGTTGCTTGTTCGCGCCTCTTCCGGTGGCTGCGGCACCGCAGGCATCCGCACAAAAGCCAGTATCACACCTGGACGACGGAGCGCGGAATGTGGACGTTCCCGCGCAGGTCGCTGCGCTACTCCGTCCGATTCTGGATGAAGAACAAAAGGGCACGTAGCACGACGAGAGTCGGCTCGGCAATTTACTGTACGGGTTGACCCAGAAGAAGGGGCGGGCTGCCGACGAGGCGCTTGTTGTCCTTATGTGTTTCTATGTGGGAGTCCCAGGAAGAGACCGATGCCGTTATTGCGCGCGGCAAGAAGATGCTGCCGCTTCTAAGGAAATATCAAGACAAAAATCCCAAGATCCCAGATCGCACATATCCCGATTCCATGTTGAAGGGCATTTCCAGCAAGGCCGATGCCTTCGAGGGCGCAGTAAAGGCCATCAACCACGGATGGCACAGCACTGCGGACAACCCTGAGGGGTAGAGACGGTTCCATCCCCATCCGTTTTGCAACTCTCAGTCTCGCTTCCGGAAGTACGTCCTTTTGTACGGGCTGGTTATCTTGTGTGCCGGCGCGAGTAAGTCGAGAATGAGAATCGATTCAGAGTCAGGCGACTTAGAAGAAGCTCATGAGAATTCTTATTGTGGAAGACGATACGGCGCTTTCCAGCTTTATACGGAAGGGGCTGGAAGCAGAACACCATGCGGTGGATGTGGCCAGCGAGGGAAACCAAGGCCGCGCGATGGCGATAGAGTTTGACTACGATCTGGTGGTGCTCGACCTGAATTTGCCGGGGCTTGACGGGCTGTCGGTTCTAAAAAGTTTGCGGCAGCGCAAGGCAAACTTGCCTGTGATGATTCTGACCGCGCGCAGCCGGGTCGAAGACCGCGTGCAGTGCCTGGATTCGGGCGCGGACGACTACCTGGTAAAGCCTTTTTCGTTTCTCGAACTCTCTGCGCGGGCACGGGCGTTGTTGCGGCGCAGCCACTTGCCGTCGGAATCGGTGCTCACGGTCCGCGATCTTTGTCTGGATCGGGTGGAACGCAAAGTGGAGCGCGCCGGGCGGCCCATTGAATTGACGACCAAGGAATTTGCGCTCCTGGAATACCTGATGCGCAATGCCGGACGCCGGCTGACGCGGGCGATGATCATAGAACACGTCTGGAACCTGACCTTCGATTCCACGACCAACGTGGTGGATGTTTATATCAACTACCTGCGGCGCAAGGTGGACGATGGCTTCACGCCATGTTTAATCCACACGGTCCGCGGTGTGGGATATCAGATGTGTCCCGACGGGGCATCGGCATGAGCACGAGTCCGCATTCATTTCCGAAGTTGCCGCGAGGTCCGGACGTGCTCGGCGAACTGCTGCACTCGTTAAGCCAGCCGCTCACCAGCTTGCGGTGTTCGCTCGAACTCTCTCTCGAACTCTCGATCGAGGAAGTTGCGGAGCAGCAGCAAGAGAGCGTCGCGATCGCGCTGCAGCAGACAGAAAAAGTCATTGGCATGATCCAGTTGATGCGGGAGTATCTGGACGCCGAGCAGCCCGGGCCTGAAGCTTGCCCGTCCGCGCTAGCGCCGGCCATGCGGAGCGTGATCGAATGTCTGTCCTCGATTGCGGCGGTGCGCGGCGTCGGATTGCGCCTGGTGGGTACATGCGCTGCCACTGTGCCGGTGCCCGAGCCGCGGCTGCGGCTGGCTTTGCAGTATTTGATTGCGTCGATGGTCGAGGCGCAACCGGTGGGCGGCAGAGTGACGCTTCTGCTGGGCGAGAGTCCGGCGGGAGCGGTGCTGCGGGTGGAAGGCGAACGTGGTTTTCGGGGGCGGGGTTCTTGTGAGCCGAATTCTTGCGACATGGAGGAGAGCGCAACGAACCCGCAGACCCGGCACGATCCGGTGGGGGCAACGTCGGCATCCGCGTCAACGCTGCACAGGGTGAGGCTGGCGATCGCCAGCCGTGTGCTCGAAAGCGCCGGAGCGACGCTAGTGTTCGGTAAGGGCGATCATTCCGCAATCCAGCCCACTGGATTCGTTCTGCGCATTCCGCGCCGGGCGGGCGTTCCTGCGCGGTGATTGCAGACGGTGCCTGGCCCCTAAAGGGCAGCCATTTTTAAAGTTCTTGCGGCATCGCTAAAGCGATTCCGTGATACGAAGCTCTTGCCGCCCTTGCCGAAGCGGTGAGCTGCGTTACTGGTGCGCGTGCGGACTTTGGGCGGGATTCTTGCGGGGCGCTGCCGGAGCCTTGGCGATCTTCACATCAAAGCTGACCGGCAGTTGTTTTGGCGGATAGCAGGCCGAGTTATCGCAGGCCTGGTATTTCAAAGTCCCGCGCACGACATACTTGCCGGTTGTCACGGAGTGCAGCGGACGCACCAGCACGTCCACTTTGAAGTCTCCCGTGTAGACATTCAGCTTTTCGTCGGGAGCGAAGGCAAAACTCATATCCTGGCCATCGGGGTAGGTGGTTTTGCCTATGACGATGTCGGTGGTGGCTTCCACCTTGAGCACGGTCGGGATCAGGAACTCGGATTTCGGCTGGTTGGAATTGATGTGGTATCCGCTGGCTACGCGGAACGAGAGTGGGACGGTCGCCGGCTTGCCCTGCACGGCAGTCACGAGCGACGCGGGCGCCATTTTCACGACGGGACCTTTCGGGCCGAGGTCGTCTTGCGCCCAGGTCCACGCGGAGAACAGGAGAAGCGCGCTCGCGAGAAGGGTTTTCATTGGCTCCCGATTACTCCGGCTCTAGAGTACTCCAGGTGTAGGTGCCGTTCGTAGTTACTTCTGAGCCTGTACTGCCTGGCCCTGGCTCAGGGCTTTTTTGATGTGGTCCACGAAAACGCTGCGGCTTTGCAGTCCGAATTCACGTGCTATGAGTCTACCGTCGCGGTCGAGGAAAAACGTGGTCGGCAGCACGCCGACGCCGCCGTAGCTCTCTCCGACGGAATCTTTGCCGATCAGGATGGGGTAGTTGACGCCCATTTCCTTGGCGAATTTGGCGATTTCTTCGGTGCTGGCGTCGTCCATGGCTACGCCGACGATCTGGAAGCCTTGGGGACCGTATTCTTTTTGCAGTTCGACAAACCAGGGCATCTCGATCTTGCAGGGGCCACAATACGTTGCCCAGAAATTCAGCAGAACGGCTTTGCCGCGCAGGTTGGAGAGCTTGAGGTTCTTGCCGTCGAGCGCCGGGAGTTCGAAGTCGGGCGCCAGATTGCCGATCAGTTGCCCGTTGGCGGGGCCGGTGGCGCGGTTCTTGCGGGCCATGTGAGTGCCGGCGAACAACATGGCCGCGACGATGGCGGCGATGAAAAACAGAATCAGAGGGTTTCTTTTCACTGGTGACCTCGGCGGCTAACCGCGCAAATCTTCCAAACTTTCTCAGCCCGAGCGCAGCGAGGGATCTGCATTTTGCCGGCGAACTGCAGATCCCTCGCTGCGCTCGGGACGACAATTCATTGAGGGTGGCATCACCATTCGTCTACAGCGCAAACTTGTTCAGGAACGAAAAATAGCCGGAGATGAGGGTGAAGCGGCCCATCACCAGAAGGATGCCCAATGCGATCAGCAAGACTCCGCTCGCTACTTCCACGGCATGCATGTGGAATTTAAAACGGTTGTAGAACTTTAGAAAGCGCTCGATGCCAAGCGAGGTCAGCAGGAATGGCACAGCCAGTCCGGCCGAGTAGATAGCCAGAAGAAATATTCCCTTCCAAACCTTGTCTTGATCGGCGGCGAATCCGAGCACGACGGCGAGAATCGGACCGACGCAGGGCGTCCATCCAAAGGCGAAGGCGAATCCGATTACAAAAGCGCCCCAGGCGGAAGAACTGCCTTTGAGGCTGTGCAGTCGCGTGTCGGCGAGCAGAGCCTTAATCTGAAAAATGCCGGTCAGATGAAGGCCGAAGAGAATGATGACGACTCCGGCGATTCGCGCTAGCAGCGATTTGTATTGTGCGAGGACTTGGCCGACTTCGGTCGAGATCGCGCCCAGCGTGATGAAGACGATGCTGAAGCCGACGATGAACGCGGCGGAATTAAGCATCACCTTGCGAAAGAGCTCGCCTTCTTTCAGTTTCAGTTGCTCGACGCCTACGCCGGAGATCAGGGAGACGTAGCCGGGCACGAGCGGAAGCACGCAGGGCGACAGGAACGAGATCAGTCCTGCGACGAAGACGGCGAGCGGTAATGGCAAACTCGTCATAGTGCTCTATTGTAGCGAGCGGGGAGACACTTTTGGTCTCTCCAAGTTTATCTTTCTCTAGAAGATGCATTGAAGAGAGGAATCGTTACAGCATTTCCGCGGGCCGGGCGGGGACGCCCGGCGCTCCATCGTGTCTGCGGTTATCGCGGTGCGGGCTTGCTTGGCCGCTTCGTTGCGGGGGGAGCCTCAGGCCGCGTAGCGGGCGGGGCTGGCGTCACGGTATCGAGGGGAGCTTCGGCCAAGACTTTGCGGATAAAGCCTGGTGGCACAGTGGCGGTGAGGATGGCGCGATCTCCGGACTGTTCCACTTTGAGGCTATCGAAGAAAGCCTTTACATCGGAATCGGTGCCCTGTGCGCCGACGCTGCCTTCGGCGGCGTGAAAGAGGCTGAGGAATGCTGCGGTCTTCTCCGTGATGGCCTGCGCGTCGGCACTGGCGTCGGTGAACGCTTCCGCCCGCAGGTGGAGAGCGCGCAGATAGCGTCCGGAAACCACGACTACCGCAGGTTTTGGAAACAGGAGGCTCCAACTGCCGAGTCCGCCCAGAGAATTCATTTCGGGTTGCACGCGCAGAATCGCAAACGACAGACTTGCCAGGGGGACCTTTTTGTAGAACTTGCGGAGCAGCCAGGGGCCTCCAAAGGGAGAGGCCAGTTTGCGGGAGCGGTCGATCACGCCGCGGATCACGTCGGGATTGGGATGGTTCGAAACCGCGACACTGTCATACGAGAGAATGACGACGCGAACCGTACGCCCTTCGAGCGGGATGTTGTAGATGTCGAAACCGCGGTAGTCGTCAATCGAAGAGGACAGCTTCTTAAGGTACGCAGTCAGCCGGACGGAGTCGATCTTGCCGACGAAGACTTCTGAGAAGCGCGCCTCTGAAGCCAGTCCGGCGGTTCCGTTTCCCCAACTCTGCGGATAGTGGATGGCGAAGGCGGCTTGGTCCAGATCACGCTCGAACTGAAATCCGGTCTCCTCGACGAACTTCTGGTATTCCGAATCGCGGGAAACCGGGGGCAGTTGGCCGGTGGCGTTGAAGGCACGAATCCAATTCAGATTGATGTAGAAGAAACCGTCCGCGCCCGGAAGCAGGCGGGCCGGTTCGGGCGCAGCGTGCTTGCGCAGGGTCACGATCAACGCGATGGCCGCCACAATCAGCAACACGGCCAGGGGGATGGGGAGGCGGCGTCGAATGCGCATTGATTTCGGCGGGTACTCGGCTCATCCGCTGTGAACAGTGGGTAAGCCTGCTAATGATAGCACCCCAATCTGGTGGTGGGCGGGTTGGGGCGCCCTGCCGGAGGCGTTTAGCGGAGATTCGCAAGGATTTGATACGGGGCTTGCGGTTGCACGTGAAATGCCCTTGTGATAACTTAAATAATTGTCCCGGACTTCAGGAAGGGATCAGGGAAGTATTGTGCTTGGTTGGACTTGCTTCCACCTGCTGGCGTAGCTCAGTCGGTAGAGCATCTGATTTGTAATCAGAGGGTCGGGGGTTCGATTCCCTTCGCCAGCTCCAGAAAAACAAGATTCCGGAAACAGAAGA
>Ga0182027_10000379_pt1 | contig 76391 bp, 55 predicted proteins | sample 712E1DmetaG_FD_121300 | JGI IMG/M metagenome (GOLD analysis project Ga0182027, IMG submission 121300) | Permafrost microbial communities from Stordalen Mire, Sweden - 712E1D metaG (Illumina Assembly) | ecosystem: Environmental > Terrestrial > Soil > Wetlands > Permafrost | place: Sweden...
GTGCCCAGGACAGGACTTGAACCTGCATGCCCTTTAACAGGCGCCAGCCCCTCAAGCTGGTGTGTCTGCCAATTTCACCACCTGGGCATAAGTATTTAAAAAATTCCGCCTGCGAATATAAAAAAGAATAAATCTTTTTCATGCACTCTCCCTATATAGCCACCACGTGATAACCGAGTGGTCTTGCAAATGTCAAGTGCCCAGAACAGGACTCGAACCTGCACAACCTTGCGGTCACTAGTCCCTGAAACTAGCGCGTCTACCAATTTCGCCATCTGGGCTTACAATACAAATTTTCAGAGAACAATTCCGCTGTTCGGCACCAACTTACAGCATGGTACCACTATCTGCGGAGCGCAAAGATATAAATTAAATTAGGAATGAGACAAATTTTTCTGACTAGAAAAGCCGGAACTATTTTGAAGTCCCGGCTTTAAAAATTTGAGACATGAAAATCACATCATTTTTTTGATCGTGTCACCAATTTATAGGTTCTGTTTTCTGTGCTAACTTTATATGGAATTCTAATTCCTCTGCTTTCTCCGGCTTTCTTTCCTCCTGTATATTCAACCAAGGCAGTAAAAGTATTAATCTGGGCTTTTACAAGTGGCAAAGTTGCAATATAAGAATTACTTAATCCTCCAAGACGATCATTGTCGTAATAGGGAGTATAGGCATCAATATAATATACTATTTGCTGGAGCTGTGGAAATACAGCAACACCCGAACTATTCGTATACTCAGTTTCAACGGGATTTTGGAAATTAACCCAATCATATTTTGAAAGGTAAAGTGTAACTGCAGCATCGGGTATTAAATTATCAGGATTACCTTTTTCTACAACGGTTACTTCCAAAACGGTGTTATACACATCGATATCTACCTGGTAGCTGTCTGAATTACCGTTGTTGTGATAAGCTGTCAGGGTAGTTGTATACGTACCTTCACTAGTGTAATAATGAACCGGATTACCTTCATTGGAAGTATTTCCATCCCCAAAATCCCAGGAATATGAATCAGCATCTGATGATTGATTTGTAAAATATACATTTTGAGACGTCTCAGCTAAAGTCGGACTAGCACTGAAATATGCCGTGGGGACAATATTATCGACGATATTTCTACGACAACCTGATACCACAAAAATGGTTAATGTAAACACAAATAATACTCTTTTCATATAAATAATATTAAGGTCATTTATCCTTTTCAAATGTTATGCCAGTTATATTCTGACATTGTTTCATTCGATATGAATGTAGTACATTTCTTCCAGTTTTTCAAGAAAAATATTCCAAAATCACATTTTATTGAGAAACCCTGATAGAATGAATTTCGATCTACCAAGAGAATTTATATCTTTGCTACCCTGAATTAATAAAAATCGACAATGATAAAAATTACATTCCCCGATAAATCTATACGAGAATTTCCGGAAGGAGTCACGGGGATTGAGATAGCGAAAAATTTAAGTAACAGTTTAGCCAAAGAAGTAGTTTCTGTCAGCGTGGATACAGAAATCTGGGATTTAACACGTCCTATCATTCATGATGCGAATATAAAACTGCATAAATTTGATGATGCCGAAGGCAAACATGCTTTCTGGCATTCATCGGCCCATCTCATGGCCGAGGCTCTGGAAGCTTTATATCCTGGTATGAAATTCGGAATCGGCCCTGCAATAGAGAATGGATTTTATTATGATGTCGATCCGGGTGATGGCATTGCTATTACCGATACTGATCTGCCTCGAATTGAATCCAAGATGAAGGAACTTGCTGTTGAAAAAAACGCATATATCCGTCAGGAAATCAGTAAAAAGGATGTTCTGTCTATATTTCAGAGTAAAGGCGATGAATATAAATTGGAACTTATCAATGATTTAGCGGACGGAACGATTTCGATTTATAAACAGGGTAAATTTACTGATTTGTGCCGTGGGCCACATTTACCAGACACGGGACCTATTAAAGCAATTAAACTTCTCAGTGTTGCAGGTGCATATTGGCGTGGAGATGAAAAAAGAAAACAACTTACCAGAATTTATGGTATCACTTTCCCAAAGCAATCGATGCTGGATGAATACCTCGAATTGCTTGAACAGGCCAAAGCTCGTGATCACAGAAAAATAGGCAAGGAATTGGAACTTTTCATGTTTTCTCAATTGGTAGGACCCGGATTACCAATCTGGTTGCCAAAAGGTACCGCCTTGCGCGAACGTCTTCAGGATTTTCTTAAAAAAGTTCAGAGACAACATGGATACGATTTGGTTATGACGCCCCACATTGGCAATAAACAGCTTTATGTAACATCCGGTCATTATGCCAAATATGGAAAAGATTCTTTTCAACCTATCCATACCCCACAAGAAGGCGAAGAATATCTTTTAAAACCGATGAATTGTCCTCATCACTGCGAAATATATAAAAGTAAACCTCGTTCTTACAAAGATTTGCCGGTAAGATTGGCAGAATTCGGTACAGTTTATCGATATGAACAAAGCGGTGAACTTCATGGACTAACCAGGGTACGCGGATTTACACAAGATGACGCTCATATATTCTGCAGACCTGATCAGGTGAAAGAAGAATTCAAAAAAGTAATCGATATTATTCTATATATATTTAAAATACTCGATTTCGAAAATTTTACTACCCAGGTATCATTGCGTGATCCCAATGACCATGAAAAGTATATCGGGACCGATGAAAACTGGGAAAAAGCGGAACGGGCAATCATTGAAGTGACAGAAGAGAATGGTATCGAAACTAAAATAGAATATGGTGAAGCTGCTTTTTACGGGCCGAAACTCGATTTTATGGTAAAAGACGCCATTGGCCGGAATTGGCAATTGGGTACAATCCAGGTTGATTACAATTTACCCGACCGGTTTGAACTTGAGTATATCGGCAGCGATGATCAGAGACACAGACCTGTAATGATACACCGGGCACCATTCGGTTCTATGGAGCGTTTTGTTGCGGTTTTGATTGAACATACCGCCGGAAAATTTCCATTATGGTTAACCCCCGATCAGGTGATAGTATTGCCTATTGGTGAAAAATACCACGATTATGCAGAAAAAGTTTTAAATTTTCTAAATAATTACGATATTCGCACCCTGATTGATACAAGGAGTGAAAAAATAGGTAAGAAGATCAGGGAGAGTGAGTTAAAAAGAATTCCCTATCTGCTTATTGTAGGAGAAAAAGAAGTTTCAGAAGGAACTGTTGCCGTAAGAAAGCAGGGTGAGGGTGATAAGGGAGCCATGAAACTTGAAGATTTTGCAAAATTTATAATTAAAGAAGTAGCTAAGCAAATTGCTAAATAAATACTGTTTGTTTAACTAAATAAGGAGGAAAATAACCATCGCAGGACCATACGAAAGAAGAGACGGCTGGCGTACACCCAGAGAGCAAGCCACTCTGTTTGCAATAAATCAAAGGATCAGGTCAAAAACTGTAAGAGTTGTTGGCGATAATGTGGAAAATCCAGGTGTTTATTCCATTGAAGAAGCGTTAAAAATTGCTGAAGCACTGGAATTAGATTTAGTCGAAATTTCTCCCAATGCCGATCCTCCTGTTTGTAAAGTGACTGATTATCAGAAGTTTCTTTATCAACATAAAAAGAAACAAAAAGAGATAAAGGCCAAAGCTGCTAAAATTGTAGTAAAAGAAATACGTTTTGGCCCGCATACTGAAGAACATGATTATAATTTTAAATTAAAGCATGCTCAAAAGTTCCTTCAGGATGGTGCAAAAGTGAAAGCTTACGTTTTTTTCAAAGGACGTACAATTGTTTATAAAGAAGATGGCGAGATACTTTTGCTTCGATTTGCCAATGATCTTGAAGAAGTTGCAAAAGTTGAACAACTGCCACGTTTAGAGGGAAAAAGGATGATCATCATTCTATCTCCCAAAGCAGTCAAGAAAAAGAGTTAATTATTTAATGAGATACAGATTATGCCAAAGATGAAAACTAATCCCGGTGCTAAAAAAAGATTTTCCATCACCGGGTCAGGTAAGATCAAAAGGAAGCATGCATTTAAAAGTCACATTTTAACTAAAAAGGCGACTAAGAGGAAAAGAAACCTTAGCTATTTTGGTACGGTTCACAAGACCGATTTAAAAAATGTCAAGCTTTTGCTTGCAATGAAATAATTTAGCTTCCATTAAAAAAAGTTTTTAACCAGAATGAATTAGCTCGAAGATTTCCTGAATAATAAGGAAACGCTAACCGTTCATAAATCGTAAAAAAATGCCACGTTCAGTAAACGCAGTAGCATCAAGACAAAGAAGAAAAAAAATCCTGAAAGAAACCAGAGGTTATTTTGGTTCACGGAAAAATGTTTGGACTGTTGCCAAGAATACCTATGAAAAGGGACTCGGTTATGCTTATCGCGATCGTAAAACAAAGAAAAGAAATTTCAGAGGACTCTGGATACAACGTATCAATGCAGGAGTAAGGCCTTATGGAATGTCCTATTCAGTTTTCATTAATAAACTCAACAAGAAAGGAATACTTCTTAATCGTAAGGTTCTTGCTGATCTTGCAATGAATCATCCCGATGCTTTTGAAGCTATTGTAAATGAGGTGAAATAGTAAATTATTTATTAAATAATCATAAGGGAAGCAAAAGTTTTGCTTCCCTTTTCTATTTTTGGAAATAATAATCGATTGTGCGGAATTAAATATTAATTATTGCATTGGGGATCAAAATTTATTAAACACAGAGATCACTGAGAAGATAATGAGTACCACAGAGAGTAGAAATTGAAATCATCAGCTTTGTGACCTCTGTGAATTACTCAGTGAACCCTGTGGTAAAAAAATATAAAAATTGAAACCAATTTGTCTAATTAAACACAGCAATTACATATCTATATAGCTTTTAACTATCTAAAATAAATCCAATGAAAATAGCCCTTCTGGGATATGGTAAAATGGGTAAGGAAATAGAAAAAATTGCCCTTGAAAGAGACCACCAAATAGTACTCAAAATTGATATTGATAATGCACAGGATTTAAACATCGAAAATTTGCAAAAGGCCGATGTAGCGATTGATTTTTCGATACCCGATAGTGCATATAACAATATTATGAAGTGTTTTGAAGCCAGTATCCCTATTGTATGCGGAACAACGGGGTGGCTGGATAAATTTGAAGAGGTAACCAAATATTGCAAGGATCACAAAAAGTCCTTTTTCTATGCTTCAAACTATAGTATCGGTATGAACATTTTTTTTCGTGTGAATTCGTATCTGGCCGAAATGATGAACCGTTTTTCCAATTATGAAGTTGAAATTGAGGAAATACACCATATTCATAAATTGGATGCTCCCAGTGGAACCGCTATCAGTCTTGCCGATGGAATTATCGAAAAAATATACCGCAAGGAAATATGGGAATTAGACAGGCAGAGTAAGCCTGAAGCTCTAAAAATAAAAGCTTTGAGAGAGGATGAAGTACCAGGTACTCATATAATAACTTACGATTCTGCAGTTGACTTTATAGAAATAAAGCATTCAGCTAAAAACAGGATAGGATTAGCCATGGGTGCTGTTGTTGCTGCAGAATTTATTGTCGGGAAAACAGGATATTTCAACATGGATAATCTTATGAATGAAGCGTGACATTATTTTTTGTAAAATATTATTTCAAGAGAAGAAATATTCACTTTTTACCCAAGAAAAAATTTTTCATATTCATTGTTATTGCCCTTTTTTATTCCTGTTGGGTTTTATGGGTTGGAAATTATTGGTTTTTTATAGGTTTAATTATTATCACTGACTTACAAACTACAAAATTCGTTAATTGGTGTTTTTGGCGAAAACGTAATCCTTTGAGGGGAAAACAGAAATTTGCAATTGAAGTTTTCGATTCAATTATTATAGCCGTTTTATTGGCGGTATTTGTGCAGCTATTCTTTGTCGAAGCATATACGATCCCTACAAGCTCAATGGAGAAAACATTAAATATCGGAGATTATATCCTGGTAGGTAAATTGCGTTATGGTCCAAGGTTGCCAATGACACCATTTACAATTCCCTTTACCCACAATACCCTGCGTCTTAAGACGATCATCAACTCATACAATACGTGGATTGAACTTCCCTATCACAGACTCAGCGGTATTTCGAAAATAAAAAATTTTGATGTAGTTGCTTTCAATTATCCTGAAGGGGACACTATAATTAAGGGTCAACCTGAGAAGAGTTATTATCAGGTTGTGCGACAGCTGGGATCAGGGTATTGTCGTAATCATTTTGAAATGCAATACAGACCTATTGATAAGCGAGATAATTACATAAAAAGAGTGATCGGTTTGCCGGGAGATACAGTACAAATTATACATGGTTATGCGCAGGTAAATGGGAAAACCGAGGCCATGATTCAAGGAATCGAGAACAATTATACTATAAAATCAAAAGGAAACTCTCAAGATACTGCATTATTTAATAAAGTCGGTATCTCCTTTTACGATATAAGCTACAATATTTATAATTCTATCTACAGCATTCCCCTGACTAAGAATATGTATCGTACTATTGTTGACTCAGCCTATTTTAAAGCCATTGTGCGTTACGAAAATATCGATCATTCCACGGAAAATAATCAAATCTTTCCATTCGCCCATCAATACTTATGGACGGAGGACAATTATGGCCCGCTGGTAGTCCCTAAGAAAAACAAAACCGTCTCACTTTCATTGAACAATTTGCCTTTGTACAAAAGAATTATCACTGATTACGAGGGAAACAAACTATATGTTCACAATGATTCGATCTTTATTAACGATTCTCTGGTGAAATCGTATTCCTTTAAAATGGATTACTATTTTATGCTTGGTGACAACAGGCATAATTCTAATGATTCACGCTACTGGGGATTTGTTCCTGAAAATCATATTATAGGAAAAGCTATTTTTGTCTGGCTTTCACTTGATAAAAATAAAAAATGGTTCAGCAATATCAGATGGAATAAAATGTTTAAATTCATCAACTAATTAAATATGCGTATTAAGAGTCGAAATTTAGAAGCCCTTAGGGCTGCCATGTTTATAGAAAGTTGATTGACTAACAGATTTGGCCCTTAATTCGAATTAATTTTAACTCACATATATTCTTAAATAAAAATTCTCAGAATGAAGGAATTTATAAAAAAGTACGGTTTGAGAGAAGTTATTCGCTTCGTCATCACATTGTTATTATATATTCTCTGGGTCATCTGGCTCGGCAATTATTGGTTCATATTTGGAGTTCCTATAATAGTTGATATTTATATAACCAAGAAAGTAAACTGGACACCCTGGAAAAAACGCGAAGGAACTAACAATTGGTTTATCGAATGGCTCGATGCTTTAATATTCGCAGTTGTGGCAGTTACTATAATCAATATTTTCCTTTTCCAGAACTACAAAATTCCAACTGGGTCCATGGAAAAGTCATTGTTAATCGGAGATCATTTATATGTGAGCAAGGTTGCCTATGGCCCAAGACTCCCCAATACGCCGCTTTCTATACCATTTATGCAAAATACGATTCTGGGAAGTAATATAAAATCCTATTCCGAATTATTAAAGTGGCCTTATAAAAGAATTTCTGGTCTTGGCACAGTTCAACGTGATGATGCCGTTGTGTTTAATTTTCCTGCAGGAGATACGGTTTGTCTTGAATATCCATCTTCAAGCTATTATCAACTCATTCTTGATGAAGCGGAGTATATAAAACGATATGATATTTCAGTCAAACAACCTCTCAAAACGAAGGAAGAATATTACAGCTTAGGTCGTAAGGAATTACTAAAGACCAATCATATTGTGGTCAGGCCGGTTGACAAAAGAGACAATTATATAAAGCGATGTGTCGCGATTGCCGGTGATTCACTACAGATAATCGACGGGTTGGTTTATATAAACGGTCACAAACAAAAAGACATCCTCGGACTTCAATACACCTATTCAATCCAAACAGATGGTCACCCGATTAATGCGAAGAAAATCAGACAATTGGGTATTAGTCCGAGTGATATGCGATACAATTCTGATTATTCTCTGACAATTTTTCTTACCAATTCAATGGCTGAAGATCTTAAGAAAAACGCCGTCGTTAAAAACATTGAGAATATGATTGAACGAAAAGGCACTTATGATTACAGGATGTTCCCCTTTGATGAAAGATATCCATGGAACCTTGACCAGTTTGGCCCAATTTATATTCCTAAGAAGGGGGTTACAATTAAGATAACTTTGGATAATCTGCCTTTATATGAAAGGATTATCGGCTATTATGAACACAACGACCTTAAAATTAAAGACGGTAAAATTTATATTAATGGCAAAGTCTCTGACAGTTACACTTTTAAGATGAATTATTATTGGATGATGGGCGATAACAGGCACAACAGTATGGACTCAAGATATTGGGGCTATGTACCCGAAGATCATATCGTGGGTAAACCTCGTTTTGTGTGGCTTTCATTGGATAAAGACAGGAACTTCCCTATGAATATAAGATTTAGCAGGATGTTCAGAGGAGTCAATTAATATATATAGTGATTTGGTGATTTGGTGATTGAATCTTTATGGGAATATGTTAAAATTAACAGATTCCGGAGTCAAACAAATTAATCCAAAAGTTTTTCTACGTATATATTCCCGCAGATTAACGCAGATTCTTTTCGCAGAAAAAGCGCAGATATAAATCGTATTTATATTAAAAGGTTTTTGTTTCGTCTTAATAAAATCGGCCGTAATCTGCGGGATTATCAGCGAAAACGTGCCTTGCGGCAGGTCTGCGGGAAATATTTAAAACTTAAATAATATGGCTTAAAAGCAATACTCCCAGAAGACCATTAATACCGATCAAGGTTTCCATAACAGTCCAGACAGCAAATGTCTGCTTTATCGATGTATTAAAATATTCCTTGAACATCCAAAAACCAATATCGTTGAAATGCGAAAACATGAAACTTCCGGCATAATTCAAACGACTCCAGATACTGGGGTTTCGTTCCCGAGAATCATATTATAGGAAAGGCAATTCTGGTTTGGCTCTCACTTGATAAAAATAAAAAATGGTTCAGCAATATCAGATTGAATAAAATGTTTAAATTCATCAGCCAATTAATTAAATCACTTTTTTATCTTAATTTAAAATTCTCAGAATGAAGGAGTTTATTAAAAAATGCGGGTTGAAGGAAGTCATTCGCTTCGTTGTCACATTATTGATCTATATATTCTGGGTCATCTGGCTCGGTAATTATTGGTTTGTATTTGGAATCCCCATTATTGTAGATATTTATATAACAAAGAAAGTAAACTGGACACCCTGGAAAAAACGCGAAGGAGTTAACAATTGGTTCATCGAATGGCTCGATGCATTAATTTTTGCTGTTGTAGCAGTTACATTAATCAATATATTCCTGTTCCAAAATTACAAAATACCAACAGGATCGATGGAAAAGTCGCTGTTAATAAATGATCACCTTTACGTAAGCAAAGTTGCCTATGGCCCAAGACTCCCCAATACACCGCTTTCTATCCCATTTATGCCAAATACTATTTTGGGTGGTAATATCAAGTCCTATTCCGAATTGATAAAGTGGCCATATAAAAGAATTGCAGGTATGGGTACAGTTCAACGTGATGATGCAGTCGTGTTTAATTTTCCTGCCGGAGATACAGTTTGTCTTGAATATCCATCTGCAAGTTATTATCAATTGATCCTCGATGAAGCCGATTACATCAAGCGGTATGACGATTCTATAAAACATCCGCCCAGAACAAAAGAAGAATATTACAGCCTGGGTCGCCAGGAATTATTGAGAAAAAATCATATTGTTGTCAGACCGGTCGATAAAAGAGACAACTATATAAAACGTTGTGTAGCTGTTGCAGGTGATTCACTTCAGGTAATCGATGGATTGGTATATGTAAACGGACACAAGGAAAAAGATATCCCCGGACTTCAATACACATATACGATCCAAACTGACGGTCATCGGATTAATGCGAAGAAAATCAGGCAATTGGGTATAAGTCCGAGTGATATGCATTACAATCCGGATAACTCCCTGACAATATTTCTTACCAATTCGATGGTGGAAGATCTAAAAAAGAATGTAGTTGTAAAAAGTATTGAGAATATAATTGAAAAGAAGGGTACTTATGATTACAGGATGTTCCCCTTTGATGAAAGATATCCATGGAACCTCGACCAGTTCGGCCCTATTTATATTCCTAAGAAGGGTGTTACAATTAAAATAACTTTGGATAATCTGCCATTATATGAAAGGATTATCGGCTATTATGAGCACAACGATCTTAAAATAAAAGATGGAAAGATTTACATTAATGGCAAAGTATCAGACACTTATACTTTTAAAATGAACTATTACTGGATGATGGGCGATAACAGACACAACAGTATGGACTCCCGTTACTGGGGATATGTTCCTGAGGATCATATAGTAGGAAAACCAAAATTTATCTGGCTTTCGCTGGACCGGGACAGAAGCTTCCCTATGAATATAAGATTTGGCAGAATGTTCAAAGGGGTTAATTAATACTTTTCTAAATTTTAATTTTTTTAAGCCCGGTGCAATTGCGTGCCGGGTTTATTTATTTAGTGATATAGTAATGTTGTGAAATGTATTTTCTCGCAGATTAATGCAGATAATATTCGCAGAAAAATCGCAGAAATAAATAGATATCTTTTTATAAAGGTTGTTATTTATTCTTTAATAAAATCAGCGGTAATAAGCGGAGTTATCAACGAAAACTTACCTGCGGCAAGCAGCTCTGCGTGAAATATATAAAACTTAAATAATATGGCTCAGAATTAAAACTCCCAGAAGACCAATAATCCCAATCAAGGTTTCCATGACAGTCCAAACAGCAAATGTTTGCTTCACCGTTGTATTAAAATATTCCTTGAACATCCAGAAACCGATATCGTTGAAATGAGAAAACATAAGGCTGCCTGCACCTGTTGCAAGAACCATTAACTCGGGAGAAACTCCGGTACCCTTAATAAATGGCAGTGCCAACCCTGCTGCTGTTATACATGCCACTGTTGCTGAGCCGACAGCAAATCGGAGTAATGCAGCCAGGCACCATGCCAAAATCAGCGGTGAAAAATGCAATCCCTGGGCTATGACTTTTATATACTCTCCTGAACCACTGTCGGTCACTACTTGTTTAAAAGCCCCACCCGCAGCAATTATCAATAAAATCATAGTTATAGTCGCCACAGAATCGGAAAGGTTTTTCATAACCTCTACCATCTTCTTTTTCTGGCCTACTCCTAACAAAAGAACGCCAATAAAAACTGCTATAAACAAAGCAATACTTGGATCGCTTAAAAACCGTACAATTCTAAATATTTTATCGTCTGATGGAATGTACATTTGCAAAATTGCACCGGTCAACATCAAAATTATCGGGCATAAAGCAGTCACAAGGCTCTTCCACAAGGATGGTAATTTTACTTTGGAGTAGTCCCGCGGAATATACAATTCTTTAGGAGGAACAACATTCAAATTCTTATAGAATATTGAAAGAACCGGACCTGCAATTATAATTGCCGGAATGGCAACTAAAATACCATAGAACAGAGTTAAATTAACATCCGCATGATACAGGAAGGCTACAGATGTTGGGGCGGGATGCGGAGGCAGGAATCCATGAGTAACCGATAGCGCAGCGCATAATGGCAAACCAAGGTATATTAAAGGCAAACGTGTTGAGGAAGAAAGTACATAAATAAGGGGGATAAGAACAAGGAAACCGGCATTGTAGATTAACGGAAGACCTACTAAAAACCCAGTTATTACAATCGCCAGCTGAATTCTTTTTATACCGAATAATTCAACGAGTTTATTGGTAATCTGATAAGCCGCACCACTATCTTCCAGCAATTTACCCAGCATCGCCCCAAATACTATTATCAAAGTCAAACTGCCCAAAGTTGATCCTAACCCGGTGGTTATCGATTGCATAATAGCCGGCAGCTCCATGTGATTGAGCAAACCAACCAGAAATGAGGTTATTAATAACGATAAAAATGCGTTTATTTTAAAAATGCTGATCAGAATAAACAGAACAGCTATTCCAATAAAAATAATTACCAGGGGCATCTTCTATGCTTTTTATTAATTCTACTTTGACAGATTGAGGACATTTCGTCCCTAACGGGACTTTAGGTACATTTTGTTTTTTATTTTCACCAATATTTTGTGCCTCCGGCACTTTTTTAAACCTCGTAGAGGTTAAATATTGGTAGTTATTAAGTATTCTAAGTTCTTGAAGTCTCATAGGGACGACATAACTATTAAATATTATAATCTGTCAAAGTAGAATTATAACAATTCAATAATAGCAAAACAAAAGATAGGGAGCAAATCGTAAATGAAAAAACATATTTTGCGAGGATTCATGCCGATTAAGTTTACAATTCAAATATATCGATCCATTTATTTACGTCAGAAAAAAATAGTAAATTAAACAAGTATTGTGATCGCTTTTCATAATACGCTTTTTGACGTATATTTATGTATAACCCATTCAACCTGCCATTATGAAAAAGATATTACTCAACAGGACATTCCGGATTATTTTAGCGCTGGTATTAATTATCGTTTTTGCAATTGGTTATTATCATAGATCTTATCATAAAAAGAAACATTTAGAAATCAACCAGGCATATACAGAATTTGTTGCTGCTGTTACTTCAGGGTTCATTTCAACAGAATCGACAATAAAAGTAGTACTGGTAAATCCCTACAGTGGTGATTCGACCCGGAAGGAGAAATTGCTGGACGGACTTTTCAGTTTTTCTCCAAATGTAAAAGGTCAGGCTCATTGGAAAGATGCATATACTGTGGAATTCACCCCATCTGAAAAACTAAAACAGGGAACCTCTTATGATGTAACAATAAAACTTAACCGTATTGCTGCGGTTCCTTCCAATCTAAATGTATTTAAATTTTCTTTTCTGACTATCACCCAGAATTTTTCAGTTTCATATGAGCAACTTCATACCTACCATACAGATCCAACATATTATTATATTGAAGGTTCGGTAACTACAGCAGACGTCGATGATAATGAAAAAATTGAAGGCCTCATACAGGCTGCCACTGAAAATACAAAAAATGCAGTTCATTGGCGACACAGTGGTGATGGCTTATCACATAGCTTTACAATTGATAGCATAAAGAGATCCGTTGATCAACAAGTACTAAAAATTTCCTGGGATGGGAAATCCATTGATGTAGATAAAAAAGATCATTCCAGCATTGATATACCCCCGTTATCTGTGTTCAAAGTATTGGGTGTTATCCTCCACAATGATTCATCCCAGTATTTTACAGTTTATTTCAGTGATCCGCTAAACACAAGTCAATACTTAACCGGACTAATTACACTTGATGATGTTGGTATAAAAATGACACGGGAGGATAACAGCCTTAAAGTATATCCCAATCAATTAATAGCAGGTCAGTCGCATCAATTGATTATCTCTGAAGGCATTGAAAACTTCAATTCCAAAAAATTGGGTGTCATCTATTCCAAACAATTTGGATTTTCAGACATTAAACCGGCAGTAGAACTTGTAGGAAAAGGGGTTATCATGCCAATGTCGGATAGTTTGATTATGCCATTTAAAGCAGTAAACCTTAAGGCTGTGGACATCACAGTTACTAAAATCTATAAAAATAATATCCGGCAATTTTTGCAGAATAATGATATTGATAATGATTATAGCTTACACCAGGTGGGCCGTCCAATAATCCGTCAAAGAATTAATCTTCAAAAATCAGGTATCTCAGATCTTTCGCACTGGCATTTATTCTCGCTTGATTTGGCCAAACTAATTAAGCCCGACATGGGTTCTATTTACAGGGTAACCATTTCCTTTAAGAAATCCTACTCATTGTATCACTGTGATGGACAAAAAGACGAAAATGCCAACGAAGAACCGCTGACCGACCAGGTAACAAATATTGAAAACGAAGACCAGAAGAACTACAATGAATACGATGAATATGATGAATATGATGAATATTCGGGCTATTCAAATGAAGAAGGAGGCTATGAAAATTATTGGGAAAACAGGGACAATCCTTGCCATCCTGCCTATTACAACAATTCAGACCGGTTTAAAGGACGCAATATTCTGGCTTCAAATATTGGCCTCATTGGTAAGGTAACCGATCAGAACGAAGTTACGGTAATTGTTACCAATATTACAGATGCACAACCTGCCAATAGTGTGAACATTGAAATTTTCGACCTGCAACATCAAAGTCTGGGTAAATCGACAACCAATAATCAGGGTTTTGCAACTATTCAATGTCCTCACCAACCCTTCATTGCAATTGCAAAGAAGGGGGAAGAATATGGTTACCTCACATTTAAGGATGGCCAATCTCTTTCACTAAGTATGTTTGATGTAAAGGGACAAGAAACACAAAAAGGGCTTAAAGGTTTTATTTATGGAGAACGGGGTGTCTGGAGACCAGGCGACAGTATATACCTTACATTTATTTTGGAAGATAAGAACAATCAATTCCCGGCAGGAAACCCTGTGATTTTTGAACTCTCAAATCCAAGAGGACAACTTTTTAAAAGACAGGTGAAAGTTCAGAATTTAAATGGCTTCTATACTTATGGAACAATCACACCTGATAATGCGCCGACTGGAAATTGGTTGCTGACTGTAAAAGCCGGTGGTGCAACATTTACAAAAACAATAAAAATTGAAACCATTAAGCCAAACCGTCTTGCAATTGAACTTAATTTAGGCAAAGATTCAGTTTTCAGGGGAGATATAAAAGGGACAATTGCTGCTAAATGGTTGCATGGCGCCATTGCATCCAACATGAAAACCAACATTAATATGGGATTAATTAAAACAACTACATCTTTTACAAAGTATCCCGATTATATATTTGATGATCAGTCTGTACTTTTCAAAGCCCAGGAACAGGTTATTTTTGAAGGATCGCTGAATAGTGAAGGGAGAGCAAATTTCTCTTACAAACTTGCGACTGAGAATTCTGCACCAGGAATGTTAAAACTTGCCCTGGTAACGAAGGTTTTCGAAGAAGGAGGTGACTTCAGCATAGATTACATGACATCAAAATATTCACCATTCACATATTATGCAGGACTGAGTCTTTCACTGACCTATGGCTATTATGGCTGGCTATATACAGATACAACCCAGAAAATTAGAATTGCAACAGTAGATTACCTGGGAAGACCGGTATCGCGCAATAATATTAAAGTTGAGCTAATAAAACTCGACTGGCATTGGTGGTGGGACCGCTCAGATGAAGAAATGGCTTCATACGTTAACAGCGAACAAAATAAGATTGTAAAACAAGCTATTATTTCGACTTCTTCGGATGGTTTTGGTATAGTAAATTTCCGTATACCGGGAGATCAGCGCGGCAATTACTATATCAGGGTAATTGATCCGGAAGGGCAGCAGGCTGGAAAGATGGTATATTTTTACAATCCATGGTACCGGGATTATGAGGCTGGTCAACATCCTGAAACAGCAGCTATGCTAATTGTATCTCCCGACAAGGAAAAATATGCCCCTGGCGAAAAAGCCCGTATTAGTTTTCCGGCAACCCAAAGGACCAGGGCACTGGTAAGCATCGAATCCGGATCTAAAATCATTGAAATGTTTTGGAGTGATGCGATTCCAAATAAAGATAACCGAGCCACTATAAAATTTGAAGTAAATGAGAAAATGTGCCCTAACGCTTTTGTAAATGTCACCCTGTTACAACCTTACAAAGGTACCGGAAATGATATGCCTTTAAGAATGTACGGCTACGCTCCGATTTTGGTAGAGAATCCGGAAACACATCTCTTCCCGGTTATTAAAGCACCTGAAAAAGTAGGTTCAGAGGATAAAATTAACATTCAGGTTTCCGAAAAAAAAGGCAGGAGTATGACCTACACAGTTGCATTGATAGACGAAGGTTTACTCAACATTACACGATTCAAAACGCCCAATCCGTGGGACTGTTTTTATGCAAAAGAAGCCCTGGGCGTAAACACATGGGATATCTATAACTATATATTTGGAGGTGTGTCAGGGAGAATTGAACATTTATTTGCAGTAGGTGGTGACATTGAAGCATTTGGTGATAAAGGAGACAAAACCCGAAACCGGTTTGCTCCGGTAGTTAAGTTTTTGGGTCCTTTTGTCCTTAACAAAAATTCTGAAAATCATCATGTCATTCAATTGCCAAAATATTCAGGAGCCGTCAGGGCAATGATAGTTGCCGGCAATAATGGCGCATATGGATATGCTGAGAAATCTATTGTTGTGAAAAATTCATTAATGATTGTTGCTACCCTGCCGCGGGTCTTAGGACCGGATGAAGAAGTTTCATTGCCTGTATCCATTTTTGCCGATGAATCGGAAATCAAAGAAGTGGAAGTTGAAGTGAAGACGAATCAGATGGTTACGGTTGTCGGGGAAAGCAAAATAGCAACAAAAATAGATAAGCCCAATGGTAAAGATGTATACTTTAATTTGAAAGTTAAAAATACTATTGGATCGGCAAAAGTTAAAGTCTTTGCTACTTCAGGAAATCACAGAGCCGATTATGAAATTGACCTGATTATTCGCAATCCAAATGAAAAAGAAATAAGAACGTCTGAAATGATAATCGAACCAGGTAGGAGTTGGAGCGGAAACCTGGAATGGTTTGGTATGGAAGGTTCAAATAAGGCATCACTTGAAATCTCTGTTTGTCCGCCTATCGATCTAAGCCGACGGTTGAACTATTTATTGGAGTATCCTTATGGGTGTATCGAACAAAATACATCAGCAGTATTTCCTCAGCTATATCTGAGTGATATTACCGAGATGACAGATAAAGATAAAGCCACGGCGGAAAATAATATTAAAGCAGGTATTGAGAGGTTAAAATTATTCCAGAATAGTGAAGGAGCATTTACATATTGGCCTGGCTCAAACTGGGTAAACGATTGGGGCTGTTGCTACGCCGGACAATTCATTCTTGAAGCAGAAAAGAAAGGATATCTGCTGCCACAGGGAATGAAAAAAAGCTGGATACAATACGAAGGAAAACAAGCGAGGAACTGGCCATATAATGACACATACTTATCTCATTTTACCCAGGCATATCGGTTAATGACCCTGGCAATGGCCGGAAGTCCGGAAATGGGTGCCATGAACAGATTAAAAGAATCTGTTACCCTTCCGCTTCAGGCAAAATGGATGCTGGCATCCGCCTATGCTTATGCCGGTCAGAAAGCAACAGCTTTAGAGATGCTCAAAAACACAGATGCTGATTTTAAGTCATACCGGGAAACCGGAGTTACATTTGGCTCGCAAAATAGGGATTTAGCGATGGTCATTCCAATTTTAGTTTATTTAAAAGATTATGAAAAAGCATTTCCGCTGGCAGTAAAATTGGCGAAAATATTATCATCACAGGAATGGCTCAGTACACAGGAAACTGCCTTTGGTTTAATTGCCATGAGCCAATTTGTAAATAATTCGGGAAAATACGATGGTAATATTTCCTGCAATTATAATGTGAATGGAACTCCACAAAAATTGAATACTAGTCAGAAGTTATACCGTTGGGAACTGCAAGAGCCTGGAAAGATATTTGCAATAGAAAACACAGGAAAATCGATTATCTACGGACGTTTATCTACTGAAGGAATTCCTTCGACAGGCAATGAAGAAGAAATCTCTTCAAATCTAACGATGGCGGTATCTTATATTGATATGAAAGGTGATAAAATCGATATTTCAAAGATGAAACAAGGCACCGATTTCAAAGCCATCATAAAAATAACGAATCCTGCTTCATTATTGGGCTACTACCAAAATCTTGCCCTGGCACAGATCTTTCCTTCCGGTTGGGAAATAATCAATACCAGGCTTGCCGATATGGAAAACGTTTCTGATAATGCAACCAAACCGGATTATCAGGATATCCGGGATGACAGGGTCTATAGTTTTTTTGGGTTGAATTCGGGCACCAGCAAAACATTTGAAGTTTTATTGAATGCCTCATATGCGGGTCGGTTCTATCTTCCCTCTACTCATTGTAATGCAATGTATGATAACAATATCAAGTCGCAGAAAAAGGGAATGTGGGTTGAAGTGATACATTGACCTCGTCGAACAGGAATGAATAAAAAAAAGTGGGTCAAAAGATTTGCGATTAGTATACTCTTGATTGCAATAATAGTTTATTGGAATGTACTTCCAAAGAGATTATTCAAATGCAATTATTCAACCGTAATCTATTCAAATAACGGGGAATTGCTTGGAGCCACTGTTGCAACGGATGGTCAATGGAGATTCCCGGAAGATACCCTGGTTCCGGATAAATTTATCAAAGCAATAGTTACTTTTGAAGACCGGTATTTTTTTGTACATCCGGGTATTAATCCGGTCTCACTTATAAAGGCTGCCTGGACGAATATTAAAGCAGGCAAAATTGTTGCCGGGGGTAGTACACTGAGTATGCAATTGATACGCATAAGCAGGAAAGGAAGACCGAGGACTTATAGCGAAAAAGCCATAGAAGCAATTCTTGCCACAAGATTGGAGTTTAAATACTGTAAAAATAAGATTCTTGAGCTTTATTCAACGTATGCACCTTTTGGAGGAAATATAGTCGGTTTACAGGCAGCATCCTGGAGATATTTTGGCCGAAGAACCAATGATTTATCCTGGGCTGAGACGGCAACTCTGGCAATTCTGCCCAATGCCCCGGCATTAATCCATCCTGGCCGTAATCGCGAAATGTTACTATTAAAAAGAAATCGCCTTTTATATAAATTGTACTACAGAGGCTATATCGATAAGGAAACTCTGTCCCTGTCACTATTAGAACAACTTCCTGATAAACCATACGACTTGCCCCAACTGGCACCACATTTATTGCAAAGAATTGCTAAAAATTATCCCAATGGCACCCTAAAGCAAACTACCATCGATGCCTCACTGCAAAAACAGGTAAGTGACTTGCTGGAGCGCCACATGAGTGCTTTAAACGCAAATTACATTTTTAATGCAGCTGTTCTTGTTATAGATATTGAAAACGGGAATGTTTTGTGCTATGTTGGGAATAGCAAGGTATCTGAAAGTGGAGCACACAATAACCAGGTAGATATTATAACTTCGGGCAGAAGCACAGGCAGTATTTTAAAACCTTTTCTTTATGCCGCTGCGTTAGACGCCGGAGAAATTCTCCCGGGTTCATTAATTCCGGATGTTCCTGTCATTGTATCAGGGTATTCACCAAAAAATTTTAGCAATACGTATGATGGAGCGGTGCACGCTCAACAGGCACTGGCCCGTTCATTAAATATACCGGCAGTTTTTTTATTAAGGGATTATGGGGTACAACGATTTTATGACCTGCTAAAAAAAATCGGTATGAGCACATTAAACCGTGCCCCTTCCAATTATGGATTGTCTCTGATATTAGGAGGCGCTGAGGGTACTTTGTGGGACATCTGTTCTATGTATACAGGCATAGCGCGAGGTTTGAAATATTATGGGAATCGTTCCGGCAATTATAATCCGGAAGATTTTAATGACATCCACTATTTTGAAAAAAATCGGGCTGGGATTGAAAAAACAATTACACCCTCCGGGATAATCGGTGCCGGAGCAATCTGGTTTACATTTAATGCCATGCTGCAGGTAAATAAACCTGCCGAAGAAAATGGTTGGGAAAACTATCTTTCTACCTGGAAAGTAGCCTGGAAAACCGGGACAAGTTTTGGCTTTCGTGATGCCTGGGCTGTAGGACTGAATAATCACTATGTAGTGGGCGTTTGGGTGGGAAACGCCAATGGAATGGGAAGACCGGGGCTCACAGGTGTTGACTGTGCAGCACCTATAATGTTCGAAGTTTTCCGGGAACTGAATAAATATGGTTGGTTTTCCATGCCTTATGACGACTTGGTACAAGTTCCTGTTTGCAGAAAAAGTGGTTTTATCGCGGGTGACAATTGTCCTGATGTAGACACATTATGGATTCCAGCCGGAGGTATTCATTCAAAACCTTGCCCCTACCATAAACTAATAAACCTCGATGCAAGCGGAATCTACAGGGTCAATAGTGAATGTGAATCGGTGTATGCAATGAAACAAAAAGTATGGTTTGTATTGCCACCCCTGTTGGAAGAATATTATAAACATAAAGATCCTTCATATAAAGCAATGCCTCCATATAAAAAAGGTTGTAATCCTGAAACAACACAAACTATGGAATTTATCTATCCTGATGAAGGATCCACAATATATTTGCCGATAAATATTAGTCAGGAGAGAGAAAAAGTAATTTTTCAACTGGCCCATAATAATTCAAAAGCTCATGTATACTGGCATCTTGATGGTTTTTTTGCAGGAGAAACAATAGGTATTCATACATTGGCCCTTGAACCTTGTCAGGGAAATCATACGCTTGTTGTTGTTGATGACGAGGGAATGAGAATTACAAGACATTTTACTGTAATTAATAATACGAATTAAGAGTCGAAAAAGTTAAAGAAAATCGTTTAGCCATAGTGCCCCTGCATTAAGAATTGCCGTCAAGCTATGGATTTTTCCTCTTTCGTATAAAATATACTATTACTTTGATTATATGGTTTTAATAGCCACGGGCTTTAGCCCGTGGATAAGGTATGATGTACTGATAGCGCCGGGCACATTCATTTTTCAGAATTTGAAGTTAATTTCCGTCGCAATTAAACTGTTTTTGAACAAAGCATTTAGAATTGCGCACCAATTATTGCCATGCCATGATTTTAACTTAAGCGTGATGCGCATTTATTACATTTCGATGACCCCGGTCTAAAGACCGGGGCTAAATGTTTTTAATTTTCGACTCTTAATTCGCATTAATAAATAGCATATATTAATGCTCAATAAGAGATTAATTAATAAATTAGCCATATGATCATCAACAATAAACTCGATAAATTATTTGGACCGGTTGGCACTTCAGCTGGAATCATTGTTTTTACTGTAGGTGTCATCGCAACGATTTTTTCGCTAACCGGCATCATTCTGGTTCTTATTGGAGCATTTGTCGGATTCACTTCAACAAGCGCACAAATAGATGCGGATAATAAACGCGTACGCCTTTCCAATAATTTATTCGGAGTAATCAGAATTGGACAATGGGTCCATATTGAACCGGATATGAAAATTGGGATAATAAAATCTACCAAAAAATGGAGGGCTTACAGCAGAAGTAATCGGACCATCGATGTTTCCGACATCGATTTCAGAATATTAATTTACGACTCAAATAATAGACAATTATTCCCTTTAAAAAAGACTTCTTCTCTTGATTCGGCCAATGCTGAGCTGGGAATATTAGAACATCAGTTAGGAATAGGACGTAATTGAGATTACTGAAAAGTTATAGCAGTCCGGAATTTCCCAGATTTAGACTCTGTTTTTAAAAAGTTGAGGTTTGAGTCAGGAATTTATAAAATTCCTTTAGATAAAATTTATGAACAACAGCCAAATCTGCTAAGGTCTATACCTATTATTACTCACAGGATTTCAGTCAATTTGAATTTTAACCATTTTAAAATAAACTGTTCATAAACAATTGGTTGGTTTCTTTGAAATAACGGTAATCTAGTCTTATTTTTCCATTTAATTTTTGAACACTTTAATAAAAGCCGTATAATTATACATGGAATTATACGGTATGTATATGGAAATACCGGAACTTTCAAAAAAAAATTTTGTAATTGTTACCAAATAAACTACTTAGACACTGATGATCCTAAAAAATCTTAATCGCCCTGTAGTCTGCAGCATATCAAATTATATTAAGACCATAATTAGTGCTATAATCCTGATGCTCAATGTGCAGATTGCTACAGCAGCAGTTCCTATTGGATGCTTCACCTATAGGAGACCTGTGACAATCAGCAGTACAATCGTATCCGGAGCCAGTAATCTTACAAATTTTCCGATACTAATTAAATTACAGGATCCCACTTTGCGGCATATCTATTATGGTGGAAGAATTACCCATTACAATGGTTACGATATTTTATTGTCCCTGAATGCTGACGGTACAGGCATTTTAAAATATCAGCTGGATACCTATGATCCCATTACAGGAACTTTTTTTCTATGGGTAAACCTTCCGGTATTAAGCCATACAGTCAATACCACCTTATATTTCTTTTATAGTAATTATGACATTTCTACTGATAATTCTACAGATTCTGTTTGGAGTAAAGATTATGTCGGGGTATATCATATGGGCAAAAGTATAAATGATTTTGGCCTTTCCGGAAATAACGCCACAAACAATGGAACCGAAGTGAGATCGGGACAAATTGGAGAAGGCCGGAAATTTGTGCGCAGTGACAGGGATTTTCTTGAAATTGCCAATGAACCAAAATTCAGATTCGATACAACCATGAGTTTTTCACTGTGGATGTATCTCGATTCTTTTCCTCAGACAGATCAATGGATGGATATCATTGTAAAAGGTGATAACGCAAATTGGAGATTGGTGGGCAACAGGACAACCCGAAATTTATATTTTGCTTTTGGAACGGGTGGTTTTGAAGGAGGTCATACCTGTGACATTGCCTCTGACACCGGTACTATTTTTCTAAACCAATGGCACTATATTGCAGGTACATGGGATGGAAAACAAACCTATGGAGGCCAGCAGGGACTTAAACGTTTATATGTCGATGGAGTTCGATGGGACCAGGGACCGAAGGCCTTTTCAATCTATAATTACACAACTAATATTGAATCAGTTCTTCTGGGGATCAATCAGCAGGCGGTTGACCGCCGTGCTTTTTCAGGAATCATGGACGAAGTCCGATTGTCAAATGCATTCAAATCGGATGGTTGGGTACGAACTGAATACAATAACCAGCACAACCCAGGTGCATATATCACACTGGGGCCTGAAACTAAAATAAAAACCCTCACGGCTGCAGGAGGAACAGCGACAGCCCAAAAGCACTCTATTTTTGCAAGAGAATACACCCAGGTCGATCTTACGGGATATACAGGTGCTATTCAGTGGCAATACTCTTCAGATAATATCAATTTTATTAACAGTACGGGAGATATTAACCCGGCCTTCATAACCGATCCTCTCACAGAGACCAGTTACTTCAGGGCGTTGGTATCCGATGCCGGTTGTTCCGTTTCTTCGACTCCTGACTCGGTTATAGTTAATCCTGGTTTTATTGAATGTTCCTATGATTACCGAAAACGCATAACCATTCCTCCTAATTTAGTTTATGGTAACGATGATTTACATGATTTTCCCGTATTGGTTAAAATTAACAACGACAATGATCTGAAATCATTGAGTGAAGGAGGAAAAGTTACCAGCGGATTGGGATACGATATTGAGTTTGCCTCTTCTGATGGAGTTACAATGCTGATGCATGATATGGAATCATACGACAGTATAACTGGCACTCTTGTTGCCTGGGTTAGGGTCCCAAACCTTATGGCTAATGATACCACTACATTATTTCTCTACTATGGAAATCCATCCAAAACAACAAATCCTTCCACTTCAGCCACGTGGAGTAATAATTATATCGGAGTCTGGCACATGGATAACTCGCTTATAGATGCAACAGGAAAGGGAAACAATGGAACAAGCACAGGGACAAGTCCTACACCAGGTGAAATTGGCAATTGTAGAAGTTTTAATGGAACATCCGACTACATTACAATTGCGAATGAATCAAATTTTGATGTTCCGACCAATGGAAAACTAACCATCTCAACCTGGATTTATGTTAATTCATATACAGGAAATGTTCAGTTTATTAACAAGGGAGCCAATGCCTGGCGTCTGGACCGCAATGGAGCAACAGGAATAAATCCGGAAATGTATCATCAATATTCGGGTGCAGGTAACTATTTGCAGGCCATAAATATTGCCGGACTGCCAACCGGTGGATGGCATTACCTTACAGCTACATTCGATCATGCTGTTAACACAATGGTTGTATATATTGATGGCGATGCATCACAAAGTTCAAAAAATGATCCTACCAGTTCAACTATGGTACAAAATGATAATCAGGTGCGTTTTGGTGCCACAGCCGGAACTGCCGGTAACTACTTTAACGGAAGACTTGATGAGGTAAGGATACAGAATGTTGCTCGCTCATCCGACTGGGTCAAGAAGGAATACCAGAATCAAAGTAGTCCACTTACTTTCATATCGGTTCATAAGGAGGAATCCTGCTTCCTGGATCCGGTTGCTGGAACTGCTTCTGCAAAGTATTCAAAAGTCTGCACGGGTCAAAAGACCAGGATCACTCTTACCGGTTATGCCGGGAGCATCTATTGGCAGTCATCTCCCGATCATATTAACTGGAGCTATATACCTGGAGAAGGAAACAGAGTCCTTTCTGTCGGACCGCTAACCGATACAATGTATTACAGGGCTTCTGTCTCGGGATGTTGTGAAGTATTCTCGAATGAAGTTCGTATTGACTATTTAAGCGTTTTACCTCCCACCCTATCCTATCTTGTTGACTCGGTGAGTTGTGTCGGTGATAATGATGGAGCTATTGACCTTACTATAACCAACGGAACTCCACCCATAAACCTAATTTGGTCAACCGGTAGTACAAACCAGGACATTTCCGGACTCGTTGCAGGAAATTATTCAATCACTGTTACAGATAAGTCGTTATGCAAGGTTTTTGATAGTGTGGATGTACTGGTAAAACATGATTTAGTCAAACCTATAGTTAATTTCAGTCCATCGGATACTATAATAAATGCAGCCGGAGGCACCTGCTCGGCAAATATAAATCCCAAAGATCCGGTCTTTTCCGACAACTGTAGCATTACGCGAATTATTTGGAGTATGTCAGGGGCCACAAGTGATAATTCACCGGTAACCGGAATAAACTACCTGGGCAATCATAGTTTTAACCTTGATACGACTCACATAACTTATACGGTATACGATTTGGCCGGGAATACGAATACGTGTACTTTTAAGGTAATAGTAAATGACAATGAATCTCCCGTCGTTGTGAGTTGTCCTTCAGATATTTTACTGAATACCAGCGCTTCCGGTTGTGATACAACCTTTAATCCGAGTCACCCCATATTTTCAGATAATTGTACAATTACAAAGATTACATGGGCAATGAGTGGCGCAACAAGCGGTTCCTCTCCAATATCAGGTATTAATTATTTAGGAAATACTTCTTTTAATCGTGACACAACCACAATTGTATATACTGCCGAAGATAAAAGTGGTAATATAGTTACCTGCTTATTTCATATTGTTGTAAAAGACGGTATAAAACCGACCCTAAACTGTGTTGGTAATCAAACAAAAAATGCTGACTTCGGAGAATGTTATTATACAGTTTCAGGTACTGAGTTTGATCCTACGCTGGTTAGTGACAATTGTGCAATTAAAAAAATAACAAATAGTGTTAATGGCCTTGCCAGTCTAGCCGGAGAACAAATAACGAATGGAACTACGGTTGTCTGGACTGCTACGGATTTGAGTGGTAATTATACCAGCTGTAGCTTTGATGTTAATATAATTGATACAATCGCTCCATCGATTGCGTGTGTTTCTGACATAGAACAATGTGCAGAAGATAACTCAGGGGCCATTGTTACAGGCCTCACTCCTGTTTCATTCACTGACAATTGCAGTTCAAAAGGAAACCTGTCTGTAACCTATGTTATTTCCGGTTCAACTACCGGCTCGGGGAATACTGATGCAAGTGGAAATTACTTTAACAACGGTATATCTACAGTTTCATACACTGTTCATGATGAGGCAGGGAATTCTGCAACCTGTAACACAGATGTAACAGTTAATCCTCTTCCTGTTACATCATCCATAATCGGAAATAATTCACCAGTTTGCAGTGCTACAAATGAAGTTTATAGCGTAAGCTTCAATGGAACATCAAAATATTTGTGGAGTATACCAACTCCATCCACAATTGTTAGTGATACATCCGGGCTGGGAAAGAATAGTATTACAGTAAATTTTGCAACCAATAGCGGTGATATTTCAGTATATGAAATTGATAAATTTGGTTGTAAGGGAAATCCGCAATCACTGACAATTTCTTTACAAGGATGTCCAGTATTGCCAGATTTTACGGCAGACAAAACTGAAATATGTCCTGGTGATACTGTAATTTTTGGCGATAACTCCTCCGGAATCGGCCCATCCTCAGAATATGCCTGGGATTTTGGAGCCGGGGCACAGCCTTCAACTTCCACAACCCAGGGATCACAAAAAGTAATTTATACTTCTTCAGGAAATAAAACCGTTCGACTTAGCATTACTTCAAATGGTGATACTGAGACTAATACTAAAACGGACTATATTTTAGTCAACACGGTACCTGATGTTACAATTGAAGATAAATCACGCTGTGGAGCCGGAGCTATTGTGTTCACAGCGACATCATCAAATGCTGATATTGTGGAATTCTCGACCGATAACGGCCTTAATATTCTCTCAAGCGACAATTCATCTCCCTTTCAACAATCAATAATTTTGAATGATGGTGAGAACATCCGGATGTGGGTCAATGGAATAAATTCAACAACCGGATGTGCCAGTGGTTGGACCAACAGCGCTAATGGCACAGCCAATCTTATTCCTCAGACAGGTTCTATTACAGTTATTGAAGGATCGGGAAGTAATAATAATTTTCTGGATATTGCCTGTCGCAATGAAACCCATATTTATGGAATTGAAATTAACCCTGGTTCTGAATACACCTGGAATATTGAGGCACTTGGAATAAATAATTATGTGGGCAATAATATCCATGCTCAATGGAACCAGCCTCAGGGATCTTATCAGGTTACTGTTCAGGAAACATCTGCTGCCGGTTGCCTGGGATCACTAAGTAAAGCATCGGTATGGGTATCTGTTCCAATTGTTTCCCTGGGTACTGATGTCAGTATTTGCGAAGGTGCAACATATCTGTTTAGTGGTATTGGTGATTATAATTCCTATTTATGGAGCGATGGAAGCACATTACCTCAGTATACTGCAAGTTCGGAAGGAATCGTTTGGGTTGAAGTTAAAGACCAATATGGATGTAAGATATCAGATAGTGCTATGGTTTCTTTGTATACCAACCCGTCTTTGGAATTGGGCAGCGATATTACATTGTGCGGAGATGCTACTCAAGTAATTACAGTGGAAGGGTTTAGTACATACGAATGGTCAACAGGAGCCACATCCAATTCAATTATTGTCACCCCGGAAAGTGGAACTGTTTCGCTTATCGCGACGGATGAACATGGATGTAAGGCGAGTGATAATTTAACTATTATTAAGTGCGATCCCGATACTTTATTCAATTCAATAACGAATACATTTACACCCGATGGTGATGGAGTTCATGACAAGTGGGTCATTAAAAAAATTGATTTATATCCTGATGCTAAGATTGAAGTATTCGATAAATGGGGCAGACTTGTTTTCAGCAGGGATGGAAATTATTCCGGCAACGAATGGGATGGAACTTCCAATGGTAAAGAATTACCAATGGATACTTATTACTTTATTATTGATTTTAAATCGGAGGGTATTAAAATCAGAAAGGGAACCGTTACAATAGTTCGATAAAATTGTCAATATGATCAATAGATAATTCAATTTTACAAAACCTAAACAACAACCCCGGAAATGTCCAAACGTTTAATCTATATAGTGCTGTTCGGTTTTTTGATATTTACTCAAACAGAGGGACAACAGCAAGCTGTTTTCAACCAGTTTACATTAAATAAATATTTGTATAACCCGGCAGCAGCAGGAAGCGATAATATCTCTTCAATTAAACTTATTAGTCACGAGGAATGGGTTGGCTTTCAAGGCGCCCCAAAATTTAATACGGTTACTTATGATGGAAGAATTTTCAAGGATGATCATCGTCCGATAATTCGTATAAGGAAAAAGGAAAAAAAGCCATTAATAAAACCTGGCTCAGTAGGCGTTGGGTTTCAAATATTTAATGAGAGTACACGTCCCATCGGACTAACCGGGTTAAATGCAACTTATGCATATCACGAAGCATTGGGTACATCTACACAGCTATCTTTTGGTCTGTCACTGATCTTCGTTCAATACAAGTTTAATTCAAAGGATGCAATATTAGCCGATGAAGAATACGATAAAATAGTTGATGGAGGAAATACTACCCGATACATCACTGATTTTAATTTCGGAGGATTAATAACAGGAAAGAACTACTACGGAGGATATTCGATAACGCAATTATTACAATCTTCTCTACAATTTACCAATGATGCCGGAGGCAAGCATCGAATTAAAAGGACCCATTATTTAATGGGAGGATACTCCTATGAGATAAATGAAGATTATGTGCTTGAACCGGCCATGTTATTGAAGTTTCCCGAAGCTTTAAAAGCGCAAATGGACCTGGACTTAAAACTAACTATAAAAAAAGATTACTGGTGCGGTTTGATATTCAGGACCGGCAGTTCAATTTCTATATTCGGAGGAATGAAATATGACCGTTATTTCTTTGGTTATGCTTTTAGTTATGCACTGAATAATATGCGATTATATTCGTATGGGTCACATGAAATCACTTTGGGAATTCAGTTGGGTTCATCGGCTGAAAGATACCGGTGGCTAAACTCTTACTAATTAGGAATTCCTATTTTGGATAAATAATCCTGGTTCTTTGCTATGACAAACCTTTATTCTGCCGCTCGCGCTCCTGCGGCGGAACTAAAATGCCTGGGAATTAATGTCTTAAGTGTAGTTGACATATCCTTTGGTGAATTCCTGGGCTGGCAGACAGAAACACTATAACACGAGGTCTATCTTGAATATTAAAATTAATTCAGAAGTTTAATAAGTAGAATTTATTTATTTATTTCATCAGCGTTTATCTGCGTTTTTTTTCAGTTTATATCTGCGAGAAAGAGAATCGGTATTTTTTTTCTCGCTGACCTGCCTTGCCGGTCAAGCAGGTTTTCGCAGAATTATTAATTCTTAGGATAACACCTATAAGAAATAAGTCCCTCAGTAATACAATAAGACTATAAATGCACTAAGTCCTCTTGATTTTAAGATTTAATAGACAAATTATTAAATCAGTTAACCATGAATATTACATATTTTATCACTCCAGGTTTTCACTTCATTAAAAAATGTATCTTGCATTGGGTGTAAGCAGTGTCAGAGAAATCATAGGCTTTCTTCCTATATTTAAAAATTTAAAGAATTAAAATATTTCGAATCAATCTATGGGAACGATCTTGACATCTATTGCAGTTCTGTTAAGAATAATATCGAATCCCTTTGGGAATGTCTTTCAAAAACAGCTTACCATAAGAGGGGTGCATCCATTGATCATAAATTTTCTAACCTATTTTTTTTTAGCAATCCTTTGTATTTGCCTCGTCGTGGCGATCAAAAGGCCGGTACTTCCGACGGAATTTTGGGTATATTCAGTTTTGGCCGGTATAGCAGGTGCACTGGGAAATAGTTTCTTAGTCAAAGCTCTTCATAAAGGTGATTTATCTATCTTAGGTCCTATCAACTCATATAAATCTGTTGTTGGCATCATTGGAGGTATTTTTCTGCTCGGAGAATTTCCCAATTTTTGGGGTTTATTGGGCGTGGCAATTATAATATTTGGAAGTTATTTTGTTTTAGAAACTACTGAGGACCGATTTACCTGGTCGCTGCTGAAAAGAAGTGCAATACAATATCGAATCTGGGCTATGATCTTGAATGCCGTGGAGGCTGTCTTTATCAAAAAGATTTTGCTGGTTTCATCAACTACAATTGCCTTTATTAGCTGGTGCTGGTTCGGAATGATTTTTTCTTTTTTATTTTTATACGTGTACCGGGTGAATATAACTGTCGAAGTTAAGAATGTAAGGATTGAAGATTTAAATAAATATTTTTATTTAGTTATTTGTATCGCCGTTATGCAACTTACTACAAATTATGTATTCAAGCATATGCCAGTTGGTTATGCCTTATCGCTTTTCCAACTTTCTATTATAATAAGTGTTATTCTTGGATACAAATATTTTAAAGAAGTTGATATCTTCAAGAAATTAATTGGGTCGGCGATAATGATTGCAGGGTCTGTTATAATTATACTATTGAAAAATCAATTTTAACTGAATACCCGATATTATTCAAATATATCCAAAAGTAATGCAGCAAAAAAAATTAGACACGTCGAATATAAACGCCCTATAAAGTATTAGAAATAAAATAAAATGCTATCAAACATCGTAATTAAATAAAAGTAAAATTGATCTGATATTAAACCCAGTGAGATACATAATTAATTTTATTATTGCTTTTTTTCTTGCGGCTAATTTGATGGCCCAGGAGAAAAAAAGCGTTGAGGCTCTGAAGATTACAACCCCTATAACTATTGACGGAATTCTTGATGAATCTGTTTATAAGCAGGTTAAACCTGCCACTGATTTTGTCCAGTTGCAACCCTACAATGGCAAACCTTCGTTTCAACCCACGGAAGTATATTTTTTTTACGATCAAACAGCCATCTATGTTGGTGCAAATCTATTTGATAGCGCACCGGACAGCATATTCAATATCTTAACAGAACGTGACAATACCGGGATGGCCGATTATTTTGGTGTATATATTGATCCATATAACCAGGGACAGATCGCATACGGATTCTTTATAACCCCTGCCGGTGTTCAGGTCGATATGAAAGCAACCAAAAGCGATAATGATAACGAAGATGGTAATTGGAATGCCGTTTGGGAAAGCAAGGCTCGAATAACCAAAAAAGGATGGACAGTGGAAATGCGAATTCCCTTTTCCGCCCTCAGGTTTTCCGAAAAAGCAGGAAGTACTTGGGGTCTTAATATGTTCCGCAACATCAGACGTTACAATTCCAACAACTCATGGAATTTTGTTGACCGTAATGTATCCGGATTTATACATCAGGAAGGTCAGTTAACAGGTATAAAGGATGTGAAACCTCCCGTGCGTCTTTCGTTCAGTCCTTTTCTGGCAACCTATTTTGAAACTAAAAATGGCGGAACCGGTTCCGATTTCTTATATAAAGCGGGTATGGATTTAAAATACGGTATCAATGAAAGTTTCACACTTGACATGATGCTAATACCCGATTTTGGCCAGATCCAGTCGGACGATAAAAAACTGAATCTCACACCCTATGAATTATATTACGATGAAAAGCGACAGTTTTTTGTTGAAGGAACAGAATTATTTCAACGGGGTAATATTTTTTATTCACGTCGAATTGGGGCCGCTCCTAAATTTTCGGCCAGTGATTCACTTCGCGATCATGAAATTGTAGATTATAATCCAAGTGAAACTCAGTTGGTCAATGCCACCAAAGTTTCAGGCCGGACTTCCGAGGGATGGGGAATCGGTTTTTTAAATGCAATGTCCCTGAAATCGTATGCTAAATTAAAGGATACTCTTTCCGGATTTACCCGTAAGGTTCTGGTTCAACCGTTTACAAATTACAATGTGTTAGTAATCGACAAATCATTAAAAAACAACTCATATTTCAGCATAATCAATACAAATATGTCAATGGTTGATAATCCTTTTAATGCAAACGTTACAGCAACTGAATTTCAACTTCGGGATAAATCAAAAACATTTGCAATAAAAGGGAAAGGGGGTATCAGCACAAGAAATGCCGATACAAAAGAAACTGGTTTTTATTCTTCCCTGGGACTGGAAAAGAACAGAGGGCAGTTACAGTTTGGAACAGCGGAATATATCTATTCCGATAAATACAATCCAAATGATATGGGATATCTTCAGCGAAATAACCAGGCTATCACAGAATCATGGATATATTACCAGGTTATAGTGCCCTTCTGGATTATAAGGGAATACAATGCTAATATATGGTGGGATTATAACCGGATGTATAAACCCAGTACAATCTTTGACAATGAAACAGGATATAATTTAAATATGACATTTAAGAACAATTATTATTTTTATTCATATGGTGGGGTTGCAAGCAATAAATATGACTATTATGAACCCCGTGTGGCTGATCGCTATTATTTTAATCCATATCTCTATTGGATTAATTTAAGTCTTACCAGTGATTCACGTAAACCGCTGACTTTATATGCTCATTATGGACGAACAAACCAGCCAAAGACAGATCAATTTTCAAATTATGGAGATGCAAGTGCAGATATCAGGATCGGACAACATTTTGAATTTAATTATAGCTTTAGTCTAAACAATACAATAAATGGTGTTGGCTATGTGGACAAAAACAGTGCTGAAGATACCATTACTTTTGCCAAGCGCAATGTTTATACCATTACGAATGTGCTATCTGCTTCCTATGTAATGAACAATAAAGTTGGTTTAACTATCAGATTACGACATTATTGGTCGGGAGTTGATATTAAAAATTATTATCTACTGCAACCTGATGGCACACTGAAAGACTACCCAACATACCCTGAAGATAAAAACGAAAATTACAACGCTTTTACCATTGATATGTTGTTAAGATGGGAATTTTCTCCAGGTTCGGAACTATCTCTTGCCTGGAAAAATTCTGCTTATGCAGATAACAATATTTTTGTAGATAACTATTGGCAAAATTTACATGATTCATGGTTAAACCAGGCAAACAGTATCTCACTCAAAATATTATATTATATCGATTATAACAGCTTGAAAAAGAGGAAAAAGACTTGACGGGATTCTATTCATTTTATATATTAAATGATTTAAAGATGATTTTAAATAAGTCTTTCCATATAGTTAATTAAGCCAAAGAAACAATTACAATGAATTGAAGATCATTATGATATAAATGTTAAATGAAATTGATATATTTGATGCATGAATCTGCACAAAACAGAAAGAAACGATTTATTGAGAAGTTCTATTTTAATAGTCCTATTTTTCCTATCTATGTGTATGCTCTCTAATAAATTAGTTACACATAATGTTGAAGCAACCCGATATGAAATTGGTTATGTGGTGAATTCAAACTTCACAAAAGCAATTCTTTCTGATGATATTCACATTCCTTCATTTCAAAAGACATGGGTATCATTTATTGATAAAATGAGTATAAATTTATACAACAAAGACCTCAAAATATTTTCAGAAAACAAATCAATAAATCAAAGAATACTCCTCCGGCAGAAAGATGAATTGTCTATAAAACCAACGCTCTTAAACTTGATTTACTTTTATCATCTCCCTCTAAAATCTGAAGATCCTTCGATTTTAAGTTAAATTCCAAAATTGTATTTCTTTAATTTCAGACTTTCCAGCAATGGAAGTCTAATATTTAACTTAAAATTTCATTATTATGAAAACAATACTCTATTTTTTAATTGCAATCATTCTATTTGGAAGTGTTGCAAGCAGTTTTTCCTTTAAGACAAAAAAAGACACCAGCATACTCATTCAATCAATTGACAATAACGCTAATTCCGGATCGTTATCCCAGTCAGCTGGTATTATTGAAAACAGATTAAGGGATTTTGGTCCTGAAAAGTATGCTGTTGAAACCATACCTGAGAGAAAACAAATTAAAGTAACTATTAACAATTCCCGTGACTTAAAAACAATTGAAAGCCTTATTATTCAGAAGGGAAAACTTGAATTTTATGAGACTTATAATTACAAGGAATTAACTGAAATTTTACCGCAAAACAATCACTTACTATCTTACTTTGGAGGCATGGAACCTAAAGATTCATCAACCAAGATCGGATGCACAGCACAATCAAGAGTTGAAAAATTAAAAGGTTATTTAGACTCGCTGGTAAACAATCATCAATGCAAATTTGCATGGAACCTCAATACTGAAAGTTCCAATGCGTGTCTTTATGCATTGAGACCTGAAGGAAAGAATGGTGCAGTATTAAATGGTGGTAATATTGAAAGTTTGAAATTTAATCAGGATAGTACGATTAAACAATGTTGGGTCGAAATTAAATTTAAAAAATCAGCCATAGCGCAATGGTCTGAAATTACTAAACGAAATCTGAACAATGCAATTGCAATAGTGCTGGATAATAATGTACTATCCGCACCTGTTGTGAGATCCATAATTGTGGGCGGAGATAGTCAGATTACGGGTAGTTTCACATTAAACGAGGTTAAGTTTATTACCGCTATCGGTAATAATGGTGAATTGCCTCTCAATTTTAAAGTAGTTAAATAGAATGGATCAAAAAGAGGCTGTCCAAAAAGGCAGCCTCTTTTAACTTTAAATGAATCTGCAAAATTTTTATTGTTATCTTAGTTTCAAACTCAACTAAAATTAAATAATATGCCTTACATCAATGTGAAGTTGGTAAAACAACAAGTCAGCAAAGCACAAAAGGAATTAATAATCAGCGGTATAATGGATATCGTAGTGAACAGGATGGGCCGCAATCCTGATTTAACGGTAATTACGCTGGATGAAATAGAAGATACAAACTGGTTTATATCTGGAAAACCTGTATCAAAAAATCCAACAACACATGGCAAATGCTGCTGTATTGAAATTAAAATTTCTAAAGGTACATCTGACCGTGAAGAAATGGCTGAAGTTATAGATGAAGGGAAAGCATTGGTGAAAAGGATCCTGGGATCAAATGAGCTTACCAATTATTTTGTAATTAATGAACTTAATCCTGATTCGTGGGGATTTGATGGTATTTCAATGACAGTCAGGAATAAACTGGAGCAAAAATAATCACCCAATGGAATTTATTTCGATTTATTCAACCGATGATTTATCGACCATTGTAAAAGTTTTAAATGAATCACATGGCACCGTTGCCAAGGATTTCGGATTTACCTTGGAAACGAACCCCAGCAACAACGCATTTATAGATGAGAAAACATTAAAAGCTCAATTAAATGAAGGCATCGAATTATATCAGTTGAAAGTAGATGGACAAATTGCTGGATGCATAGCTATTGAAAAGTCAGTAAAAGAAATCGACACATTTTATATTGAGAAAGTTTCTGTAATACCGGAATATAGAAATCATGGATTAGGCGTCAAGTTGATGGAATTTGCTACTTCAAAAATTTCAGGAATGGGTGGAAAATGGATTTCAATTGCATTGATTGATTCAAATTTAAAACTAAAGAATTGGTATTTGAATCAGGGATTTACAGAAACCGGAACCAAAGATTTTGCGCGTTTGCCCTTTCGGGTCTGTTTTATGAAAAAGAATCTAATGAAGGCACTTTAACAATATAATTTCAAGGTTAAATCCGATTGGATGCTGTTTTGATTTCACCTGAAATGGCTATTTTTTAAATGCATTGCTAATCTTCTGCAATAGCAACATTATATTTGTAGGCTTCGACAAGTAATCATTAAAACCAGCTTCAATCATTTCTTTTTCATTTTTAACAGATGCATAGGCAGTCTGGGCAATAATTTTTTGATCAGGTTTTATTTCCCGGATTAATCTCATAGCCTCAACACCGCTAATTCCGGGCAGTCTGATATCCATCAATACAATATCAAAAGTCAAACCACTATAAAAATAATCTACGGCCGTATTGCCATCTGCGGCCCATAGCGTATTTGCTTTGGTTTTCTCAAGTACTTTTTTTAGAAACATATAAGAAGCATCATTGTCCTCAACAATAAGAATACGTTTATCTGCCCAGTTGTATTGCTTATTGTAGACAATTTTATGACTTGGAGTTTTATTTTCGGATTCTTCATTTATTTTGGAAGTCAGGGAAAAAAAGAATGTTGAACCGTAACCAGGTTCAGACTTCACGAATAATTTACCCCCCAGCATTTCAGCAATACTGTTTGAAATTGCCAGGCCCAGTCCAACACCTCTGTACAATCTGGTTTTATCATCATCAACTTTTCTAAAACGTTCAAAAATCAAGTCTAAATTTTCTTCCGCAATACCAATACCAGTATCTTTAACATAAAATAAATATGCATCCTCATTAATTTCAAATCCCAGTTCAACAAAACCAGCTTCAGTAAATTTGAGTGCATTGCTCATAAGGTTTGTAATAATCTGTCTTATTCTGTATTTATCAGAATCCAGCCAAATATTAATATGCTTCTCTTTATTATTTAGTTTTAATTCCACGCCATCTTTAGTTTTATTAAACAGCCAGTATGAATAGATATCTTCCAACAATTTGTTTACAGAAAATTCTTCATTAATAATTTCCAGTTGACCAGATTCAATTTTAGAGAGGTCGAGAATATCGTCAATTAGCAGGAGCAAAGTTTCGCTACTCTGACTTATTTGTTTTTGATATTCTACTTTTTCCTCCTTAGTAAATTCGGTTTCAAAAAACAGAGATGAAAAGCCAACAATAGCATTTAAAGGTGTTCTGATCTCATGCGACATATTTGTTAGAAATGCTGTTTTCAACCTGTCTGATTCTTCCGCTTTGTTCTTGGCTTCTTCCAGTTCGGCTGTACGCTCAGTCACCAGATCTTCAAGATTCCATCGATGTTTTTCCAGTTCTGTTTTTTGATTTAGAATGTGATTTTTTTGAACCTCAACTTCTTCTTTTTGCGAAAGAATTTCTTCATTTCTTTCTTCCAGCAATTCGTTTGATTTATTTAATTCTTCGGTTCTTTTTTTCACAATGGTCTCAAGTTGAAACTGCTGGTTTTTTATATCACGAACCTTTAAAAGATAAATGGCATAAAGCAAAAGAAAAACACAAGCGATTACAATAACACGAAACCACCAGGTTTCCCAATAGGGCGGTGAAATAAATACTTTGATAGAAGTACCTTCATTATTCCAAACACCATCACAATTCGAGGCTTTAACATGAAAAACATAAGTTCCCGGATCCAGATTGGTATATGTTGCATCGCGATTGCCGGCAGATTCATATACCCATTCTTTATCGAAACCTTCCATCCTAAAGGCATATTGATTCTTTAGAGGATTTGCATAATTTGAGGCTGAGAATTCAAATGACAGAACATTATCCTTATATGATAAGCAAATTTCATTGGCTCTTGATATTGAAGTTTTCAATATTTCACGCCCGTTCGGATCCTTACCAATAGGGACAGAGTTATTGAGGACCTTAATATCAGTTATCATTACCTGAGGAGCATACGGATTGTTGGAAATACTGTCAGGGAAAAAAGAATTCATTCCATAGGTTCCGCCAAAAAACATTTCTCCCGATTTAGTTTGACAAAAAGCATCAGGGTTGAATAAGTTATCGAGAAGACCATCTTCACGTGTATAATTTCTGAATTTTTCAATTACGGGATCAAATTTTGAAATTCCACCTTGTGTCCCAAGCCAAAGGTTACCTATATCGTCTTCCAGAATTCCAAAGACAACATTGCTAGGCAATCCATCTTTAGTAGTATATACTTTAAAAGTTCCCTTATTACGGTCCATTTTATTCAAGCCAATAGCAGTTCCCACCCATAATTCACCTTTTTTTGATTCATAGATTGCAGTTACGTAATTATCGCTTAAACTGGCAGGGTTATCCGAATCAAATTTGTAACTAATAAAAGTTTCCTTTTCAATTTTTTCCCCTTTGATTTCTTTTTTTGACAAAACCAACTTGTTTAAGCCACCTCCTGCTGTTCCAATCCAAATTATACCCTCACGGTCTTCGTATAATTTAATTACTATATCTGATGAAATTGAACTGGTATCTTTAGGATCAGGTCTGAAATGAGTAATTTCGGGATGAGAATAGTCAAAAGCCTGAATTTTTGACTTTTTATTAAATGAAAGTTTATTGAGACCTCTTCCCCAAGTACCAGCCCATACATTACCTGACCTGTCTTCAAGCAGCGAATAAATAATATCTGAATTCAATGTTTTGGGATCGTATGGATCGGGGCGGAAAACCAAGAAATTGGTTTTACCTTGTTTTTCAAATTTATCGCATTCAGGTAACATACTTAATCCGTCCCTGTCGGTACCTATCCACAAATTTCCAGAAGGGCCTGTTGCAAGGGATAATATTTTATTGGAGCTGATACTACCCTGAGCTTTGGGATTATAAAGAAATCTGTAAAATTGGTTCGTTTTACGATTATAACAGTTCAGACCTCCTTCAATTGTACCTATCCATATCAGGCCGGAAGATCCTTCATGAATTGTAAAAATATTATTATTGCTCAGGCTATTGGGATTAAAAATATCGGATTGAAAATCGTTAAATTTTTTACTATAAATATCCATTTTATTAATACCTCCCCCATCGGTACCAATCCATATCAGGCCGCAATTATCTTTATAAATACAACGGACATTATTATTGCTTAGACTTTGAGGGTCCTTGGGGTTGTTTGTAATGCGCGTGAATTGTTGTGTTTCTTTATTGAATATATTAATGCCCATTTCTGTTCCGAGAATGAGTTTACCCTGAGCATATTGATCAACTGCCCACACTATATTATTGCTAATACTGTTGTTATTTTTCGGATCATTTAAATAACGTATAAAATGTCCTGTTTTTGGGTCGAATCGGTTAAGACCGCCCCCGCCTGTCCCTATCCATAAGATTCCTGACGGATCTTCGCAAATAGAATATACAAAAGGGTGTGACAAACTGTTTACATCAGAAGAATCGTGTTTAAACGATGTAAACTTCCCTGTTTTTCGATCGAAGAGTTTTAATCCGAGGTAGGATCCTACCCAAAAATTTGATGATGGCCCTTCGTAAACTATATTTATATTGTTTTCAGCATGGATATCAGAATTTACTTTGTAATTAATAAATTTTCCATCACGTTTGTCGAATTTGTCAAGCCCTTCGCTTGTTCCAATCCATAAAATTCTTGAACTATCCTCATAAATAGAAGCAACTTTAGGAATGATGTTATCTTTAGGTTGTAAATGAAGGTATTTATATTGTGTAAATAGCTCACTCTTAGGATCATAACTTATCAATCCTCCACCGTATGATCCTATCCAGATTATTCCTTCGCGATCTTCGTATATCGTTACTACAGAATTGGATTGCAAACTATTAATTTTCCCATGTTCGGATTTAAACGTGGTAATGGTGTACCCGTCATATCTATTCAGGCCGCCATAAGTGCAAAACCACATAAATCCTTTGCTGTCTTTGAGGATACTCATGACCGAATTATGCGAAAGGCCATTTCTGGAATTAATATGATCAAACCGAAAGCTACCTGTCTGACAATTTGCAATCTGGATAAAACCACAAATTATCAAAATTATGATCCTTCTCATGTAACTACCGTTATATATTGTTAATCACAGTTGTCTGGTAAACAAAAAATATAGTGGAATATTTGCAGACAGCTAATTCCCAATTAATTATTAAATTAACAAAAAGATTTCGCTTAACAAAATAGAATTCCATTTAAAAATGTTGATAGTTAACGAGGACATTCAATATTTATTTATTTTCATTACTAAAACAGACCAGGAATTATCACCAGACGACAGAGCTAAATGAAACCAGAGAATATTTCTAAACAGCGTTTAATAAGTCAGCAAATCAATGCATCAAAATTTCATGATGCAAAACAGACAGTAAGTTGGATGGGGGCTATACAAGCGCAGGATTTCAATATGGCCAAATGGGCTGTAGGTCTGCGTCTATCCAATTCAACAGATAAATCAATTGAAGCAGCCTTTGACAGGGGCGAAATTATCAGAATCCATATATTAAGACCTACCTGGCACTTCGTTTCGCCTGATGATATTCACTGGATGCTTGACCTTACAGCAAAGCAAATTAAAACCTCAATGAAATCGAGGGACAAAGAGTTAGAACTTACTGAGAAAATTTATAATAAAAGTAATTCTGTTATTGAAAAAGCGTTAAGAGATGGAGACCATCTTTCGCGTGAAGAATTAGTAACCGAACTAAACAGTGCTAAAATTCAAACATATAATAACAGAACTTCACACCTGATGGTTCGTGCTGAATTGGATGGAATTGTCTGTAGCGGCAAATTAAAAAATAATAAGCAAACGTATACTTTGCTGATGAACAGGGTACCAAAAGTCAGGCATTTTACAAGAGATGAGGCATTGGCAAAACTTGCCGAGCGCTATTTTACTAGCCACTGTCCGGCTACAATCCAGGATTTTACCTGGTGGTCTGGCTTATCCGCTGGCGACGCCAGACAAGCCCTCGAAAATATTAAATCAAAATTTATTTCAGAAATATTTGGAAAATATACGTATTGGCTAACCAATTCCTTTTCGGTTCCAAAAGCCTGGATGGATTTAATTACTTTCCTTCCGGCATACGATGAATTTATTATCAGTTATAAAGACAGAAGTGCTTCGTTGATGAATGAGGATTTTATAAAAGCTGTTTCAAGTAATGGGATTTTCAGGCCGGTAATCTTAATAAATGGAATGGTGGCAGGTCTTTGGAAACGAACTATTAAGAAAGAAAAAATCATTTTGGAAACAGATTTCTTCAAGTCGTCGGAAAAAATCACCAAAAACAGCCTTGATAAGGCAATTCTTCCTTATTCAAAATTCCTTAATAAGAAATTGGATTTAATTCAGCATTAAAATTGATTGGCTAAGCATTGGAGGATAATTGTATCCGTTTATAATTCAATATTGAACTAAACTTTTTCAAAGTAAAAATGTTCCTTATATTTTGAGGAAGTAATGCGAAAGTGTGTGGGTGATAAATGAAATTTTAAAGGATTCGCTATTAAATTCCTTACAAACTTTAAATTCTTTGAGAATAATATTTAATCAATTGGAATATAAACCAAACTAACTCAAAATGAAAATAATCATGTGGATTATCATTGTTATTGCAGTCATTATTGCAATTATACTGATTGTCGCTATATTCTCAAAAAAAGAATATTCTATTGAACGGGAAATAACGATAACCAACAGCAAAAGAGATGTTTTCAATTACCTTAAACTTCTTAAAAACCAGGACAATTTTAGTAAATGGGCTAAAATGGATCCAAATATGAAACAGGAGTTTAAAGGAATTGACGGTACGGTTGGCTTTGTTTCTGCCTGGGATAGCGACAACAAACAAGTAGGAAAAGGAGAACAGGAGATTATTAAAATTACCGATGGTAAAAAGATTGACTATGAAATTCGATTTTTAAAACCATTTGAGGGCAAAGCAAATGCATACCTGACAGTAGATTCCGTTTCGAAAAATGAGACTACTGTAAGATGGGGCTTTCAAAGCAAAATGAAATATCCTATGAATATAATGTTGCTAATGACAAATATGGAGAAAATGGTAGGCAACGATTTGGGAACCGGACTTACGAACCTCAAAACCCTACTGGAAAAATAGTTTACATTTAATGAACTTAATACTTATATAAATTTAGCATTATGAAAATAGCTGCAATTGTTGTTCGCACATTAATGGGACTTCTCTTCCTCATGTCTTCGGTAATGTATTTTTTTCATCTCTATCATCAGCCTGAGTTAACGGGTGCAGTAAAAGTATTTAATGATGGAATGAACGCTGCGATTTATTTATTCCCTCTGGTTAAAATTGTTGAACTTGTTTGCGCAATCGCTTTTATTTCAGGGCTTTATGTTCCTCTTGCTGCCGTGGTCATATTTCCAAATATTCTGAACATTTTTCTATATCATGCCTTTCTGGCTCCTGCTGAATTGCCTGTCGCTATCTTTATTTTATTGGCCGACTTATTTCTGGCGTATTATTACAGGAAAAATTATGCGATGTTGTTTATAGCAAAATAAGTATGTCTGTTTTCTGCAATAAAAATATTTAAAAAGGAAATTCCTGATTTGCATTTGAATCAACCTTTTTTTCATTCGCCGGCAACTTGGCAAGCTTATGAACCTTATGGGGTATTATAAATATTGCAGCATGAGGATCCGTAACCGGACAGACATGTTCACAGGCGCCGCAGCCGATGCAAATTTCAGGATTTGTTTCAGGTATTGTCAGGAAACCCTTATACGAAATCATATGAACAGCTTGGGTAGGGCAATGTTCCGAACAAGAGCCACATGATTTCTCAGATTTAAAAACGACACAATGATCACGTTCGAATACAACAGTTCCGATCTGGGTTATTTTCTTAATATCTTTCGTTAATGGTATAATTGCTCCTGAAGGACAAACCTCTCCGCATTTTGTACACTCATAATTGCAAAAACCCGTATCATTATTCATGCGCGGAAGCATCATCCCAGTGAATCCATATTCAAGAAAAGAAGGTTGCAATACTTTGGTCGGACATACAGAGATACATAACTGGCATCCTATGCAGTTGGCTTTGAGATTATCAATTCCTTTAGAACCGGGAGGACTTATCGGACCCCTTGTCCTAAAATCACCGGGGCTGTTTTGCGGGTTCTCTGAGTCATGATTTCGGATTGTTGTAATATTTCCATCTCCCAATTTCACTATGTGTGCAATAAGAGGAAAGGAAGTGACATAAATTGCACCCGATTTAAGAAAATTGCGTTTATTAATATCCTGCATGAGAACTGGTTTATCCTTACGGGATAGGGCTTTAACATAAACGATGGACGAGTTTTCACAGCTGTTAATGCAATTGAAACAAGCAATGCAACGTGATTCATCAATGATTCTGGTTTTTACATTAATACAATTTGCTTTGCAAACTGTTTGGCATTTACCACATTGACTGCATTGATTTTTTGAGATTCTGATTTTAAGAAAAGAAACTTTAGAAACAAGGCCCAGGAATGCCCCCACAGGACAAATTGTATTGCAATACAAGCGGCCACGGTAAATTACCATTGAAATCAGCGTTAAAAAAATGCACAGGGCAAAGAAGAAGGGCAATGCGTTGAATTCCTTAATGGGCAATGGTTGCAGAGAATAAAAACCAAAATGCATTAATATTTTTGAGACAAAATTATTTCCAATAATAAATATAGGCTGGTATATTGTTGAAGCAATCCTTCCAAAATTTGCAAAGGGATCCAGAAGGTTAATTGCGAATATACCGGCAAATAGCAGAGAAATAGTTAGGAATCCTAAAATGGAATATCGTATAAAATTCAGCGGTTTTTTATATCGGTACTTACTTCTTTTTCCATAGGTTATTTTCTGAATAAAAATCATAGCATCCTGCAATATACCTAGTGGACAAATAGTAGAACAATACACTCGCCCTGCAATGAGCGTAAATATGATAACAAAAACGAAGCCGATGGCCAGGATTCCAGGTATACTGGAATACTTTTGAATCGAGGGCCAGAATTGAAAATAGGTAAGGATTGTTGAAAAAGTCGAGGGGAGTTTAGCCCGAACATCTGAAAATACCAGTAGAAATCCCGCCAGAAAAAATAATGAAATTATAATTCTGACCAGCTTAAGCCACCTTTGTCCTTTCATCAAAGTGTAATCCTTTTTATATTCAGAGAATCAAGATTGGTGGTTCCCAGTCCGAGTTTTTCAGCTAAAAGTATATGCCCAACCTCCTTGGTATCGATTCCAAAAATTTTTGTTGCAGCTGTATCTGCAGCGACTATATCTTTGCTGAGAATCTGATATTTCATTTCAACAACATCGGCTACTGAAACACCTCTTGGACCATTTCTTTTCATCACCCTGAAGCCGTCAATCACATTCAAATCAGGTTTTCTATAAGTTACAAAGTCGGCGATGCATTGTTGAAGGTCGTTTTTGTGATAAAATTCCCTGTCCCATACGACACCCATTAAATTTTTCATCGACAATGACATTTTAGCACCACCATGGTTTTTAAGAACCGGAACATTGATAATTACATCCGACTCTATCATCAACTTATGAACTTTGGTTTTTTTCAAAACATTGCCATTAGAGATTTCGACTTCCCGATATTGGGTTTCATCTTTACCAGTTACAATTTGGCCTCCTGCTTGTTTAACAGCAGCCTCTATACCAGAGTTTTTGTAGCAGCGTGTCCACTCGTCGCATGAATTGTCAAAAACCATTACACTTTTAGCACCTGCATCAAAACAATGTTTAACAATTCTTCCCACAAGTTCCGGATTTGTATTTGCTGCCCTTTCAGGTGTCGCATCCCAGCCAATATTTGGCTTTACCAAAACAGTCTGACCGGGTTTCACAAATTTTTTCATACCTCCTAATGCTGCAATCGCGGTGTCAAACATAGTTGAAGGATCACCATTTTTGATTGCTACCATATCAAAGGGCAATTCATTTTCCTGATTCTGACCCTGTGCGACAACTGTATTCCATTTTCCCATCGAAAATAATGCGCCCGAAGCAATAGTTGCTGCGAATGTTTTAAATAAAAAAGCTCTTCTTTTCATTTAGATAAATTAGAATACAGAAAATTATAAAATCGGATTGGTATCACCTTAACTTTTGTAAATTTCCGGTATAATTTAAAATGAATCTAAGAAGGGTTATAAATAAGACTGATAAAATAAGTGTGTGATTAATCTAATTTGTCTTCTTAAATTTGTATTCTTAATGAAAGCTCATGAAAATCATTTATTACGATTGTTTTGCAGGTATTAGCGGAGATATGAATATCGGAGCACTTATAGATTTGGGTGTGCCGAAGAATTACTTAATTACTGAGTTAAATAAACTAAACCTTAAAGGGTTTAAATTGGAACTGACGACTGAGTTAAAAATGGGTATTAATGGTACCAGGGCCAACGTCAATATCGAAAATAAATATCAATTGTCAGTCGCTCAAGATCATGAAACAGATCATCACCATGAACAAAACATCCATGATCATTCGCATTTACATGAAGTAAAATATAAACAGGAGCCTACGCATACGAATCATGAACATCGAAATTTGAATGATATCCAGAAGATAATTGTCAGCAGTACATTGAATACATATGTAAAAGAAAAGAGTTTAGAAGTATTTAAAGAAATTGCAATTGCCGAAGCAAAGATTCATGCAAAAGATATCAATGAAATTCACTTCCATGAGGTTGGCGCTATTGATTCGATTGTTGACATTGTGGGTGCAGCAATTTGTATTGATTACCTTAAACCTGAAAAAATTCTTTGTTCGACTGTCGAACTGGGCGGCGGTTTTGTAAATTGTGCTCATGGAATATTCCCGGTCCCTGCACCGGCAACAGCCGAAATCCTGAAGGGTATTCCTGTGAAAAAGGGGGCAGCCGACAAAGAAACTACCACTCCGACCGGTGCTGCAATACTAAAAGTATTTGTAGATAAATTTGTTGACCGAATAGATTTTTCAATTGAAAAAATTGCATATGGAATTGGGCATCGTGATCTCGAAATACCCAATGTATTGCGCGTTTATTCGGGCGTAATTGAAAAGGATGAAATAGAAAAAGCTTCAGCATTGCTTTTAGAATGCAATATAGACGATATGAATCCGGAATATTATGAGTATATCATAGATTTGCTATTTAGTGCCGGAGCGCAGGATGTATTTCTTATTCCAATCATTATGAAAAAATCGAGGCCTGCTGTTAAACTTACAGTGCTCTGTGATGCAGGCACACAACAAAAGGTTGAAGAGATCATACTCACTGAAACAACTTCACTTGGTCTAAGGTATTTACCGGTTACAAAATCGCTATTAAAGCGCGAAACAAGGATTATTGATACAATTTATGGCACTATAAAGATAAAGGAAGCATTCTACCATGATAAGCCGGTTAAATTTAAAGCAGAATACGATGATTGTGTGAAGGCTGCCCAAAAATACAATGTAAGTTTGAAAGATATTTATGTGGAAGTTGATCGCATAGTTGAACTAATGAAAACTAAGGTATGAACGAAGATAAATTAAAAGAAATATTTGAGGGTCTGCGGGATGGCCGGATTAAAATTGATGATGCAGTTACTTTATTCAGGGACTTTGAATACAAAGAACTTGATTATGCCAAGGTAGACAATCACCGTACGCTGCGGACCGGTTATCCCGAAGTGGTTTTCGGACAGAATAAAACAAAAGAGCAAATTGCAGGAATTGTTGAATATATGCTTACACGTGATAACAATATTTTGGTTACCCGTGCGTCAAAAGAAGCGTTTGATATTATATCGGGGATAGCTCCCGATGCCCAATACCATGAAATTGCGCGAACTATTACCATCCGGAAAAAGTCGGTTGAAAAGCCCAAAACCCACATTGCCATTGTGAGTGCCGGCACATCTGATATGTTTGTGTCGGAAGAGGCAGCAATAACAGCCGAAATATTCGACAACGAAGTCAGAAGATATTATGATGTCGGTGTTGCAGGCATTCACCGTTTTTATGATAAATTAAACGAGATAAGAAAAGCCCGTGCAATAGTTGTAGTTGCTGGTATGGAAGGTGCCCTTCCAAGCATCGTAGGCGGAATGGTCGACAAGCCTATTATTGCTGTTCCTACATCGGTTGGATATGGTGCCAGTTTTGGGGGATTATCAGCACTTTTGGGCATGCTTACCAGTTGTGCCAGCGGCGTAAGTGTTGTAAATATTGATAATGGATTTGGTGCGGGATACCTGGCGAGTATGATCAATAAATTATAGAACTGAAAATATGCCCGATAGTAACCAGGTTTTTCTCTCAACAGCATATTTGCCAAACATTCAGTACTTTTCAAAAATTCTTAATTGCGAAAATATATTTATTGAAATTCACGAAAACTTTCAAAAACAAAGTTATCGGAACAGGGCAACCATCCTGGGCGCAAACGGACCTCTTGATTTAGTAGTACCTGTTATTAAACCGGAAGGCAATCATACCGGGATTCGTTCGGTTTTAATCGATTATTCAATTCCATGGCAGCGGGTACATTGGAAGGCTATAGTTTCTGCTTATAAGAACAGTCCTTATTTCGAAATTTTTGAACAAGAGCTATTTCCCATATACCAGTGTTCTCAAAAGTATCTTCTTGATTGGAATTTATTAATACTTGACTATATGTTTTCTATAACAGGTGTCCAGAAAAAATACTCAACTACTGAAAAGTATAACATCCAAATGGAGGAAGATACCCTTGACTTTCGAAATACAATCCATCCTAAGAAGCGGATGCAAAAAAACGATCTGAACTTTGAGACTATCCCTTATCACCAGGTATTTTCAAACAAATTTGATTTTTTTCCCAATTTAAGCTTTATTGATCTGCTATTTAATGAAGGTCCTCAGGCTATAAGCATATGCAGGCAATGCTATAAAAAATAAGGCAACCTTCGCAGTTGCCTTATTAAATTATCTCGGGTAAAATTTTATAGATACAATTGTCTTAAAAACGGAATCCGAATGTTGTTATAAAGTTCGTTATACTTTTAGTCTGGTTGGAAGTATAGGAATAAATTGTATTTCCAGTTGGATCTGTGGGTAAATCAGCCCAACTATACAATATGTATTTTTCTTTTTGTTTGAAGTAACTCCATGCAAAATCAATATAGAATTGTTTCTGACGAAGACCTATGCCGGCACTATAATTCAGGTGATAGGCATCCTTGTTAATTGCTGGTATATTTGTTCCGGGATCTTCAGGTTTATAAGGACTACCATAGTATCCAAAACCGCCACGCACATAAAGCATACTGAACAGTCTTACCTCAGCTCCTGTTTTAACATTAAAAGTAGATCTATATACTTGTTTTATAGCATCATTCACATCCGAAAAATTATCTCCGCCGCCACCATTTTTCAAATGAGTTGAAGAATAGTCGATATATTCGACATCAGCACTTAAAATTCCAAATTTACCAAAGACGAAGCCTAAACTTCCCACAAGCTTATACGGTGTGATGAGTGTATAATCATTGTGCAAACCATCCTCATATTGATAAGGAAAAACAACTCCGTTCACATATTGGGAAACCATATTGGTCTGGTACTCATAATGAAGTCTGTAATTGACAGGAGTATGGTATGCAAATCCAACATGGATGAATGGTGCGGGTACTACAATGATTCCAAATTTCCCCGCATAACCTGTTCCACTGGTGGATGTATTTTCATACTGACTAAAATATTGAGAATTCGGAATGGCAGCATTGTATTCAGAATAGTATGAATTCTCGGAATAATCTAATGGCATGAAATTAAAGGTAGCACCATAGTATAGAAAATTACTGATATTGAACCCCAAAGCCAGGTTCCAATCATTAAGCCTTCCTGTAGTGCTAATAACTTTGCGTTGAATAGCTGGCAGGCTCATGCTTGCTTCTTTATAAAAATTGCCACTTATCGAGTCGTAATTTAGCAGATAAGCATCGTAAAAAAGTCCATCCGAAAATGGATCCAAATTACCATAGTGATTTGCAGTTTGTACGTAATGATCTGCCAGTGAGGATTGAGCATTAGTACCTTCAATTGTTGTATTGCCGTTATAATCATTCACACGATTAAAGCCTAACCCAATACTCATCCCTGCGAGGCCTTTATCTCTTCTTGATTTATGGGCAAGTACAATACTGAAATTATTAAAATTTCCGTTAAACTTCGAATCTTTTGTATTATTACCCAGATATTCAGACTTTGTTGTGTTGTGATACATAGAGGGAGTCAAAGTGAATTCAGACATTCTGTAAAACCCAAATCCTGCAGGATTTTGTGTTGCAGAACCAAAATCAGCTCCCAATGAGCCAAATGCCCCACCCATTGCGGTCGATCTTGCAGTTCCTCCGGAAAAAGTTTCAGAGAAACGTAATGCATCAACCATATCCTGCGCTGAAATAGAATAACCAATAAAGATGCTTATAATGACTGAGAATAATTTTTTCATAATTGAAAATTTTAATTTATCATGATCCTTATTTATCTACTCAACGTCTTCCACCGCCACCTCCATTGCCGCTTCTTGATCCACCGCCGCTACCAGACGAACGAGATCCACCTCCGGTATTACCGCCACCTGAATGAGAAGGAGCAGATCCGCCTGAACTGGGTCGACTGTATGAAGGACTGCTTGAGGAGTTGCTTCTATTACTATTTATGCTGCCACCTGATGATCTGGCAGGACTACCGGAATTAGTTGAAGGTCTTGAATAATTAGATTGGCTGCTTGGGTAGGTTGATCGTCTACTCGATTCATTGGGAGTATTATAATTTGTACCTGGATTAGTCCGGGTAGGTCTTACATATTCATTTGCAGTCCTAGGCTTATTCTGAGGTTGGGTTGTTTGGGTTTGGGTTTGCCTAACCGTACGGTTTTGATTCACCTGCGTATTTGAAGTTGGCGATTGACGGTTTACGTTTGAATTTGCCGGATTAACGCCACGACTTGTATTGGCATTGTATGGTTGCCTGTTTTGAGGACTTGTACGAGTTGTATTTGTTGTTGAATTGGACACAGTCCTGCGATTTACAGAAGAATATGATCCTGCACTTTTTGTTGTGCCCGAATAATTTCTTGAATAAGACGATGTTGAATTTCTGTTGTAAGCATATCGGGAATTTGTCGACCCATTTCTTCCGGGTCTTGCACCATAATAAACATGATTATGGTAACCATTATCATAATAATGTCCATAATAGCCACCATAATAAGGATATCCATAATAGGGGTAACCATAATAGGGGTAACCATACCCATAATCCCATCCATAATAACCTCCATAATAAGGATATCCATAATAACCTCCCCAGCCCCAGCCAAAACTCATACCAATATACCAACCGGGTGAATAAAAACTATTATAATAACCACAAGATGAACAACAGGAATTAAAGCGGTTGAATTCCGACTCATAATCACTATTGCCTTGATTATTGGAATTATTACTCTGTCCCTCATTAACATTGGTATTGCCGGAATCGCTGCTACTTTGATATTGGTTAGCATTTTGGTTGTTTTCTGATGATTCACCAGGCGAGTTGGGATTTTCCAGTGATTCACGATATTTTTCGTAATCAGTTTTATGTGTGGTATCCACCTTAACTTCTGCTTTTTCCGTCTTGGAATTATCCTTTTTCGAGGAATAATACAAATCGTCATATTCCTGAGAAGCTGAATAATTGGATGGAAATGAAGTTATCAGTAACCCAAACATTAAAGATATGAAAGTATACATTTTCATGGCTTACCCTCCGAATTCTAATTTTGGTGAATATATAAATAATATTTTTTTACTTTGCACGAATTAATTTAAATATTTAGTTTCAAATACTATACCAAAATCAGAGATATGGCAAAAGAATTGACAAATAAGGAAGAAAATTATTCGCAATGGTATAACGATCTCGTGGTAAAGGCAGATCTGGCAGAGAATTCCGCCGTACGTGGTTGTATGGTTATTAAACCATACGGATACGCAATTTGGGAAAAGATGCAGGCGGCTCTTGATAAGATGTTTAAAGATACTGGGCATGTAAATGCGTATTTTCCTCTTTTCATACCAAAATCTTTTTTTACGAAAGAAGCAAGTCATGTTCAAGGATTCGCCAAAGAGTGTGCCATTGTAACTCATTACAGGCTTAAAACTGCGCCCGATGGGAAAAGCATAATTGTTGATGAAGACGCAAAGCTTGAAGAAGAACTTATTATCCGGCCGACTTCCGAAACCATTATATGGAATACCTATAAAAACTGGATACAATCATACCGCGATTTACCTTTGCTTATAAATCAATGGGCAAATGTTGTCCGTTGGGAAATGCGCACCCGATTGTTTTTACGTACCGCTGAGTTTCTATGGCAGGAAGGTCACACAGCCCATGCTACAAAAGAAGAAGCAATAGAAGAGACTTTAAAAATGTTGGATGTTTATACAAATTTCTCAGAAAATTTCCTTGCATTGCCAGTTATTAAGGGAGTAAAAACAGAAAATGAAAAATTTGCAGGTGCTATTGATACATATTGTATTGAAGCCCTGATGCAAGATGGAAAGGCATTACAGGCAGGCACTTCCCATTTCCTGGGACAGAATTTCGCAAAAGCATTCGATGTTAAATTCTTAAGCAAAGAAAGCAAACTTGATTATGTATGGGCAACTTCCTGGGGAGTCACTACCAGAATGATCGGTGCATTGGTAATGGCCCATTCGGATAATAACGGATTAGTACTTCCACCCAAAATGGCGCCTTTTCATGTTGTGATTATCCCTATCTATAAAAAGCCCGAAGAACTTACAAGGATATCTGAAAAAGTAATTCAACTTAAGAAACAACTCGAAGCAAAAGGACTGTCGGTTAAATACGATGACAGGGACACACATAAACCAGGTTGGAAATTTGCCCAGTATGAATTACAAGGTTTCCCTGTAAGAATAGCGATTGGTCCCCGAGACCTTGAAAATAACACTGCAGAAATTGCCAGAAGAGATACTCTTGAAAAACAGGTAGTTGATTTCGATTCGCTGGAACCTATAGTGATAAAATTATTGGATGATATCCAGAATAATATTTTCAATAAAGCATTAAAATTCAGAAATGATAACATGTTCAAAACTGATTCATGGGATGAATTTAAGGACATTGTTGAAAATAGGGGTGGTTTTGTTGTTGCACATTGGGACGGTACTACCGAGACCGAATTAAAAATTAAGGAAGAGACCAAAGCCACTATTCGATGTATTCCTTTAAACACCGTTTTAGAGGAAGGTAAGTGTATTTACTCCGGGAAACCCTCCAAACAAAGGGTTATATTTGCAAAAGGATATTAAATTTGCAGCTGTGAATTTTAGCATATATCTAATTTTGACAGGGCTTTAGTCCAAAAGTTTTTATTGGACTTATGGACACAGTTATAATATACTTTACTTTAAAAAACAAAGGACATGAAAATTGCAGCACTATTGGTATTCACCGGTATTTCGCTCATTGCCTGCACTTCAGTAGATAAATTAAAAAAGGCTAGTGAAATGGAAAAGAGAGTCAATCAGTTTGCACCGGTAAAATTAACGGCCGACATATCTCATTTGACAAGCAACCAAAAGAAAATGCTCAGTTTGTTTTTTGAAGTATCTGAAATTATGGATGATCTTTATTGGAAACAGGCCTTTGGCGATAAGCATAAACTGCTAGACACAATAGTCGATCCATATGAAAAAAAGTTTATTGAAATGAATTATGGCCCCTGGGATAGGCTAAATGGCAATGCGCCTTTTGTAAAATCTTTCGGAGAAAAACCCAAGGGAGCCAATTTTTACCCGGTAGATATGACTGAAGAAGAATTTAAAGCATTCACAGACACGTCTAAAACCAGTCAGTACACAATTATAGAGCGCGATACAAATGATCGTCTAAAATCGGTGCCTTATCATGTCGCTTTCAAAAATGAATTGGAAAAGGCTGCAAAATTAATCCGCGAAGCAGCAACTCTTTCAGATGATGCCGGTTTCAAGAAATTTCTTGAATTGAGGGCAGAAGCTCTCATTACCGATAATTATCAACCAAGCGATATGGCCTGGATGGAAATGAAAACAAATTTACTTGATTTTGTGGTTGGCCCTATCGAAACTTATGAAGATCAGATATTTGGATACAAAGCATCGTATGAGGCATATATCTTATTAAAAGATAATAACTGGTCGGAACAGCTCGAAAAATACACAAAATTACTGCCTGAAATGCAAAAAAAGCTTCCTGTTGACTTGGTATATAAATCAGAATCCCCGGGTTCAGGTTCTGATTTGGCGGCTTATGATGTTTTATATTACGCAGGTGATTGTAATGCAGGTAGTAAAACCATTGCCATAAACCTGCCGAATGATGAAGAAGTTCAGCTAGTAAAAGGAAGTCGGCGGCTACAGTTAAAAAATGCCATCAAAGCTAAATACGATCAGATTTTGGTGCCCATTGCGAATGTTCTGATAGATGAGAAACAGAGAAACCATATGTCATTTGATGCCTTTTTTAACGATATAATGTTTCACGAGATTGCCCATGGACTAGGAATTAAAAATACAATCAATGGCAAAGGCACGGTAAAATTTGCGTTAAAAAACCAATACAGCGCCCTTGAAGAAGGAAAAGCTGATATATTGGGTTTGTTTCTGATTACTGAATTAAATGATATGGGAATTTTGAAGACAGACCTTATGGACAATTATGTGACTTTCATGGCAGGCTTATTCAGATCAGTGCGTTTTGGAGCATCAAGTGCACATGGCAGGGCTAATCTGATTCGCTTCAATTATTTCAGGGAGAAAGGAGCATTTACTAGGAATGCAGATGGTAAGTATGCTGTAAATTTTGATGAAATGAAAAAAGCGATGAATGAATTGTCGAAGGAAATAATTATAATCCAGGGAAATGGTGATTATGAGGCAGCTTCAAAATTGTACGATAAATACGGTGTCCTCTCAACAGAACTAGAAAAAGACCTGGCAAAACTGAATAATTCCAATATTCCATTGGATATCATCTTTGAGCAAGGTCCGTCGGTTTTAGAACTTAATAATTGATGCGAAATAAGCAGGACTGGAATATTTACAAGAGAGTTTGTAACGATTAAACAACCCCGGAAGCTTCATGCTACTATAAACATGAAGCTTCCGGGGTTTTAAATGTCAATTTATCGTTTCTATTATAATCGCCGGGCTTTAAAAGGATTTTAAATAAATTTCTATAATATATGGTAGATATAATATCATAATTTATTTGACAGAGTCAGCTTCAGAACCGGTTTTTCTGAATTGAATAACAAGTCCGACACACCTTGCTTCTTTAGTGTCTTTATTATCACCCAATGGCACCGAAACTTCAAGAATAAGATTTCTGGTTACATTATTGGAAAAAGTGATAAATTCACTGTAATTGTCTTGCGCATTATCATAAATCACTTTTTTATTTGCATTATCTTCCAGTATTCTTAAATGAATATTTCCGAACTTACGATGTGCGCAAACGGCCACATAATAATCTTCACCACTATAGGCGATAATTTTCATTTCGTTGGTTTGGCCAGGCCTAAATAAGGTACTCTTTGATTGCCGACTGTAAAAAAAAGTATAGTCAGCATATAAACAATGATACTGATGGTACTCAGTACAATCCTGTCCAAATGAAATAACAGGAAAACTTAAGAGAGCAATTAACAGGATTAATGTATTTTTTTTCATGCATCAATTATTTTTCTGAATTTTCAGTTATCACCTTTCGTGCTGCAAAGGTAATATCTCTAAGTTTATTATATTGTTCCTGTGTAATAGTAATTTTTTGTCCGCCGGAAATTATCAATTTCCCATTTTTATCTTTCTTCACAGTAGTTTCCTCTGAGATAGTTTTGAAATTATTATAACATTCGCGAATAGGCTGTAAAAGTTTAATTGCCTCACTAACATTCTGATCCTCTGAATAAACCAGTGCGTAATTCTGCAAATTCTCTAAAACAAGTTTTTGATCAGAAATTCTCTGAATGATGGGATTATTTTCACCGTAAGTGTTTACCAGATTAAAGGCTATATAAAGACTTTCAATATAACCGCCAATTGATATTATGGCCAGAGTCTTTTCTTTATCATTTTGCACAAGGTAATTTGTAATTTTAATCATTGCCCCATCGCTAAGAGCTTTAAGAGAATCAGTATTTTTAAGATTGTCTTCAAATCTTTTTAAAAGTTGTGCATCAAATGCAGACGACATTCTAAGTTTATCACTCAGATCATAAACAACCTGAAAATAAGATAAGGCCTCTTTCTGACGTTGAAATAATATAATGTATGCCATATCTGAAATATAAACGCCAAGATTAAGCGCTTGTGATTTGGAATCAAGGTAATTAGCAGCATTATCAACAGGCAAAAGAATTTGATCGTTAAAATTCAAGCTCTCCCTGTTAATGAAGTTCAGCATTTCATCCGGCGATGGAAACCTGTAATAAGTTTCCTGCATCTTTTCCAATTGATTCGCATTTAGAACTTCCTTATCACTTTTTGCAACCGTTTGTTGCTTGCTATTATTGCTACTACAACTTATTGCGATAAGTACTAAAATAATCCCCGGAATTGATTTCACTCTCATCATGAGCCTGAGTTTAATGTTATTATTAAAATTAGTAAAAAGCTCCGACCTTTTTATCATTTGATTTATTATTCTTTATAATTGGATAAACTAAGCTCTTAAAATCAGCGGCAAATTTATTTATTATATTATGATACAAATTAGAATCAATGAATCCGATCAATTTACCCAAAGCCTCGGTTATTAAAAGCACGTAAAAAAACAAGGACATAATGAGCAACACAATTAAATTGAACCAGAATGTATCTATTCTCAAACTAAAAAAAAATTTATCGGATGTAAAGAAGTGTGCGCGACCTAATTTCATTCCGGCTTGTTTATATATCGGTTCGTCATTTCTTATCAAATGATCCTTATATTCTTCAATCTTAACAGTTTCAAGTCGACTGAGCAATAAATCTTCCAGACTTGCATTATGATACTCTTCTTTTAATTTAATCAAAGCATCATTACCTCCAACATTGTTTTTAAGCTTACGCAGAATTTCGTCCTTTTTTTCTACTGAATTGTCGAATTCTTGTGAATAATATCGTTTTGCATATTCAATAAAATTCCTAACCCTATTTGCGTTAGCAAGGTTAAATTCATTTGTATTTAAGTGGCTTGCAAAGTTTAAATCGGAAATGTTCAGGATTTCACCCAGACTTGTGATTTCGTTTTTGAGTATTAACAGATTCTTTTCAGTTTCCGGTAAATTTTTATTAAGACGGATATTCCTTTCAACTGTATTGAGCTTTAAAACCAATTCGGGCAAAAGATAATTAAGGTTAAAAGATGCATCACTTGATTTCTGCTCCACATCGAAAAAATTAACCTGATATTTATTTTTTTTAAACTGGTTGACGATCAGGCCTTCATAAGCCCATCTTGATGCCATTATATCACCAACCAGTGGGACATAATTTGGGTTTGTTAATTTAGAGTTCAGTTTTTCAAATCGGATCATGGCACCTCCAAGCAATATTTGGGGTACAAGTAAAATAGGTATTAAAATATATATCGCAACAATCGATTTCATTGACGCAGAAATATTAAGACCAACAAGATTGGCCAATAGGGAGGTCACAAAAAGCATAATCCAATAGTAAAAAAACATCCCTTTAATTTGAAGGATTGAATTACCAACCGCGACAAAAATTAATGTTTGAACGGCAGATAAAGCTATCAGAAATACAATTTTTGAATTGTAATAACTCGTTCGACTCAAATTTAAAAATCCTTCGCGTTTGAGAATCCTTCTGTCACGAATTATCTCTTCTGCACTTACCATTAGCCCAAGAAACAGAGCAACCACGACACTCATAAAAATATACACCGGCAAATTGATATTCTTACTGAAAATATAGGCTCCCGGCAAATCAGGGGTCCCCGCATTATATTTCGTAAACCAACCCAGGATAAAAGCCAATATGGGCGCCTCGAGCAAATTAATTAACAAATACTGTTTGTCACTGAGTTTGGATAAAATATTTCGAAGACTGAAAATTTTAAATTGTATCCTTTTATCAGGGATTTTAAAATCATTGGACGGAAGTTCCGATTTTACTTCTGCAGAAGTATTGATTTCATTTTCAAGGTTTTTCTTGAAATACTTATACCATTCCTCTGCTGATACCTGCCTCTCTGAAATGTTTTCTCCAAATTCATTGACCTTCCTTGATTCAAGTATTTGCAGGACCTGTTCGGGATTGACATTTCCGCAAGTAGGACATTCACCATCATCGGCATTGATAAGCTGGTTTTCTGTTTTAAAATAGACCAGGGCATCAAGAGGATTGCCATGAAAAACAATTCTTCCCCCCTTATCCATTACAATAAGTTTATCAAAACGCTTATAAATATCTGAGGAGGGTTGATGGATATTGACAATAACAAGTTTCCCTTTAAGACTTTGTTCTTTTAGTAAATCAATGACAACTTCTGAATCAGCTGACGACAATCCGGAAGTAGGTTCATCCACAAATAATACAAAGGGTTCACGGATTAATTCGAGCGCAATATTTAGACGTTTTCTCTGACCGCCGGATATAAATTTATTCAATGGGCTCCCGACTTTTAAATCTTTTATTTCCTGGAGATCAAGGTCAGTCAGTATTTTATTAACTCTTCTAAATATCTCATCTTCAGTTAAATCTTTAAAACATAACTTCGAATTGAAAAGAAGGTTTTGGAAAACAGAAAGTTCTTCAATAAGCAGATCATCTTGCGGGATATACCCAATTATACCCCGCAGTTTTTCCTTATGAACGTTATAGCCGTTGATCATTACCCGTCCTTTTCTCGGCTTTAGATTCCCATTTAACAGATTGAGAAGGGTCGATTTACCTACACCGCTACCTCCCATGATACCAATCATTATTCCAGATTCTTCGTAGAGGGTGAAAGCATGAATGCCATTCATTGAGTTCTTAAACCTAAACTCAACATTTTCTGCGGCAAAATTTATTTTAAAATCGATCCTGGATCTTAGAAATTCCTTAACAATGTCGCTGTAATAAATAGTCCCTATCAACGGACTTTGAATTGTTGAACCCTTTTCCAGAAAATAGGTTCTATTCGGTATTACTTCATGGCCCTTAAAATAAAGTTTATCATCGGCATCCACATTTCTAAAAAGATAGGCATCTATCGGATCGATGGATAGAAAGATAATTTTGCCTTTCAAATACTCTTTGTATAAGTGCTTAATTTCCGCATAATTAACGGGACTTTTCCCGTCTATGATTAAAAGTGAATCTTTTTCTGAAACGTCATAAAGTGTATCCAGAATGAATGATTTGCAGCTTTGAAAGATTTTTGAATCAAATTTAAGGGCAAGTGCAATAGTCCTGACAAAATCAACGTCGTCTTCGATTATGGATTCTTTTATGTTGAGTACTTCCAGAAGTTGCATTAAAACTAATAATTTCTGCTTTTTATCCAGAATTTTGTTGATATGTTCACAGATAATTATTGCTTTAACTGAAAATAAAGACATTTGCTTTTGACCGGTTTTTACTTCCCTTTCACGTAAACTACTATGATAAAAATCGTACATGATCAGGTACTGGTTAACCTTGCCCGGATTTAAAAGCTGTCGAAGGTACGATTCTATAACTGCTCTCGATTGTGATAGCTTATCTTCAGGATGTATTTGTGTAACTATAGCAAAAAGCCTCATTAAAGCTTTAAGAATCGATTCAGTCATCGGCATATGCGAAAACAACTTTTTTGAGAATATAATATTACAAATAATTTAGTTGAATAATATTTGAATTTCTTCAAAAATTACTGATAAAACAGTTATTATCAAAACAAAACTAAATTTGTTATAAATTTAAACACTTGCAATCTATTTTCATCGATCTATGGACAAACCGAAAAAAATCTTAATTGTTGATGACGAACCCATTGGTCGACAATTATTGGAAGCAATATTATATCCGGAAGGTTATGAAATAATTTTTGCTGAAAATGGAGAGACGGCATTGGAATTAATATTCAGTGAACTGCCCGATCTTGTCTTGCTGGATGTGATGATGCCTAAGATGGATGGGTTTGAGGTTTGTAAAAGAGTCCGTGACCACGCTGAATCAGCTCATATTCCAATTTTTCTGATAACTGCGCTCGACGATCGAGATTCTAAGATAAGAGGAATCGATTCAGGCGCTGATGACTATATTTCAAAACCTTTTGACCGTTTGGAGATACTTGCGAAAATTAAAAACAGAACCATTCTGGTTCAATACCGTCAAAATCAAATAATTTCAGAAGGCCTTAAATCAGACCTTGATATCGGAAATACATTCAATGAGCAGTTATTTTATAATCTGACCAATATTATACTTGAGAATGTATTTCCAATTAACACAGGAAAGATCGAGATATACCCATCTTTTATTAATGCCAATAGCAGGCACTCATTGAATATCATTGAGACTGACAAAGGAACATTTTATTCATTATTTACAACGAAGCATAAGGGTACTAACTCTGTTATTCTCAAATGTATATATGCTGTATTGTTTAGAAAATTATGTGCGAAAAAAGGAATTTCTCCAGATCAGTTATTAGAGGAAATTCTTGAAAGTTTAATTGCTATTAAAGCTGGAATTGATATCTCCGAAGTAAAAGACTACCCTGATTCAATAGTGATCATATACCGGGAAAATGAAGCTCATAGATTCCTGGTTTCGGGATTGAACCAAAGGATATATTTTGAAAGTGAATTGTCACCACATTTAGAAGGTCAAAATAAATTGACTTTTAAACCACAAATACTTTCAAATCAGAATTGCGAAATTAGAGATTCTGAAAACATTTTTATTTTTTCTCCTATTATCTGTGAAATGATTGCCGAACAGAAATTAATTGCTTTTCTGGATAAACACTTTGTCTCGTCCTTAAAAATTGATTTTCAACGGATAATGGAAAAGAAATTCAGTACTATTGACGATCCTTTTGTTATAAAACTAAGCATTTAATATTCTGAATTGAAAGCGATCTGTTTCATTTCTCAAAATAATAAGAGATTAAAGTCAATCCTGATCCTTTTCTCCTCATTACTGATGCTATACTCAGGCAATTATAGTGTCTTTTGTCAAAAAAAGTTAAATTCATTGTTCGTCAATGATACTAACACAATTAAGTATTCAGACACAACAGATCTATATAATTCTTCAAGTAATTCTCTTACACAAATACACATCGATTCAACCGAGGCCAAAACTTTGAAGGAAGATACTATCTCAAATAAAAAGTCAAAGAAATATGATTTGGGAAATGAACTGATGAACATGATCTCAACAAGCGATCGTACTGAAGCTTTTAACCAACAGAAAAAAGATTATTATGAAACTGTAAATCGTTTTCAACCTTTTAACGGTAAGATAATCCGGTCCATTTCTTTTAAAAGACTTCAGGTGTTTGGTCAAACCATGGCTGACACTGCCCTGGTTCCGGTAAACGAAATAGAAAGCACAGTTAATAAATTGCATATCAATACACAGACACAGATACTCAAAAATCGTTTAATTGTAAACCCCGGCGAAAAATTGAATCCACTCAAACTTGCAGATAACGAAAGGTTATTTCGTGAAATGTCTAATATCCACGATGCCCGTATTATAATAAACAATGTTGGCTCTTCGAATGATTCAGTTGATTTAATTATATTAACCAAGGATGTATTTCCAGTGGGTTTTGGTGCCGAATTATCGAGCGTTAATTCTGGCAATGCAGGTTTGTGGAATAAAAATTTATTCGGTTTAAATAATGAAATTTATTTTAATCTGCTTTGGGACTATAGTAAATTGTCAAAATTTGGCTATAAGTATCAATACAATATTAATAATATAGGAAGAAGCTTTATCAGTGCTGACGCGTCATACGAAAATCATTGGGGTGAAGAGGATTACCGGATTGACTTAAACCGCAATTTTTTCACACCGCAAACAAAATATGCCGGGGGAGCAAGTTTTGCGAGAATAATTACACTCAATAATATTCAAATGACTGACACACTGCTTTCTGATCATTCAGTAGGATATTTTTATTATGATTTTTGGTTGGGCCGCGCAATTCTGCTGAGTACTATATTAAAAGGCAACATGCGTCAAAATATTGCTGCAACAGGTCGTGTTTTTCAGTATGATTATTTCAGACAGCCTCAGGTTTCGAAATCACTTCTTTTTACATATCAGACCAGAACAGACTTTCTTGGTTCAATAAGCCTGTCGCGACAGGCATTTGTGCAGTCAAGATTAATATACGGATTTGGCAGACCGGAAGATATCCCTTATGGGATGCTGTTAAGCGTTACTGCAGGTTATGAGATTGGTGAATTTATTTCGAGGCCATATATTGGATTAAACTTTGCATCGGGTTCATATATTGATAATCTTGGCTTTTACTATCAAAATATACAATTCGGAAGTTTTGTCCACAATGGGCTTGAACAGGGAACGATAAATATTATCGGAAAATATTTTACCCGATTGTTAAATCCAATGGGAAGATATAAATACAGATTTTTTGTGAAAGTAAATTACAAGGTTGGCCTATATCGTTATGCAGATGAACATATTGCACTCTCAAATAGAAATGGAATACAAGGATTATCAAGCGATAGTTTAAAAGGGAACCAGTTATTCTATTTAAATTTTGAAAATGATTGTTATTCACCGCAGAGGATTTTAGGCTTTCATTTTGTTTATTTTTTATTTCTTGATGCGGGAATTATCAGCAATGAAAATAAAACTTTATTTAGAAATAAGCTATATACAGGATTTGGCATTGGAGTCAGGATCCGCAATGAAAACCTTGTTTTTAATACCATTCAGATACGTTTAGCTTATTACCCGACACTTCCGTCAGAATCTCATGCTAAATACATTGATTTTTCAGGAATTGGTAATACAACGCTTGAGAACTTCTCAAATACAAAACCCGAAATTGTTCCCTATTAAGTTCTTCTTAAAAGCCAAAACAAAATCAAATACAATATGTTATTATAGTTAATTTTGATTAATAATTTATAAACTAAAATCAAGGATTATGTCAGTACTCGTTGGAAAAAAAGCTCCAAAATTTAATGCACCTGCAGTTGTAAATGGTAGTGAAGTGGTTGAGAATTTCTCTCTCGATCAATATCTTGGTAAAAAATACGTGTTATTTTACTTTTACCCTGCTGATTTCACCTTTGTTTGTCCAACCGAAATTATAGCATTTCAAAACCGGATCGAAGAATTTAATAATAGAAATGTTGCCGTTGTCGGTTGTTCTGTTGATTCCGAATTCTCTCATTGGAAATGGCTGCAAACTGAGAAAAAAGAAGGCGGGATAAAGGGTGTAAAATATCCTTTGGTTGCTGATCAATCGAAAACTATAGCTGAAAATTATGATGTACTGGCAGGTGATTGGGAATATAACGATGAAGGCCAGGCTGAATTTAAAGGTGTTGCACGTGCATATCGTGGTTTATTTCTTATCGATAAAACAGGAGTTATCCGTCACCAGGTAGTTAATGATATGCCGCTGGGAAGAAGTGTTGATGAGGCAATCAGAATAATTGATGCTTTACAATTTTTTGAAGAGAACGGAGAAGTTTGTCCGGCCGACTGGCATAAAGGCGACAAAGCCATGAAAGCTACTCAGGAGGGTGTCTCTAGCTATCTCGCAAGCAAATAAACTAACCATTTCATTATTATTGGAAAAGCATTCCTATCCGGAATGCTTTTTCTATTTTTGCTCAATGCAAAAGAAAATCACCATAAAGATTTCAGACATCTCAGCATTTAAGGAAAGTCTGGTTGAGTACGCCAGGTTTTTTGAACTGGCTTGCATATTGGATAGTAATTCACAATACTTTCATTCAGTCACATACAATTCTGTACAATATGATTTGATTGCCGGCTATGCATTTTCTTTTATTGATGCGGAGAAAATAACACAATTGACAGACATTGATAATTATTCTGAAGAAAATAATCACTGGCTTTTGGGATATATTACCTACGATCTAAAAAACGAATTAGAGAATCTGCAATCGAATAATCCGGATTATATGAAATGGCCACCCTGTATATTCTTTAAACCGGACGTACTTATTTTTCTGAAAGGACAAACCGTTACAATTGTATCATATTCCGGACCAGATGGTCATGAAGTCATCAGGAGCTTAGCTGGTATTACTCCACGGCTTCTTTATTCGAATCTTGTCGAACTGAATCCCCGATTAACAAAAAATGAATACCTGAAACGCATCCATCAAATTCAACGACAAATTTTTAAAGGTGATATTTATGAAGTAAATTTTTGCCTGGAACTATTTTCCAATGCTACAATTGACCCATATTCATATTTTAATTTTTTAAACACCCAATCTCCTGCCCCATTTGCCTCATTTTTTAAAGTAATAGATAAATTTCTGCTTTCTTTGAGTCCCGAACGCTATTTAAAGAAACTGGGCGATTCCATAATTATGCAACCAATGAAAGGTACCGCACCCAGAGCTAATATCAGGAATGAGGATGATTTATTACGAGATGGACTATCAAATAGTCTAAAGGAAAGATCAGAAAATATAATGATTGTGGATCTGGTCCGAAACGATCTGTCAAAAATTGCCCAAAAAAATTCAGTAATTGTAGAGGAATTGTGCAAAGTATATTCATTTCCACAAGTTCATCAGATGATCTCTTCTGTAAGGGCAAGATTGAAAACAGCTTCTTTTAGTGAGATAATAAAAGCTACATTCCCTATGGGTTCCATGACAGGGGCACCAAAAATTGCAGCAATGAAAATTATTGATGACTATGAGATTACGAAACGCGGTTTGTATTCCGGGGCTGTCGGTTATATTTCACCATCTTCTGACATTGATTTAAGTGTAGTTATTCGTAGTTTGCAGTACAATGCCGGGACTGAATATCTCTCTTATATGGTAGGAAGTGCTATTACTGCGCTTAGCAACCCGCAGCAAGAATACGAAGAGTGTCTGTTAAAGGCATATGGCATCAAAAATGGTTTCAATAAAAATAACTATGCTTAATACCTTCCTTGAATTCATAAAGAAACATTCACTTTTTGAAGCAGATCAAAAAATATTGCTTGCAGTAAGTGGCGGTATTGATTCGGTTACCATGACTTATCTATTTGAAGTTGCCGGCTTTAATTTTGCAATCGCACACTGTAATTTTCAGTTGCGGGGAAAAGAGTCTGAGGATGACCAGATATTTGTTAGAAACATGGCATCAGCATTGAATAAAGAATTTCATACCATCAACTTCGACACAAAGTCATATGCATTAAACAAAAATATCTCCATTCAAATGGCAGCAAGAGAATTGCGATATGAATGGTTTGAAAAAATTTCTAATGAACAGGGGTTTCTCAAGATAGCTGTTGCTCATAATCGGGATGATATTGTTGAAACTTTCATTATAAATCTTACAAGGGGCACCGGACTGAATGGGTTAACCGGCATAAAACCGGAAATTGGAAAAATTATTCGGCCTTTATTGTTTGCAGCCCGGGAAGATATTACGGATTTTATCTCATCAAAACAAATTGCCTATCGTGAAGATTCCAGTAATTCCGATGTAAAATATCAGCGAAACCTCATCCGGCATAAAATTATTCCTCTCTTAAAGGAAATCAATCCCTCAATTGTGGAAACTATTATTCATGAAACAGAGATTTTAAACTCCACAAATATTCTATACAATAAGGAACTTGAGAATATTAAAAAATCAATTATACTGAAAGAATTTCCACATGTTGTCCTAAGCATTGCAAAAATAGTATCGCTTGGACTAAGCGCTCCTGTTCTATATGATATACTGAATGAATATGGATTTCCCTTTGTAGTTGTAAAGGATATCTTACATTCAACCGAAAGTCAATCGGGCAAAAAATTTTACTCTGAACGATTCGTCATGCTGAAAGACAGGAATACGCTGGTAATTAAAGAAAAAACCAAACCCAACCTGCATGAAGATTATTTCATCCATGATGATTGTACGGAAATAAACACCCCGATAAAGCTGACTTTTAAATACTGCCGACGGGATGATGATTTTGTAATACCTTATTCGAGAGAAAATATTACAGTTGATTATAATAAGCTGAAATTCCCTCTCATGCTTCGCCACTGGAAGAAAGGTGATTATTTTTATCCTTTGGGCATGACCGGACGTAAAAAACTAAGCGATTATTTTACAAATCAAAAAATTAACCGATTCGATAAAGAAAATATCTGGTTGCTTACATCGGGAGATGAAATTGTTTGGATCATCGGCTGGCAGATTGATGAGCGATTTAAGATCACGGATCAAACAGAAAATATACTTTCAATTGACCTAAAATACTAATTTTGCAAAAAATATGTGATCCATTATAATATGAGCGAAGATACGAGAGACGAACGGAAACAATTGTTATTAAAAGAAACGATAGAAAAATTATCTTCGGGTAACGACCAGATTATAATAAAGAAGTTGTCGGAACTAAAATCAACGGGTAATGTCGTCATTTTACCTTTAATACTGGATCTTCTCTTAAAAAACAAATCCGAAATTATAGCAAAAGAAGTTCTGACATTCATAGGTCAGTTAAAAGATCAGAAATGCGTACCGGTAATCGTCCAATATATTACTTTCAAAAAGACAGGAAAATATCTGGCAGATTTAATATCCGAATGCTGGCAATCGGGCCTCGACTTCAGTCAGCATTTGACAATATTTGCTGAAAGCTTTATCGAAGGAGATTACCAGGTTGCGCTGGAATCCTTTACTGTAATTGAAGAAATGCTGTGGAAAACAACACCCGACTCAATAGACGCGTGCCGTCGCTATCTTTTGGATAGAAAAGACAAGATAAAAAGTGATAAAGAATTACTTTTCAAGGAATTAATGAAAGTTATAGATAGCGGAACGACAAAAAATGCAGAGGATTATCCTGAGTTTTTTGAGAAATAATGATTTGTCTTTTCAGCTTTTTTACCTGCCCAAAAAATAGAACTTCCGACCCTAAGCAAGATTACACTTTCTTCTACGGTAATGTTATATTCGTCAGAGATGTCCATGAATATTTCTTTAAAGTCAGGATTATGAGGGAATAACTTTTATCGGATATCTTTAAAAACCTGCTTGTAGTTTCTAAATTAAAGTGTACAAAATAGGATAAAGAAAATTATATTGCGGGAATTGAAGGTCTGACATAACCCGAAGGAAATATCAATAAAAAATTCTGACTATGTATAATCCCGGCCTATATGTCCTTGATGTATAAATCAGAAACAGGTTGTGCTTTTTTAAAAAAACCCAACCTGTTTCAAAAAAAGACTTTATTGCAAAAAATTATCTTAATATAATCTTTCTTACATCGATCAAATTATTGCTGTCGTCATATAATTGAATAAAATACAATCCTTTTGCACCAAATTTATTCATATCAATTTCAAAAGTTTGTTGATTTACCAATGAATTGAATACGGTGACTGATTGCGTATTAATTATTTTAATACGATAATTGTTCATCGTCTCATAATTTCCGTTATCAATGTAAATCTTATCTTTTGTGGGATTTGGGAATACTTTAATTTTATTATAATTATGACTATAATCATAATCACTAATACCTGATAACGTTACATCTATTATAAGTGTATCTGTAACAGCGATTCTAATTGTATCTATTACTTCGCAATCATAATAATGGATTGTCAGTTTTGGACGTTTCAATGAATCTATATTTTCACTGGAGGCAAAATTTAATCTTCGATAAGGTTCTTCAGTTTGTTGTCTGATCATAAATCCAAAACTACTGTCGGGTTTATTGATCATATCCTGAACCAAGGCTGTTACATCAATTGAAGGATAATCCTTATCCGGAGCAGATGACGAATCAATAACCGCCTGATTTTCAGTTGATGTAGAAGGCTGAGTATTCCATGTTACTGTTTTTTCACTCCAGGGTGAAGTTATACGTTGAAGCCAGCATGCATTTGATCCGGACAAAGCTGAATTATCAAGATCAGCATCGTGATACAGCGACAAGATTGCACTCACAATTTTTGAATGCGGAGCTATCTCAGTTAAGTTAAATGCAAAAACAGCCCTTAAGGTTACCAAATCACCAGAATATGTCCAGGTATCAGCTCTAAACCTGTTTAACTGGCCATAATTTGCATCCGGAGAAATAGAAGCCAGATCCGCATCTTTCCCATTAATAGAATCAGTAGTAATTACTAATGTCTTTTGGGACCAAAGGTTAATTGATAAAAAGACTAAAAGTAAAGTAATAAATGTTTTTGTTTTCATGCTCTTGAGTTTAAGATAATATTAAATATAACGTCACCTATTTTTATACGGTTGGTATATTCTTATGGTTTCTTGTATAACTAAATTTTTGCAACTCGCAGGTTGGCAATGTAATAAACTTTTCTTTAAAATCAATTTTCACTTTGGAGATTTTTACCTTTCACCAAAAATTGAACTTCCAATTCTCACTATTGTTGCACCTTCTTCTATGGCAATCATATAATCATCCGACATGCCCATGGATATTTCCTTAAAATCAGGATCATTTTCGTAATAAGTAGATTTAATGTTGTCAAATATTTTCCGACAGTTTCTAAATTCACTCCTGACTATTTCAAAATCACTGGTAAATGTTGCCATTCCCATTACTCCGGCAATTCGAATGTTCTTCATTTGTTTGAATTCAGTTGAGTCCAGGATTTTCCAGATTTCTGCGGATGCCAGTCCAAATTTTGTATCTTCTTTTGCTATCTTGATTTGGAGCAAACATGGAATAATCCGCGAGCACTTTACTGCTTCCTTATCAATTGTCTGCAATAAAATCAAACTGTCAACGGAGTGAATGAAGCTTACAAAAGAAGCTATATATTTTACTTTATTTGTCTGCAAATGGCCAATCATGTGCCATTCAATGTCTTTGGGCAGGATTGCGTACTTAGAAGCCATTTCCTGGGCTTTATTTTCTCCAAAGATTTTATGACCCGATCGATAGGCCTCCGAAATTAAGGGCTCCGGCTTTGTTTTTGTAACAGCTACTAGCTTTACATGATTTGGAATGGACTCCTTTATATTTTTTATTCTGATTGCAATATCCATAAATATTGAGAAGGCATTATTGCTTCTTACTCAAAAGTAATAATAATTTTAAGGTGATTGAATGTATGGACAATCAAGATTTAAATCGATGGTATTAAAGATAAAGTCATCGATTGATCAATACAATATAGATATATCGATTGTTTCAAAGTAAATAAATACAAATTAATTTGTTATTCCACTGTCTTTCAATGTATTATCTATTGAGTCAACAATACTCTAAATAAAAGTTGCCAAATATTTAGTATAATTGCACGTCTTTTTAGTCATTATTAACTTATATAAAAAAGATAAGGAATGAAGGTAACTGTTGTAGGCGCCGGGAATGTGGGTTCTACATGCGCAGATGTTCTGGCGCATAAGGATGCGGCAAGTGAAGTAGTGCTTCTTGATATTGTAGAAGGAATTGCAGAAGGTAAAGCCCTTGATATTTGGCAGAGCGCTCCGATCGACCGTTTTAATACCAAGACGATCGGGGTAACAAATGATTATGAAGCCACTGCCAAATCGGATGTGGTAGTAATAACCTCAGGATTGCCAAGAAAGCCAGGTATGAGTCGTGATGATTTGATAGAAACAAACTCCGGAATTGTAAAAAGCGTTACAGAGAATATTATTAAGTATTCACCCAATACCATTCTTATCATTGTATCCAATCCATTGGATGTTATGACATATCAGGCCTATCTGACATCCAATCTACCCAGGACAAAGGTGATGGGTATGGCTGGTGTACTGGATACCGGTCGTTACAGGGCTTTTATTTCGGATGAACTGAATGTTTCGCCGAAGGATATACAAGCTGTATTGTTAGGAGGTCATGGAGACACAATGGTTCCCCTACCGCGTTATACAACGGTTTGCGGGATACCACTTACCGAACTTGTATCGGAAGAAAGAATTGATGCGATTGTTGAGCGCACGAAATTCGGAGGTGGCGAATTGGTGAAATTAATGGGAATCTCAGCCTGGTATGCTCCGGGATCTGCTGCAGCAAGAATGGCTGAAGCGGTTACCAGAAATGAAAAACGTGTTCTTCCGTGTTGTGTTAAGCTGGAAGGTGAGTATGGTTTAAAAGATATATTTGTAGGTGTCCCTGTAGTACTTGGTAAGCATGGTATTGAACAAATTATTGAACTCAAACTGACTGCTGCGGAGCTTGAACTTTTGCATAGTTCGGCTAATTCTGTAAAAGAAATGATGGATATTCTGGATACATTACAGTAAAATACTTCTAAGATTTGAATCAAAAATAATAAAAAAGCCGCCGGAAAATTCCGGCGGCTTTTTTTGCTTCTTTACTAATTGTTCACGTAGATTGAGTAGTCATTTTAAGAATGTTATCTACTACTTCCTGGCGCACATCAAAATTATACAACTTGAGAACGTCATACACATCCCGAAATTCTTCGTGGAAATTAAAAGCTGTGTCGATGTCAAGAAGTTCTTCATTTGATTTTGATGCCAGGTTATGAATTGTTAGGTTTAAAGTAAATGTTTTACTCATAGGCATGCCGATTAAAGAATTATGTATAAAAAACAAAACGTAATATTCTACAAAATATTTTTTAATCTGGCAATTATTTTTTGATTTTCATTCTTTCTTTTATTAATCAAAAGAAAGAACTAAATTTTTTTCTTTTATCAACCGTCGCAAATTAATAAGAGCATATCGCATCCTTCCTAATGCAGTGTTAATACTGACATTGGTATGGTCTGCAATTTCTTTAAAACTTAATCCGCAATAATGCCTGAGTATGATGACTTCCTTTTGGTCTTCCGGTAATTCCTGAATTAACCGTCTGACATCTTTGGTAATTTGATCAGTTATTAAATGATCTTCAATGTTTCGATCAGCTAATTTTCTAGAGTTTAAGATATCGGACTCATAACTATCGTTTGAAATAGTATTGAGTTGTTTTTCTTTTCTGAAATGGTCAATTACCAAGTTATGCGCAATCCTTAAAACCCATGACAAAAAACGTCCATTATCTTTATATCGGCCTTCCTGCAAAGATTTCAGTACCTTAATAAAGGTATCCTGAAATATATCTTCTGCAAGATGCTGGTCTTTCACAAGAAGTAAGATATAAGTATAAACTTTTTTGCGATGTCTGTTAATAAGGGATTCCAAACTTGAGCCATTGCCATTAACAAACTCCTGAACCAGTTCATAATCACTGAGGTGAATTAGAGTTTTCACAACTACCTCCTTTTTATTTTAATGAGTAAAAGAAAGTAGACTTATTTCGATAGGCAATCCTCCGGTTTAGATGTGAATATACAATTAATAACTGCAAGTAAGTAATTTTTTTCCTTTATTCAAATAACTTTGCAATGATTTTTTAAAAATGATCAATTTTTTTTCATGTCAGAATATATACGAGAACAAGATTTTATTGAAGTAAAGGGTGCCCGGGTACACAATCTTAAGAACATTGATGTTAAAATTTACCGTAATTCATTTGTAGTTATAACTGGATTATCGGGTTCCGGAAAGTCATCCCTTGCTTTTGATACAATTTATGCGGAGGGACAAAGAAGGTATGTTGAGAGCCTTTCATCATACGCCCGTCAGTTCCTGGGGAGAATGAACAAGCCTGAAGTTGATTTTATTAAGGGATTGCCTCCTGCCATTGCTATTGAGCAAAGGGTAAATTCGCGCAATCCCCGTTCTACAGTTGGGACATCGACTGAAATATATGATTATCTCAAATTACTTTTTGCCCGAATTGGAAAGACCTATTCTCCTGTTTCCAATAAAGAAGTGAAAAAGCAGACAGTTACGGATGTTGTGGATTATATTGTATCGCTAAGTCAGGGTACAAAGGCATTGATCCTTGCTCCCTTTGAGTCGGTTCATAAAATAGAATTCAATCAACTCATTTGGGATCTTAAACATTTGAGTATAAATCGGGTGGAGGTAGATGGTGTTATTTTAAAATTAGAGGATATCACCCAGGTGATAATCAAAAAATCCAAAGAATTCAATCTTATCATCGATCGAATTGTAGTGAACAAAGATGATGATTCGATAAGCAGATATGGTGATTCGGTGCAGGATGCCTATCGACATGGAGATAATATTTGTATTATTCGCACAATAGATGGTGATAGTTCGGATGGACAATTTTTTTCCAATCGATTTGAAGAAGATGGCCTCACTTTTGAAGAGCCTTCGGTTCATATGTTTAGTTTTAACAATCCTTTGGGCGCCTGTCCGGTTTGCGAGGGATATGGCAAAGTGATAGGCATTGATGAGGATCTTGTTATTCCCGATAAAAACCTTTCAGTTTATGAAGATGCCATCGTCTGTTGGAAAGGTGAAAAGATGCAGGAATGGAAGAATGCAATCGTTTATAATGCAGATAAGTGCAATTTCCCCATTCATAAACCTATCTATCAATTCACCGATGAGCAACTAAAACTTTTATGGTCAGGAAATCGGTATTTTGACGGACTAAACAGCTTTTTCCGTTTTCTTGAAAGCAATAAATATAAGATTCAGTATAGGGTTATGCTTGCCCGCTATCGTGGTAAAACTACCTGTCCAAGCTGCCAGGGTAAACGATTGAAAGAAGAAGCTGGTTATGTGCGGGTCGCAGGATATGCTATTCAAGACCTTGTGGATCTCCCTGCAGAGAAACTGAAAACAGTTTTTCTAAATATGAAACTTTCTACTTATGAAGAAAAAATAGCATCCAGATTACTCATCGAGATCAGAAATCGCCTGGAATATTTGTGCGATGTAGGCCTGGGATACCTGACGTTGAACCGTTTGTCTTCAACTTTATCTGGTGGTGAATCGCAAAGAATTAATCTTTCCACGACTTTGGGCAGCAGTTTGGTAGGTTCACTCTATGTTCTTGATGAGCCAAGTATTGGCTTGCATCCAAGGGATACTCACCGGTTAATCAAAGTCCTGAATGAATTAAAAAGCATTGGCAATACTATACTGGTGGTTGAACATGAAGAAGAGATTATACGTGCATGCGACGAAGTGATAGATATTGGTCCGCTTGCCGGCAGATTGGGTGGTGAAGTTATCTTTGCAGGTTCTTATAAGAAACTGATCAGTGAAAACGATGGTCTCACTGCCAAATATCTTACCCATAAAGAGAAAATTGAAATTCCTGCATCAAGGAGAAAGTGGAACAATTCAATCGAAATTTTTGGTGCCTGTGAAAACAACCTGAAAAACCTGAATATTAAGATTCCTCTTAATATAATAACGGTCATTACCGGAGTAAGTGGCTCAGGTAAATCATCGCTTGTTAAAAATATTTTATATCCTTCCCTGGCAAAAATTATCAGCGGGTATGGTGAAAAAAGTGGAAAGTACAGTCGAGTTGCCGGTGATATTGGATTACTTACATCGGTTGAATTTGTCGATCAGAATCCTATAGGTAAATCATCGCGCTCAAACCCTGTTACTTACCTGAAAGCATACGATGAAATACGAAAATTATATGCCGACCAGCCATATTCAGTTATCAATAGTTTTACACCTGCGCATTTCTCTTTCAATGTTGATGGCGGACGCTGTGATGAATGTCAGGGCGATGGAACCATAAAAGTCGAGATGCAATTCATGGCTGATATCATTCTGACTTGCGAACATTGCAAAGGACAGCGATTTAAGGATGAAGTTCTTGAAGTGCGTTATAATGGGAAAAATATCTTTGATGTATTGGAAATGACGGTCGATGAAGCTATTGAATTTTTTGGAACAAAGAAGACAGGGAATGAGAAGAGAATTGTTGAAAAATTAACGCCTTTATCCAGTGTGGGATTGGGTTATGTCAAGCTTGGGCAGCCGTCAGGCACGCTAAGTGGTGGTGAAAGTCAGCGGGTAAAACTGGCCTCGTTCCTGGCACTTGAAAGGATTGCACCCATGTTGTTTATATTTGATGAGCCTACTACAGGACTGCACTTTCACGATATAAAGAAATTGCTAGGATCATTTAATGCCCTGATTGAGAGAGGCCATTCAATAGTTATCGTAGAACATAATATGGAGGTTATAAAATGTGCTGATTGGATTATAGACCTTGGTCCCGAGGGTGGTGATGAAGGCGGAAATCTGGTATATGAGGGAGTTCCAGAAGGAATTGTCGATTGTAAGAATTCCTATACCGGGAAATTTTTAAAAGAGAAATTATAAAATTATTTGGAAACCCTCTGTGTTTCTTGTTATCAATCAATGTATCTCTGTGGTTCAAACATTATTTTTAACCACAGAGATACACAGAGAAAAGATAGAGGATCACAGAGAAAAATTCAGCAATTAAAGTTGTTATGTTTTTAAAATCGCTCCCTCGAATATTTATTTGTCTGATCCGAATAATTTATGGTTGATATCGCTTGCTTTTTGAACTGACCATTTCGATTTATATTTCTTCTATCCTAGCCAATATAAATAATCATTTAATCCATTTTGTATTGAGCAAAATCCTTCAAATAGATCAAAAAAAAACCTGTACATAAAATGTACAGGGTCACAAAAATATTTTAAATTTTTATTGAGCATCTTTAAATCCGAACATAATTGCTACACACCCGCTGGCAGGATATTCGGATGTAGTTTTACCTTTGGGTACTTTAACCTCAATTTTAAGTTGTTGACTTGCTTCAACTTTGAAGTCCCAGACCCTGGAAAGATTGTGGTCCCTATTATCATAGAGCACATTTTTATAAGCGTCAATAACCTGAAATTCAACATCGGGGATAGATTCAGGGCCACCACAAACTGCAATCCTATAGCTTTGACCAGCATAAAAAGTTTTATATAGTTCAGCTTCTTCGCCTTCTGTTAAAATAGCAGCATGATAATTCCCATCATGAATATAAGGAATCAGCTCCATTTTGCATATTTTTTTTGCGAAGCTTTTACATTGTGCAGATGCGGTAGAACTTGTGAGTACTAATGCAAAAACCAGGCCTATCAACGGGTAAGTTCGTCTCATGATATCTTTTGTTTAATGAATGAAACTTGTTCTAAGTTTATCAACTTCTAATTGTAACTGTTTAAAATCGGAGGCAGAAACACTGACTTTGGTTTTGGATTTTAGGGTGGTTATGTTTGACGAGTCATTTTTTTCGGTTGTAGTCTCTGCACTTACAACTTTTACTTTATCAAACGCAATCTTAAGATCCTTCAACTGATCCATTAATTGAACAATGTCGGCATTCTTTACCCCCTTTTCATTTTGTTTGTTGTCATCCAGCATCCTTTGTACAATATTAAATGAAAGTTTTTGTTCAATCATTCTGTCGGCAAGTTTATTATTCTCGATACTTGAATTACCGACAAGCTTCCCTGCAAGATAAAGACCTTCAACCCATCCACCAACCAAAACAATAGCAGCCACATCCTGCCTTTCGTTTTCCTTTAAATACGAGCTGCAATTCAAAAAGGTTTCCGAGATAATATCCATAACTACATCCCTGTTTGAAAGGTTATCTTCCAGGCGTTTCAAAGTTTCATCGTCAATTGCATCCTGGATATCGAGACCTTCAGCCATTGATCTGGCAGCATTCATATAATTAATAGAAGTCTGGGTTTGATCAAATAAACTGGCAAAACTAAGATCTGTTGTATAAATACCAAGATTTAACGCCATTGATTTATTGGTAGTATATTTCGACCGGTTGTTCATTGAATTCAATAATTCCTCATCGTATTTGGCTCCAGCCGATTTAATTAACATTGCTGTTTCGAGAGGCGATGGTAAAGAATAAAAAATCTTTTTGGCTTTGTCAATGTCGTCAAAAATGTCATCCTGAGTGACAAAATCCTGCACCTTTGCATCAGAATTAGTTTTCTTTTTGGCTGAATTACAATTCACCAACAGCATAGCTGTAGCGAAAAATAATAAAATCCTGAGGGAATTGAATCGTATATTTTTAACCATTGTTTGTGTTTTTTTGGTTCCTTTTTTCTCGAAATCCTTATTGTTTATAGTAAAAATACTATTTTTTTTTGATTTACAAAATCGGGCAATCCAAGTTCATTGCCGGATGACACTTAAAATCAAAAATTAGCCATTTTATCAATGAGTAAAGGCTCATATTTTGGATCCAGTTTAGAGCTCCATCCGATCAGATACTTAGTTAACTCACCTATTTCGAGCTTATTAATGTCTTTTGCATAAACATCCTGCATAATATCATCTGGAAAAAATGCTGCAGCCATATTTATTTTTTTATCATCATGGCGGTTTAGCGATTTATACAAATCAGCTGCACCAAATAAGCCCAACACATTTTGAGCAATAACAGAAGGATATTTATAACTTACAACAGCAAATTCAACATCCTTTGTATCAAATTGATTAACAACAACAGAAATATCTTCCTTATAATAATTATTTACTAAAAACAACAATGCTACACTTTCCACTTGTTTTTCATCACGAAGATGGGCAATTAGTCTTTCCTTATTTCTGGGATTTTGTACTTCGGGGATGCCATCTTTATCAACCAACTGAACTTCTGATCCAACTTTCTTGGCAATATTGTCAGCCCAGGTATTCAATTCCTTAAAACCTTTCTTAAAATTGGGTGTAGTGACTGTTTTGTAAACATTTCCATTCAGCAGGTTTTTTCGAACGGTAGTGAATTCTTTTCCGATATAATAATCAGTTATGATATTCAATTGTATTCCGCTCTGTCGAGCCTGCTCCCCAATCCATTTTGTAGCAGCATGCACGGAATCGATAGTTGACCTGATATCAAATTCTGTCCAGGGAGAAGTCTCTTTTGAATCAATAAAAATAAAATAGACCAATACATTATTTTTCAAATCTTTACAAACATTCTTATACATCCCCTCACGGTAATCAACCCGCCTGTAATTGAACCCTGTTGTAAATATAAATATGAACAGACTAAGAAACAATACCTTACATATTTTCATCCATACCAGTTATTTGTTTTACACTTGGCAAAGAAATCACTCCTTCGTAATTTGATTAAATTTAAGGAAACCTTGCGAATAATTAAAACCGGTTATTAACCACCGAGCTAAAATACTTGCATATATCCCTTAATCCACAATTATTACAGATCGGATTTCTTGCAAGACAAGTATATCTGCCGTGAAGAATCAACCAATGATGAGCAATCGGACGCAATTTTTCAGGAATGTATTTAAAAAGTTGTTGTTCCGTTTGAAGGGGCGTTTTTGCATTACTGGTTAATCCGATCCTGGCCGAAACACGAAAAACATGAGTGTCTACAGCAATATATGGCAATTTGTGTATTACTGATGCTATTACATTGGCAGATTTTCTTCCCACACCGGGAAGTTTTTGGATTTGTATTATATCCTTTGGAACTTGGCCTAAAAAATCTTCGGTGAGCATCTTTGCCATCCCGACAAGATGTTTTGCCTTATTATTAGGATATGTGCAGCTTCTGATAAATGAAAATACTTCGTCAGGACTGGCTTTGGCCATGTCGTAAGCGGAAGGATAATTTTTAAAAAGAGAAGGCGTAATCATATTAACTCTCTTGTCAGTGCATTGTGCTGATAAAATCACCGATACTATCAATTGATATGGATCCGAGTAGGTCAGCTCAGTCTCTGCGATTGGCATTTCCTTCTGGAAATATTCAATTACCCTTGCAAATCGTTCTTTTTTGGTCATTTTTTTTATGTTATCTGTGAACTGTTTAAGGAATATTGTTTTCAGTTTTCAGTTTTCAGTTTACAGTTTGTCAATGCCTAAATTACGTTGACTTTTTTATTAATAATTTGATTATTTGAATTATGTATATGATTTACAGTTGATAACGGGTAATAACTCTTTTGGGAGTTATTCTCGATATCAAGA
>Ga0182027_10000380_pt1 | contig 76250 bp, 58 predicted proteins | sample 712E1DmetaG_FD_121300 | JGI IMG/M metagenome (GOLD analysis project Ga0182027, IMG submission 121300) | Permafrost microbial communities from Stordalen Mire, Sweden - 712E1D metaG (Illumina Assembly) | ecosystem: Environmental > Terrestrial > Soil > Wetlands > Permafrost | place: Sweden...
CCCCACGGATGCACGGTCCCGCGCGGGTGGCAGCGCACGTATCCGAACCTCATAACCGCCGAAGCGAACAGGGGCGCGGAAAATTACATTTGGTATCCCGATGATCCGGCGCGGTTTCCGTGGCAGCAAACCATGATGCCCTTTACGAGGAATGCGGTTGCGTCTATGGATTGGACGCCGGTAACGTTTACCAATATCGCGAACCCCCACGTCACTACTTACGGGCATGAGCTTGCCTTGTCGGTAATTTTCGAGTCCGGGCTCCAGCATTTCGCGGACCGGGTTTCGGGCTATCAAACAACCACCATATCGGCGGACGCCCAGACCTTTCTTAAACAAGTGCCCGTTACTTGGGACGACACGAAATACGTGCAAGGTTATCCGGGCAGTTGGGTCGTGCTCGCTCGTCAAAAAGGGAACGATTGGTATGCCGCGGGAATCGCGGGAGACACTGCGCGGAACATGACCGTCAAGCTTTCGTTTTTGGCCGGCGCTCCGGCAACCTACCAAATGACCCTTATTGCCGACGGGGCCACGGCTACTACCTTTAGCGAAAGCATGGACACCGTAGGCTCAGGGGATTCGATTAAAATAAATACCCCGCTTCGGGGAGGTTGGGTGGCGAAGTTTTTAAATATAGTTGCGCCGGTTGCCGTGCGCGGCGGCGCCGGCCACACTCCGTGCGTCACCATTATCGTCCCCGACAAATTCAGGATTGCTGGAGAGACTTTCGTGCTCCCAAACGCTTATAGTGGAAAGAGCGTGACACTGTCCTTGTTTAGTCCCGGCGGCAGCTTGCTTAAAAGCGCGGTAATTAACAAAAAGGTTATCAGCCTTAGAAAAGACCTCGGGCTTTCAAGCGGAGTATATTTCGTCTCATTAAAAACTGCTAAACAAAATTAAATTTAACTACATTAATATCAATGCATTAAATTTAATTACTCTCTTTTATGCGTTATTTTTACTAAACATTTTCAACAAATGCATTTTTTTTATTATTATATTATGTACGTAATAAAAAATTTTCGGAGACTTAAAACCAGAGTATCAATCGAGTGAAGAACTTCTCTACGGGAGCAGATAATGCGTATATCGTTTAACCGAATCATCATGAATGGACTCACGGCGCTTTGCGTCTTTTCTCTTCTCGCACAGGCCAATTTTGAACCGAACAGGATTTATAAAATCCGCCAAAAAGTCAGCCTTGACGCCGGATGGAAATTCTATCGTAACAACCCGACGGGGACCGGCAATCCCTACGATTCGTCCTTCAGCGACGCCTCGTGGCAAACGGTCAATGTCCCCCACTCCGCGATGTACGTGGCGCCCACGGAGGTTGGAGAAGCGTCCACTATGCCAAGCGGTACGTGGACGGGCATTTGCTGGTACCGGAAAACCTTCACTGTTCCCGCGGGACAGCACACGCAAAAAGTGGTTTTGCAATTCGAAGGCGCCATGCAAAGCAGCCTCGTCTATCTCAATGGCGTTCTTATCGGCGGCCATGGTTCGAGCGGATTCACGGGGTTCAGCTTTGATATCAGCTCCATTGTAAATCGTACCGGGCCAAATGTATTGGCCGTGAAACTTGACTGCACTTACTCGCTGAATATACCGCCGGGCAATGTAAAGGGCGGGCCGAATGGCGGGGAATACCCGGATTATTATCTCTATAGCGGCTTGTGCCGGGATGTTTGGCTCGTCTGCGCGGACAATGTTTATATTCCGCTCTATGGACAAAAAATAACCACGCCCACGGCAACTTCCGCAAGCGCAACCATCCGAATCAGGACCACGGTGAATAACGCTACTACCGCCGCGACAAGCTGCACGGTCCAATCAATCGTCGTCGATTCGTCAAACGCAATCATTACCCAGGTGAGCGCCACCGGCAGCGTTGCGGCAAACGGGTCCCAAGTATTCGACTGCACCACGCCGACCATTGCGAATCCGAAGCTTTGGTCGCCCGAAACGCCTTACCTGTACCGGGTCTTTACCAAGGTTTTTGTAAACAACGTTGCCGTCGACGACAATGTGGAACGCATCGGCGTCCGCAATCTTGACTGGCGCGCGGTTGGAGGGTTTTTTCTGAACGGAACGCGATATCTTTTAAAAGGCGTTGACATGCACCAGGAATTCGCGTGGGTCGGCATGGCCCTGCCCAATAGCCGCTATTTCGAGGAAGTTCGATTAGTCAAAAACATGGGCGCCAACGCCATTCGCTGCTCGCACTATCCCCGCGACCCGGCTTTTTATGACGCCTGCGACGAGCTGGGGGTTTTATGCGAGCCCGAACTGCCTACGTGGGGCGGAAGCGTCACCCAGTATCCCGATATTTACTGGGCGCGAATGGACACATGCGTCCAGGAAATGGTGCAAGTGGGATTTAATCACCCTTCAATTATTATTTGGGGCCTTTTTAACGAAGGGCCGGACTTTACCGCTCAAATTACAAGTTTGCATAACGAGGTCAAGAGCCTTGACTCGACTCGATACACCAGCAGAATCGACAACGGCATTCAATCCGACAGTAAAGTAACCGATGTTTTCGGCGCAAACTACGGCGCAACGCCTAATTGGGCAAATGCCCGGTATTACAACGCCGAATATCATGAAGGTTGGATGTATTTCTGTAACCGAGGAGACACGGTGAGCGCCTCAACAACCGTGGAATGCTTTGCCGGCGGATGCGTTCAGGAAAGCGAAAATCAGTATGCCAACGAGCGGTATACTCTTCGATGGATTCCGCAAATCCTTAATAACACCGGCGACACCAAGCCGCTCGCGGGCGGCCACATGTGGTGTTTCGTCGATTACTGGTCTCCCTGCAACGTGGGCAACCATTGCATGGGCGCGCTGGACCATTACCGTATCCCTAAAAAAGTTTACTATACGTTCCAAACGAATTGGCGTCCCGGGGTCATCGACGACTATCCCGTGGTCGGCCTGACCCCCGCAAAAGTCCAGCTTGAAGCCGACGTCACCGCGCTCAGGGCCGACAGCACCGATTTGTCAAGAATCATCGGGTCCATCCGCGACGCGTCGGGCAAATGCGTGTGGTCGTCGGCGCCCATAACCTTTACCGTAACGGGGCCCGCCGACGTTTTTGAGGGAAACCCGGTCACGGAAAACGCCATCGCCGGGAAAATCGGGATCATTTTAAAATCGAAAAACGCTCCGGGGAACATAACCATTACCGCCTCATCGACGGGCCTTACCCCGGCAACGCTCACGCTGACAAGCGCCTTGCCGGACACCTCGGCCCTACCGTTTATTTGGACGGGGACGGGCGTCAACCGCAAAGCGCCGGGAGTGATAACGGCGAGGGACATTTCTATTCGTCAAACACGCAGGGCGATTATCGCGGCGCTGCCGCTGCAATATGCAATGGCGGCCAATGTTACTCTTATTAACGCAATGGGCAAAACCATTGCCTGTCCGATTGTTCGCAAAGAAACGTCTGTCATGATAAATACGACCGGCATAGCGCCGGGCGTTTACCGCTTGTCGATCGAAGCGTCCGGGCGGCTTGTATCGAAAACAGTTACTTTAGCAAAGTAAAAAAGAGGGACTATTTTGGCGCCGGACTCTTTAAATTAAACTATGTTCGAAATTTTTTACTTTTATTCAGCAAACAGGTCTAGTTTGGTTTATATTAATAAATGTTTAAACTGAAACTATCAACTGAACCGTAAAAGGAGAAGATATGAAACCTTTCAGGTCGATTGCGGCATGTATTGCCGGCAGTCTACTTTCGATCAACGCTTTCTCGGCCCCTATTGCCGTTACTTCTTCGAGCCAAGTCGCGGACGGTGAAAATTTTATCATGGCCACCGGACAGATGAAACTGAAAGTATGCGCCCCGAACATTATCCATGTGATGTACACGCCGTCGGGAACATTCTCGAACAGGGCAAGCCTTATGGCGTCCAATTCGTTTACCACGCCTCCCGCATTTACCGTATCGAGCACCGCGACCGCGGTCACGGTGAGCACGTCTCAAATGAAGGCTGAGGTGACCCTTGCAACGGGCGCCGTCAGGTTTTTAGATGCAACCGGGGCGGTGCTGGTGGGAGAAAATCCCGATACGGGGAAAATCTGCTCGGTGGCGTCCGTCGACAATACCGGCTATGGCGTGCATCTGGCCTTTAACCTCACCACGACCGAAGGTGTATACGGCGGCGGTCACTATGACACAAACAATGTCCAGGACAATAATGTTCCCGTCATGAACCGTAATGCTTCTGGCATACAGTTCCGGACCATTCCCGCTAATCGCGACAAGCCCATACCCTTTATCATCTCCACCAATCAATGGGGACTTTTGTGGGACAATTATTCCGATACTTATTGGAATTTTCTGGGGACCGGTTCGCGGACGCTCAGCATCCGCTCGGAAGTGGCCGACCAGATCGATTATTATTTAGTGTACGGACAGGAACTCGACAGCATCGTTGCAGGATACCGGGCCATTACGGGCGCAGCGCCCATGCTGCCGAAAAAGATCTTCGGTTTTTGGTTCTCGAAATGCCAATATGACAACCAGGCCGCGATGCAAAGCGACATTGCCCAATTCAGGTCGAGGAATATCCCCCTTGACGTTATCGTGCAAGATTGGCTATGGTGGGACGACAATGTTTCGGGCTCGTCCTCGAGCGTTGGAACCAGAAACGGTTACTGGAACTCCATGAAATTCGACCCCGACCGGTATCCCAACCCGACCGGTCTGCTTGACTCAGTGCATAACAATAACCTGCTCATGGCAATTTCGGTATGGCCCACCTTAGGTTTAAACACGCCGGTATATACGGACTTTAAAGGCAAGGGGTATACGTGGCCGTTGCTTTATTCTTTCGGAAGCGCGTACGTTTACGACGCATTCAATCCAGCGGCAGGAGCTTTGCTTTGGAATTATATGAACACCGGCACTAACGGCACCAACGGCATTTTTAACAAAGGCGTCGATATTTGGTGGTTTGACGGTTCGGAACCCGAAACCGGAAACGGCCAGGGCGAGACGCAAACCAACTTAAAAGGGGCAATAACTTCTCAAACAAGCGGCAATTCTTTAGGTTCTTTTTATCGCTATCTCGCGGGCTTCAGCCTGGCTCACTCACGAAATGTATATACCAACCAGCGGACCGTGACTTCATCGACCAAGCGCGTCTGCGTTTTGACCCGTTCGGTTTACGCAGGACAGCAGCGCTATGGAACAATTACTTGGACCGGTGACGCGCAATCGCAATGGCCGCAATATCAACGCGAAATCGGATGCGGTTGCAATTTTTGCGCAGCCGGGGTCCCCTATTGGACAACCGATATCGGCGCATTTTATAATTGGGCCGGTGTGGGCTCCGGATCGGAACTTTTTACTCGCTGGTTTCAATTCGGAACATTTTTACCCATTATGCGCGTCCACGGACAGAACGACCCTCAAACGGGAAATGGCAGGGAAATGTGGAACTTTTCGGGATCGTACTATAACGCCCAAATCAAATTCGACTCCCTGCGCTATCGGATGCTTCCCTATATGTATTCCAACGCCTGGAAGGTCACCAACCAGGGATATACCATTATGCGCGCGCTTCCCTTTGAATTCAGGACCGACGTAACCGCGCGCGATCAAACCACCGAATATATGTTCGGCTCGGCTTTTCTCGTTGCGCCCATAACGACCTCCGGCGCAACCTCGCGATCGGTATATCTGCCTTCCGGCGAGACGTGGTATGATTTCTGGACCGGGCTGACCTCCGCCGGAGGGGCAAGCGTGACGTCTAACGCCGACATCATGAGCATGCCGGTGTTCGTAAAAGGCGGCTCGGTCGTTCCGTTGGGCCCCAACCTCAAGTATGCCAATCAGAAACAGGCCGACACCATCGAATTGCGCGTGTACCCGGGCGCGAACGGTTCGTTTACCTTATACGAAGATGAAGGCGACAGCTATAATTACGAAACCGGGTCCTATGCTACAATACCGATTACCTATACGGACAATCCGAAAAACCTTGTCATTGGCGCTAGGACCGGCAGCTTTACCGGGATGCTGACCAACCGCGTATTTAAAGTTGTCTACGTCGCCAGCGGGCATGGGGCGGGTATCGCGACGACCGCAAACGCGGATTTTACCTTGAATTATACAGGCTCGGCAATATCGACTACGGGCGTTGGGGTCAAGGCGCATATAAGCGAATCGACCTTTGTTCCACAGCTTCGCGCAACGCTTAAGACCGTGGGGAATATTATACCGCTTGGAAATGGATTCTCCGGAAAATCAAAATTCATAGCGCTCTACGATCTGGGCGGCAAACTATTGGCGGCAAAGGCCGTGCGGACCGATATGATCGACCTCCGCAAAGACCTGGGGGTCTCAAGCGGAGTTTATATTCTTAAGGTGCAAACGTTACCGTAATTATTCAAATACCTTACAAACTTTTTAATCGTTTCTTTAACAGAAAGGTCAATGTATGAAAAAGTCGGCCTTAATGGCGGCCCTGGGTCTTATGATCGGTTTCGGCGCCGCCCAAATATCAGTTTCTTTCGCGCAATCGGTCTCGTCTTTCGCCAAGGCGACGGATGGCGCCCTTTGTCAACTTTCAGACGGTTCCCAACTCAAGGTGCAGGTGTGCGGCCCGAACATCATTCGCGTGGTGCACACCAAGCAATCCACGATCCCTTCGCCGCAGAGCTATGTAGTCGGGCAAACCACCTTTACTCCGGGGACCTTCAATGCAGTGGACAATGGAACAACCATCGCGGTTACAACACCGCAAATAACCGCAACGATCACTAAATCGACGACCCTCATTACCTACACGACCGCTTCCGGCGGGGCAATAACCTCGGAAACCGGCAGGACATTGTCGGCGGTAACCAAAGGCGGCCAAGCGGGTTATTCGGGCACGCTCAATTTCAGTTCTCCCTCGACCGAGGCGGTTTACGGATTGGGACAACTTTCATTGGCCTCCCCGGCATGGGGCAGCGGAGGGGGGTCATATTGGGAAGACCTACCCCCCGATCGGACAGGGCAATTGAACGGCCGCGGCTACACCTTCGATATGCACCAAGCCAATTGGTACGATGTCATACCCTTTTTCATGACCACCAGCGGTTATGGCGTTCTGATGAATTTCACCTGCCACGCCACGAAAACTTCGCCGCTTAGCTTCAACGCCGACTTTTTGCTCAATAACGGTTGGGACTATTTCTTCATTTACGGGCCCCAGTTGGATACCATTATTTCCGGGTATCGCAACATTACCGGCCCCGCGCCAATGTTGCCGAAATGGGCCTATGGTTATTGGCAATGCAAGAACCGATATGCAAGCTCCGCTCAACTCACGGATTCCCTTGCAAAGTTTCGCACTTTGAATATCCCCGTCGATTGTATCGTGCAAGACTGGGAATGGTGGTCGGGGGGAAGCGCCGGATACGGTTCGTTTACATGGGACACTCCTTACACGAATCCGCCGCCTGCAACTTGGATTGCAACCCTTCATACCAATCACGCGCATTTCGCCCTTTCAACCTGGGGCGACTTTTGCTCCGGCACGCCGCATTATAGCGAGGTGTCGAGCCATTTGGTAACGGCGGCGTGCAATGGTTCTCCTACCAGCACGGGCACTCCCATTAACATTTTCGACACAACCGCCGCCAGATTAATATGGGGATATATTAACAGCGCGTGTTATAGCGCAGGCGTTGATGCCTGGTGGATGGACGCCACGGAACCCGAATGCGGCCTAATGAGCGGACAAGCCACAAGTTCCGGCGTCATCGACCAATATGCGAACGCGTATTCCATCGCGCATGCACAGAATATTTACGTCAATCAGCGCGCTGTTTCAACGGCAAAGCGGGTCGTCAACCTTACCCGTTCGTTTAACGGGGGCCAACAGCGGTTCGGCACCATTTACTGGAATGGCGATATCAGCAGCAGCGATATGGGGAACGTTGCGACCACGGTTTCCGGAGGTCTCAACGGCTCAATGTCCGGTAATCCTTATTGGTGCTCGGACATTGGCGGTTTCCAGAATAATGTCGGAAGTCTTACCGACGAGATTTTGACGCGCTGGTTCGAGGCCGGAACATTCTTTCCCATTTTCCGTATTCACGGTTCGCGGAATACGGAAATTTACGACATGGATGCGACGACACGGCAAATTTGCACTTCCTACGACTACCTTCGGTATCGTCTGATGCCCTATATTTATTCCCTTGCCTGGAAAGTTACGAGCCAGAATTACACGATAACGCGCGCGCTGCCGTTTGATTATCCTAATGACGCAAACGTCAAGAATATCGCCAACCAGTACATGTTCGGTTCTGCGCTCCTTATCAATCCAGTGACCACCACGGGCGCCACAAGCAGAAGCGTGTACCTACCTTCTGGAACATGGTACGACTTTTGGACGGGCCTGACGACAACGTCGGGCGGACAAAACGTCACCGCGTCGGCGCCGCTTCAGACCATCCCGATTTACGCGCCTGCCGGGGCCATCCTTCCCATGGGGCCGCAAATCCAGTATGCCACGCAGAGCTCCGATCCGATCGAGCTGCGGGTATATCCGGGGGCCGACGGCAGTTTTACGCTCTATGAAGACGCCGGCGATAGTTACGATTACGAAAAAGGAAACAGCTATTACTCGACCATTCCAATTACCTATCAAGACAAATCGAAAAACTTGATCATCGGCGCACGGTCGGGCAGTTTCACCGGCATGCTCGCGAGTCGCACGTTCAATGTCGTGTTCGTATCAAGCGCACACGGGATAGGCGACACCATAACCGCCAATCCGGATAAGGTCTTGACCTATACGGGATCCGCGGTTTCGACCACGGGCGTTTTGGTTGCCCCGCAAAGCGCCGTTGCCGTCGCACGGAACTTCAGCGCTACGATTAAAACCGCCGGAAATATCGTGGCCCTTGGAAATGAGTTCGCGGGAAAATCGAACTCCGTTTCCGTTTTTGACTTAAGCGGACACCTTATTGCCATGAAAACCTTAAAAACCAACACTATTAATCTGCGCAAGGACCTTGGGGTCTTAAGCGGGGTTTACATCGTGAAAGTGAAGACTTTACCGTAAAGGACGGTTGATTTTCTCGGTTAATTAGGGCGGACCTTTGTGGTTCGCCCTTTTTATTTGAGTATTCCTGTGGCCAAAAAGAAAGCTTTTAAGGTAAAATCAAGGGCAATACCGGGCACTATCAAGAAAGGGGCCACGAGCACCATGAAACCATCCGCTATCGCAGCGTCAATTATCGCTTTATTATTATCACTTCCGCTTAATGCGGTGACGATTTCCGTCGACGCGGGCGCCGGAAGAAAACCCATCTCTCCGTGGATATACGGAAGAAACAATAGCCTTTCAGACGATCCGACCCTTCCGGTTTCATCGGCGAACTGGCGGATGTACCGTGACGCGGGGTTACGGATGCTGCGGGAGTGCGGGGGGAACAACGCCACGAAATACAATTGGCGGCGAAAACTTACAAGCCATCCGGATTGGTACAACAACGTTTACGCACACGATTGGGACTATCTGGCGAAGACCCTGCAAGACAGCCTCCCCGGCGCCCAGGGCCTTTTGGCGTTTCAACTGCTCGGCAAGGTCGCTTCGAACACCAACAACAATTTCAATGACGGGGCGTTCAATAATTCGCAGCAGTGGAGCGGAGTCGGGCAAAACCTCGCCGGTGGCGGAATCGTCAACCCGAATGGCGGCGATTCTGCGTTTAAAAACGGCGACCCAACGCTCTACCTCATGGATTGGCCCGCCGACTCAACGGCCGCGGTCCTTGATCATTGGTTCGGAAGCGGCGGCGTTGGGATCGATTCAAACCGCTTCGTTTACTGGAGCATGGACAATGAGCCGGAAATATGGATTTCAACGCATGACGACGTTACCCCGCCCACGTTAACGGCCGAAGAGTTCATGCAAAAGTATTTCGCGGTTGCAAAGGCGGCCCGAAAAAGGTATCCTGGAATAAAACTGGTCGGCTTCATCGCCTGCAACGAATGGCAGTGGTATTCCTGGAACAACAAAACGGTGACGGACACCGAAAACGGCGTGCAAAAAAGCTACGTATGGGCCGAATATTTCATCAAGCGCATCGGTGACGAGGAAAAAGCGAGCGGAACCCGCTTGCTCGACGTCATGGACTTCCACTTTTATCCGAATACAACCGACCCGGGACTCTGCATGCAGCTCCACCGCATCTGGTTCGATACCTCGTGGGTTTGCCCTATCGCCAACGGCAGCAAACTGATCGGAGGCGGCTGGAACGAAAATAGCACCAAGGAATACATCATGGCGCGGTGCGCCCAATGGCTCAATACCTACCTCGGCGCGAGCAATGGCGTGACCTTCAGCGTATCGGAATGCGGGGCCATGAGTTCTATCGATCCCAACGTGGTGGCCGCATGGTATGCGTCCATGCTCGGCACCTTCGCCGATAACGGCGTCGCCTTGTTTACACCATGGGAATGGGACGTGGGGCAGTGGGAAACGATGCACCTTTTCAGCCGCTACGCGCGGCCGGTCCGCGTACAATCGACGTCGAGCATGGACACGCTCGTGTCCGCGTATTCGTCGATCAGCTCCGCGGGCGACTCGATGACCATTGTGCTTGTCAATAGAGACCAAAACGCCGCGCAGACCGCCGCCGTGACGCTGCAAAACTTCGCGTGCCCGAACGGGCCTTTTCCGACCCTGCAACTGGGCTCGCTTCCTTCCTCGGAGACTTTTATATCCCACGCATCAAACGCCCTTAAATCCGCTACCGTGTCCGTTAACGGCGGCGGCTTTTCCCTGAGCTTGCCCAAACTCAGCGTGACCGCGGTTTTGCTTACGGGAACGGCCTCGGGAGTGGTATTAGGTCCTTTCAAAAAACCGCTCAATAAAATGTCGGTTTTCAGCAGGGGCGCCATGCTTTATTTCGAATGCTCCAAGGCCTTGGAGCATTCCGCTATCACGCTTTATACGGTTGACGGTGAATGCGTCCGCACCTGGGCCGTAAACAACCTGTCGCGCGCCTCATTTTCCCTGAAAAATATTTCGGCGGGAAGCTATTTGGTAAGCGTCGATAACGGAGCGCTCCTGAAGCATATCGTGTTGCTACAATAAACTCCAGGCGGACCCCCAATAAAGTATTTTGTCGGGGAAATCGGATTCGGCCGATATAAAAGAGGACGGTATGGATGTCTCCGACAAACGATAAAAAAAAGAAATCTTTAGCCGTTTTGACGGTCCTTTTCGCCTGTGCGGTCATGGCAGCAATGCTTGGCCAACATTTTTTCGGCAATACGGCGCTCTTAAAATCCTTCGAAAAAAGCCCCGCCCGGGGCCTGACCATTTCCTATCCCCTTGACGGAACGATTTTCCCCATGGAACTGGTCGCCCCGACTTTTCGCTGGAACGACGCACGGGAAACGGACAATGCCTGGGTCATCTCCGTGAACTTCGACGGCATGCGCCGTCATTGGGAATTTCGCGTGAGTAAACAACAATGGCGGCCGGCCAAGGCCCTGTGGGAAACCATTAAAAAGCTCTCAACCAACCATACTGCTCGCATTACCATTGTCGGGTTTAGCCTTAGGCAAGGCAATAAAACCGTTTGCGGGGACAAAATAGCCTTTACGACGTCAAAAGACCGGGTAGAAAATCCGCTCTTTTATCGCGACGTCGTGCTTCCTTTTAGTGAAGCGGTCAAAGACCCCTCGCGCCTCAGGTGGCGTTTCGGTTCGATTTCCGACGAAAAGCAGCCTCCGGTCGTGCTTGAGAATTTGCCCGTTTGCGGCAATTGCCATTCGTTTTCAGCCAACGGCAAGACCCTGGCCATGGACGTCGACTATGCAAACGACAAAGGCGCCTATACCATCACGAACATTGCCCGCACCATGAAGCTGACCACGAGCGACATCATCACCTGGAGCGACTATAAGCGCGACCCCGACAACCCGACCTTCGGCCTTCTATCGCAAATTTCCCCGGACGGGCGGTTCGTGGTGAGCACGGTCAAGGACCGCTCGGTATTTTTGGCAAAACCAGACCTCGCTTTTTCCCAGTTGTTTTTTCCGATCCAAGGCGTCTTGGCTGTTTACTTCCGCGACACTAAAACTTATGCGTCGCTGCCGGGCGCCGACGATACCGGCCTTGTCCAAACCAACCCGTCGTGGAGCCCGGACGGCAAATACGTCGTTTTCGCCAAAAGCTCGGTTTACCATTTGAAAAACCTCCATGACAAAACCAAGGCCCTTTTGTCCGCCGAGGAATGTTCCGAATTCCTGACCGACCAAAAACTTTTTACCTACGATCTCTATCGCATACCGTTCAATGGCGGCAATGGCGGCATGGCCCGGCCCCTTCCCGGCGCGTCGGGCAATGGCATGAGCAATTTTTTCGCCCGGTATTCTCCCGACGGAAAATTCATCGTGTATTGCCAGGCAAAAAGTTTCATGCTGCTCCAACCCGACAGCAAGCTCTATATAATTCCCGCTGAAGGCGGAACGCCCCGGCTTATGCGGTGCAACACCAATCGCATGAACTCCTGGCACAGTTGGTCCTCGAACAGCCGCTGGCTCGTGTTCGCGTCGAAAGGCAACTCGCCCTATACGCAAATGTATTTGACGCACGTCGACGAGCAAGGAAACGACGCGCCCGCGGTCGTGCTTGACAATCTTACGTCCCCCGACCGTGCGGCAAACATTCCGGAATTCGTCTACAACAATTCCAAGGCCATCGAGCAAATCGCGCCCCAATTCATCGACGATGTTTCCTTGTGGCGGGCGGGCATGGCGTTTTTGGACGCGCACGACGTCGATAACGCCGCCGGTAAATTCCACGAAGTGCTGCGCCTGAACCCGAAAAACGTCAAGGCCCTGACAAGCCTCGGCAACATCGAAGAATCGCGCGGCAAGCTCGACGAGGCCCTGGATCTCTACGACAGGGCGATTACGGCGGATTCGTCCTTCGAAATCGCGCGTGTCAACAGGGGCAACATTTATCTCAAGCGGGGCGATTACGGCGCCGCAATCGAACAGTATCTGGCGGCGCTCAGGCTTTCGCCCGACGACTTGTTCGCGCATTATAACCTTGCCGAATGCTACGTCAAGACCCATAAATACGCCGATGCCGCGAACCAATTTTTGGCGGGGCTTCGCCGTTCGCCCCACGACGCGCTCAGCAATCTCGAACTGGGACGGGTTTATTTACTGTTAGGAAATAACGCCAAGGGGATCGCTTATTTGCAAAAAGCAGAGAGTTTTGACCAAAGCAACCCCGACGCGCATGTGGCCCTGGCAATCGGACTTCAAAAAACCGGGAATCGTCGCGATGCACTAACGCAGTATCGGGAAGCCCTGCAACTTCGGCCCGATTGCACGGAAGCGCGGGATAGTTTGGTTGCACTGTCAAAGGGTAAGGAACGTTTGTAACGGACGAAACGGTTTCCTGACCCCTGTTAAATTACCTGCCCATCGATTTATCGAAAAGCGCGGATAATTTTTTTTACCATTTCCTTACTTATTGAGCGCCGGTTCTGCTCAGAATCACAGCTAAAGAATTTGATTACGCCGATTTTTTCGCCAAGATCGCTCTCTGCCATCTTGTGGTTTTTGCGATAGATTCTTATATTGGCACCAAGCGTCCGGCACACAACTTACAAAGGGTTCAAATGGAAATGGTACTGATTATTGCCAAGCCAACAGAAATTTGGTCAATCATAGGTTTTATTTAAGCGATTAATTTGCGTTGTGGTTTACATTTAGTGAATCGCAATTTCCCAGCTCTCCCTTTATCTACAATTTACCAACCTAAAAATATTTAGAATAACGCTATGCTATAAAACTATTTTTCTATTATCGAAAGGAAATACGTTTTGCAGTATAATGTTGAATGGGATCCTAAAAAAGCCAATTTAAATCTAAAAAAACATGGTATCAGTTTCGAATCGGCATCATCTGTATTTTATGATCCTCGGGCAATAACGATTTTCGATGATGAGCATAGCGAAAATGAAGAGCGCTGGGTAACCATTGGAATTTCTAAAAACGGGCAAATCATTATTTTGTGTCATTTGTTTACGGAAGAGACAAAGGATTCTTGCACTATAAGAATATTTTCCGCAAGAAAAGCCACCAAGTCTGAAGCTAAAAATTATAGAGGATTATGAAGATGAAAAAAGAATATGATTTTTCTAAAGGGGTTAGAGGAAAATTCTGTCGACCCAATGTTAGAATTAACCTTCCTATTTATCTTGATCCCGACAATCTTGATTTTATTGAGAAAATAGCCAAAAAGAAAAATCAAGACATCGCTGTTATTGTAAATAAATTGATTAAAAGCGATAAAGAATTTGCAAAAGCAATCGGGTAAATGTTACTCTTCAAGGCTTGCACTTCTACGAGATAAGCAAGCCACTTCTGCCGACCGATGCGGCAGAGTGGGACATTCTTATGCCCGCTTTCACCGCACAATCATGAGTTTGCCCTTGATGAGCATCTCCCCCGCCGGATCATATACCGCGTAGAAATAAAGGCCCGAGGCAACAAATTCCCCATGCTGGTTGCGCGTGTCCCATTTCCATTCGGGCTTGAGGTCGGAATTGCCCGCCTGGAACTTGACGCGAAGCCCCGCTGTTTGCGTGCTGTAAATAGGAAAGGCGCTCATGGTGAATATTTTTATGCTGACCTCGCTCAACCCTTTTTTAAGCACGTGCAAATTCTTGAAAATAATGCCGCACGGCCCGTTGGCCGAACAATGACGCGGGTTTGAACCGGGTTTATAGGGGTTGGGATACGTATAAAATTCCTGCGTTTGAATGAAGAAATACCAGTCCCGCGCGCAGATGACCGGCTGCGTGTCCCGCGGCACATTGTCGGCCTGGCCGTAAACGAAGTTTTTGGCAAGCCCTTTAAAGGAACAGTGCACGCTGTCGTTACTGAAAAAAGCGGTTTTAGGCGTAATGACTATTCGCGTGCTGTCGGCGGAGACGGCGATGGTTTTAAACGCCTGGGTGCTGTCTTTGGTATAGGGAGAGGTGATTTGAATGCTTCGGTTATTCGCGGACGTGTCGAAATCGAAAAGTCCCGTATAGACGGGTTCGGAAAAGGTAAGCGCGATTTCCGGGTGCATGGTCGAGGAAGGCGCCGCGCTGTCGGGCACTGCCGACAAAAGGTTTATGTCGCGTATCTTATAGCTCCACCAAAGCGTGTTTTTGGTAAACAACGTAGCGCCACTAAGCCCGCCAATCGAAAAATGCGCTGAATCCGCGGTCGACAAGCCATCGTATTGACACGAAACGCTGTCGCCGTAATAGAGCCGGTGCGCAAAGCGCACAAAAACGCGGGTCCCCGCGATTTTTATTGAGCCGATGGGAAGCGGCGCTTTCCCGCCGCAGCGCGAAAAAGCCTGGAAACTGCGGTTGCCGGTTTTTGAGGTGTCGACGATCGAGGCATTGACGCTGTCGGAAAACGACAGCGTTACTGCCGTGTCAATCGGCACGCCCGCGGCCCCGCTCGGGGGGTAGGAGGACAGCGGGGAAATATTTTTGACCGTGAAATACCATCGTTTGTCGTCGGCGGTGGAAGACGTATCGAACATCGACGAGGGGATGCCGTCGCCGTTTAAGTCGACCGAATACCCGAGCGAATCGCGCGCCCAAAGGCCCCGATACCATAGGCGCACGGTATCGCCGTAAAAAAACTTTTTCGCCGGGCTGAAATATGCCGTCGAGCCGATGACATACACGGAATCGAAGGATATCTGGTTCGCGCCGGAATACGTTGACCCCACGACCAGGGTTTTATTGCGGACTTTGTTGGTATCGATGGTGCCTGGAAAAGGCGGCGAGGAAAAGGTAACGGCAATAAGCGGCTTAAGCGCCGCGCCCAGGGAGGCGCTATCGGGAGAAACGGCCGTAATGGTGTAGTGGACGCTGTCCACATTAAAAATGAACATTGTGTCGGACGGCGGACTTACGGCGTAGATTTGATGGACGTCCATGGCATTGGGCCCGTTCGGGGGCTTAGCGGTATCGGTAAGCGACGACGACACGATCATTTTCAGCTTATCGGTAGGAATGAAAAAACCGGGAGGCGGTTTGATTTTAAAATACGGGCTCGCCTGCGTATAGTTCGGCGACACATCAAGCTGCGTTTTTCCCACGCCCCATTGATAGGTCAGGGGAATTGGAGGGCCGCCGGGGTTTATGAGCGAATCAAATAAGCTATAAATTCTTATGGCCTGGGCAGCGGAAGCGGAATCAACGGGTTCGGAAAACCGCATGGTTATTTTCGCATACGGCGGAAAAACATAAGAAGTTTTTTTTGTCGCCTTGCTTTTTGATAACCAATACGGCTGGTTAAGGGCGAAATTAAAAGACATTGACAAAATCCGGGGCAAATCATTGTATTTCAAGCGAATCGGCAGCGTGTCGAAAGCGTGCCTGCCGTCGTTAGTGCCGATGATAAGGGTATCGTAGGCCATATGGTCGCCTTTTAAACTGTCGGCGAAGAGTATCGCGCTTACATTCACTTCATTTCCCGGCGCAACTTGGATCGGCGTCATGGTTGACGGACCCAGGGAATCGAAGGCCGTGACGGAGTTGCTTTGAGGGACCAGCAAGCTGAGCCATCCACCCGCCGTCCCTTTAAACTGCAGGGAAAGCACGGTGAGCGTATCGGTCCCGGTATTTTTTATGGGAATGCCGATGGTGTCGCGGACGCTTCCCCCGATGATAAGGGCCACGCTGTCACGCAATATTTTTTTTGCGGATACAAGCCCCGGGTCCGAGCTTGAGTCCGCGGCATACTGGGGATATTTGATGAAAAATTTCAGGGAATCGCTTTTCCCCGCTTTGTCGGTGATATAAAGGCACACGAGCGAGTCCGAAACCCGCGGGAACCAGGTAAAAACCGGGTCCTTTTGGACGGAATCGGCAAGCCCCGGCCGCCTGATCGTAAAGCGCACCGTGTCGCCATAGCCTACGTCAAGGTCGGAACCGTGCATCACGATGGGTGTGGCGCTACCGATGTCCACGCGCGCCGTGTCGCCGGAACGGATTCGCGTGCCCTTGACGAACACAGAGTCCATCGTGGGAAAATGGTTCACCCCGCAAAACGCCACGGCAACCGCGGAATCGTCGGGGTCCTTGCCCGTAAACCTGAAAACGTCGCCCTGGGGAAGGCCGCGGACGCAGCGGAACCGGTAATGCCCGATCACGTTTTGGCCCGCGGAATCGATGGCGACGTTGTCAAGATACGCGCGAACGAGGGTCCCCGCGTCATTACTGTCCTGGATGGAATAGGTGAAATCCAGCGAATCGGTCTGCTGCACGTTGATCCTGGTCTGCCCCACGACCGCGACCGGCGCGGCGCCGTCGAGCGACACCTGGAGACTTAATCGGGGAATAGCGTTATGCGTGAGTATATAAATAGAGCTGTCCTGCGCGGCCCAACCTGCCTTGCTTGTCGCGGTGAAGCGCCAGGCAATGGTGTCGGTTTTTGTCAATGGATAGATCGTGTCGGACACAAACCAACCCTTGCTTCGATTGACGCTGTCGGCGGCGGTCTTTCCATTTCGGACCGAGGCGGTGTAAATGGTGTCAAGCGTGTCGAGCGCGGCCAGACCGAACCTGCACCGGACCGAATCGCAGCGCGAAAAGCAGCGCAGAGTGTCGCCGAAGCGCCGCCCGGTTTGAAGCGTCCCGTTAATTTTTACCGAATCGAGCGGTAATAACCGCGGCTTTACTTTCCACTGGATTGCGACCGTTTTAACGGCAGGCGTGGTGATCGAATCGATGCATTTGAGCGTTACTTTATAGTTGAAATATTTGTACGGTCCCTTTACTTCCTGTAGGGACGCGACATTGTTTTTAAAAAAAGTCCAGCTCGATCCGTTGTCCACGCTGAGAAACAGGGAATCCAATGTGTCTTGGGACGAAGCGGTTATCGATGCGGGATCGAGCGCAACGCTCCCCTTAAAAAAACTCGCGGAATCGCCCTGAAAAATCGGCAGCGAGTCTTTCGGCGACGTCCAGGAACCGCTTTTTCGCACGAGGGTCCTGTTGGCCAGAATCACGGCGTGGGCGCAGTCGTGCAGGTTCCAGCAGAAGGCAAGGTTTCCGGTCGAGTCCATTGCGCAGCGCAGGGTAAATACCTTGGTCGTGTCGAGAATTCCGGTCCCAAAGGTAGTATCGGATACGGCTAATTCGGCCGACGGCGAGCCGGTGTTAATGGCCCCGCCAATGAGGGGATATTGCATGCAGCGGATATGGACCGATTTTTTGTCAACGGAATAATTCATCCATGAAATTAAAACGGCGTTTCCATTTGATGAAATCGCCGGGTATCGGCAATTTGCGGCGGATTTAATACGGATAGTGCTTGTATCGACATGCGCTGGGCCGGTAAGATTAAAAAGCCTCAGCGTAATACCGCCAAGGTCCCAGGAAGCTGCCGCGAATTTATTGCGACCATAGGAAATGACGGGCGCATTATCGTAATAATTGGGCAGGCCAGGCCCGGAAATATTGTCGGAAAAGGAATCGACCTTAACGACGTTTAACAGGCTGTCGTAAACGCCATACACGATTTTTTTGATCGCGCTGACGCTGTTTCCGCGCATCCAAAGGGCGCACACGTTTCCGCCGCTATCGGCGGCCAGCGACGGGTTTATCCACGACAGCGAACTCGTGGAGTCCTTGGCAAGCGTGTCTTCGAAGGCGGAGACGCCGAAAGCGTTTCCCGCGAACGTGATCTGTTTGCACGCCACCACCGACGAGTTCTTGACGTACGCAACAAGAAAGGAATTGCCCTTGTAATAGCATGCCGATGCGCCCTGCATGGTGGCGGTCACGATGCCGCTCTTGGGTTGGCCAACGTCGCCGAAGCCGCTCAAATCGCGGACGTTTTGGATGAACGAGCCGAAGAAATGGCCGCCGCCCTGGGCGACGTGGAGGTAATTGATGGGGACGGTGTCGAAGGGATAGACCGCAACGGGCGGCGCCGACGTGTCGACGATCGCGGGCAAAACCGACATGTCGCGCCGGAACATTTTTTCGGCGTTAAAAGACCCCGACAGCATGGTGTCGGACCAGAAAAAGCGGAAACGGTCATTGACCGGGGAATAAACGTCTGGAACATGCGATTTCGTGCCCGTGGGATTGGTAAGAAGCGGCCCAAAGGCCTGGCAGAGTACATTGGTGCGGGCGACGGCCAATACGAGGCTATCGGCAATGACCAGCGAATCCGAGGGCGGCCCGCCGGAAAAAATGCCATGAACGGTCTGTCCGCCGAAGGAAGAAAAAAACAGGCCGGAGCAAAAAAGCAGGGGCACTAGGCTACGCGGCAATGTCCTGCGCGGCGGTCCTTGTTTTATTGATAAACCCCTTCTGCGAAACATCATCGGTAAATTCCTGCTCTCTCAATTTATTATCGTGTTTCCATTCGGCAAGCTTTTTGTCCCGTAATATTTCCAGCGACTTGGTTTCCTTTTTTGCCTCCAAGAGCATTCTGACCATCGATTGCACGCTCTGTTTAAGGTCGAGGATTTGCTTGTTTTTACCGGCGATGTCGGCCTGCAACTTGAAACGGTAGTTGATCGAAGCGCGCAGGGCCCCGGCGGTGACCGACTTCAAGCGTTGCCGCTTTTCATCCATTTGAAATTGCTTAAGCTGTTCCTGCAATTCGACCATGTTCCTGGCGGCCGCCATGACCCTGCTGTTTTCCTCGGCAAGCTTTCGCTTGATCCGGTCTTCGGTGCGGATTTTTATATCGAGCAAGGTTTGGAGCCTGAACCTGAAGCGTTTCACGGCTTCTTGACTCCCGACAAGGTCTCGATTTCCTTAAGCCGCGCCAGGCTTGCCTCAAAGCCGCATTTTTCCTTGCGGTCCTGACGCAAAAAAGCGTCGAGGGCGTCATGGACCTTGATTGCCCGGTCCACGCGTTCGCTGGTCCCCTGGGCATAGGCGCCGATTTGGATGAGGTCCTCATTTTCCCGGTATGCGGCCATAAGGTCTTTGACCCTTCCCGCACAGGCGCGGTGGTCGTCGGTAATAACGTCGGACATGCAGCGCGATATGCTTTCCAAAACGTCGATCGCGGGGAAATGGTTCCGGTGGGCAAGACGCCGCGAGAGCACGATATGTCCGTCGAGGATGCTACGCGCCGCGTCGGCAATGGGCTCGTCCATATCGTCGCCTTCAACCAGGACCGTGAACATGCCGGTAATTGACCCGGTTTCCGCGGTGCCGGCGCGTTCCAGAAATTGCGGCAGCATGGCGAAAACCGACGGCGTAAAACCTTTCGTCGCGGGCGGCTCGCCGATGGCAAGCCCGATTTCCCGCTGCGCAAATGCAAGCCTGGTCACCGAATCGGCCATGAACAAAACGTCTTTGCCCAAATCGCGGAAATATTCCGCAATGGAGGCGGCAACGGAGGCGGCCTTCATCCTGATAAGCGCCGGTTGGTCGGAAGTCGCCACGATGACCACCGAACGTTTAAGCCCTTCTTCGCCCAGGTCCCGTTCCAAAAATTCCCTAACTTCCCTTCCGCGCTCGCCGATAAGCGCGATCACGTTGACGTCGGAGCGGCAATTCTTCGCCATCATGCCCAAAAGGATGCTTTTACCCACGCCGCTGCCGGAAAAAATCCCCATGCGCTGGCCCTTGCCCACGCTTGCCATGCTGTCAATTGCACGAATGCCGGTCACGAACGGCTGCGTTATCCTTTGGCGCGTGAGCGGATTAGGGACGCGGGAAAAAATAGGCCGATACGATTCCACCCGCACCGGGCCCTTGTTGTCGAGCGGATTGCCGACGCCGTCAAGCACCCGCCCTAAAAGTCCTTGACCCACGCCGACCATAAGCGGCCTTTTCGTTCCCGTAACCGCAAGACCGGGATAAACCCCTTCAATGGGGCCAAGCGGCATGAGCAGCGTGCGGTTTTTCCTGAACCCCACGACCTCCGCGCGTCCGGGGGGCCCGTCCTTTCGCTCGATCAAACAAACGTCCCCGACCGAGGCCGCGGGTCCGGTCGATTCGATGAGCAGGCCGATGACTTCGGAAACCTTGCCGCATTGACGCATGGGCTGCGCACAGGCCAGCGCTGAGAACAGCGGCTGGAAATAGCGTTGCGTTTTCACCGGGAAATGCCGGAGGATGCGCCGGGGGGCGGGGCGTCCTGAAGGCCCGCCGATTCCCAGGCTTTTTCGACCATGTCGCGCAGCTCGTCGAACTGCACGCCGAGACGCGCGTCGACCATGCCGCAGTTGGACTCAACGATACAGCCGCCTTTTTCGATGCGCTCGTCGGGCTCGATGGTAATGGAGCCCAAAGGCTCCCCGACGGGCAGCCAAAAGTCCTTCCGGCCCGAAACGGTTTCAAGGTCGTCCTTCGACACGCGCACGATCAGGCGCTCGCGGTCGGCGATATAGCTCAGCGATTTTTTAACGACGCCGATGATGATTTCGGGGTTTTGCGACACTTCGGCTTGTATGATTTTCCTGGCCAACTCGTAGCAAAAGTCAAGAAGGATTTTATGCGCGTCGGCATAAATCGTTTTTTTGGAGTTTTCCAAGTCCGTCAAAAAATCCGCCACGCGTTTTTGAAGCGCATCGGTGTGGGCCTCCCGTTCGACGCGGGCCTTTGCATAGGCTGCGGTTTCCCCTTTTTGCGCGCCTTCCCGTAGACCTTTTTCAAAGGACTCCTGAAGCAGGCGCGGCAGGTCATTTTTCGATTGTTCGAGGCGCGCCTGCAATTCCATGACGCGTTTTTCCAGCTCGATGACCGCCCTTTCTTCCTTGGTAAACGGCTCCTTGCTTTTTCCCGGCTCGAAAAATTCCTCGTATTCCAGGGGCCTGACCGGAAACGCTTCGGCGCCGTCTTTTTTTTGCTTGAGGATCTTTCTGAGCCCCACGGTGGCGGGGTCCTTGGATTTAAGCAAATGGTCGATGAGCGCGGAAATGTCCCGTGACGATAGAGAGGATTGGTCCATACGAACGCCTTTTTATACCACGATTTCTTCTTCACCGCCCCGGCCGCTAATCACGATTTCGCCGTCTTCCTCGAGCCGTCTGATGACGTCGACGATGCGCTGCTGCACTTCTTCCACGTCCTTGAGCCGCACGGGCCCCATGAATTGCATGTCTTCCTTGATCATCTCTCCGGCCCTCGACGACATATTGCGGAAGAACTTGCCTTGCAGCTCTTCGGAGGCGCCCTTAAGGGCCATGGCAAGTTCCTTGGTGTCGATTTCCTTGAGCACGCGCTGCATGGAGCGGTCGTCGATGAGCATGACGTCTTCGAACACGAACATCAGGCTCTTTATTTCCGTGGCAAGTTCCGGGTTTTCGCGTTCGAGGTTTCCCAGGATGTTTTTTTCGGTCCCCCGGTCCACGGAGTTGAGCATTTGGGCCACGGCCTTGACCCCGCCTATTTCGGAAACGTCGCCGCCGAACAGGGCCTTGACTTGACTGACCAGGACTTCTTCCACTTGGTCAAGCGTGTCGGGCGAAATGCTTTCCATGGTGGCGATGCGCGTGGCCACGTCGACCTGAAGTTCCTGGGGCAGCGCGGAAACGATGGACCCCGCGTTTTTCGGCTCCATGTGAGCAAGCAGCAAGGCGATGGTTTGCGGGTGTTCTTTTTGGATGAAGTTGGTGAGCTGCTTGGGGTCGACGTCTTCGAGAAGGTTAAATCCGGTGGTGCGAATGGTTTGCTGGACCTTTTCAAGGATCTCCTTTGCCTTGCGCGGCCCGAGCGCCGATTCCAGGATTTCGCGCGCGTAATCGATGCCGCCCTGGGAAACGAACTGCTGGGCCATGGCGAGATTATGGAATTCCTCGATGACCGCTTGCCTGATTTCGGGCGAAATATTGTCGAGCTTGGCGATTTCGGTCGACAAACGCTCGACGTCGTGCTCGTCGAGGTTTTTCAGTATTTTCGACGACGCCTCGGACCCGAGCGCCACCATGACGATGGCCGCCTTTTTGGGACCGGGAAGGTTTCGGGCGATCTCCGCGAAATGAGCGTCCCCGCCGACTTTCTCCGCGCCTTCGCCGCCCTCTTTAAAAAATCCCGCTTTTTCCTCGGTCGCTTTTTTTTCGCCGGCCATAAATGATTTCTTCCCTGAAACTATGAAGGAATATGAAGCTTTGAGTTATAGTATATGACTTCACCACGTATTTTTCAAGAGCATACAAAGAGGGCGATTTGTTCGCTACTTCTTTTTCCTCGCCCCCGGCGACGGCTCCCCGAGCCACTGGCGAATGATCTGCGCGATATTGACCGGCTCTTCACGGGTGAGCATTTCAACGCGCTCCAAAAGCGCGGAGGTTTTCTTGACATTCTCGGGAACTTCGTTCGGAATTTCCTCAACCAAACCCAGCGGCTCCAGCTTGGGCGCGGGCGGGTTCATGGCCTCGGCAATGGTCTTTGCCAGATAGCGCAGGAACAGTATGAAAACCAGCGCGATGATGAACACGGCCGCGTATTTGGCGATCACCATGCGCTGCTCCATGGTGTCGCGCTTTTGCATGTCGTCTTGCTCTTTGCGCAGGAACTCGTTGTCGAATTGCATGGTGACCACGCTGATCTGGTCGCCGCGGGTCAGGTCGTAGCCGAGCGTGTTTTTGATCATGTCTTCGAAGGTCTGCAATTCCTGGGGGTTTCTCGCCACGTAATTGCGCTTGCCGGTCTTTGCGTCGGCCGCCTCGTATTTGCCGTCAACGGCCACGGAAATGGTCATACGTTTGATGTTACCGACCTCGGCGACCACATGCTCGATGGTCTTGTCGATTTCGTAATTAGTCAGGGTCTTCTCCTTGGTGGCGTCGCCGGTCGGGGCGTTCTTGACGTTTTCCTCTTCGCGCTCCTCCGACCTCACCACGCGGCTTTCGGGGTCGTATTTTTCGATGGTCTTTTCCGCGCGGTCGAAATCCATTTCAACGGCCACCTTGACCTTCGACTTTCCGGGGCCCAAAACGTCTTCGAGGATCTGCTGGGCCTTGCCTTCGAGGTATTTTTCCACGTTCTGCCGGAGCTCAACGTTTTGCGAACTTGCCATCGCGCTTTCGTCGCCGGAGAAGGGGCTTGACAAGAGCTTACCGGCGTAATCGACGATGGAAATGTTTTCGGGCTTAAGCCCCTCGACGCTCGATGAAATCAAAAACGATATGCCGCGCACCTGCTCCTTGGTCAGTTCCCTGCCCGGAAGCGTGCGCAATACCACCGAGGCCTTGGTGGGCTGCTGGTTTTCGGTGAAGATGCTCGGCTCCGGTATCACGATATGCACGCGGGCGGCCTTGACTTCCTCAAGGCCCTCGATGGTGCGCTGTAATTCGCCTTCCAGGGCGCGGCGGGCGTTGATCTTTTGCACGAAATCGGTCATGCCCAGATTGGTCTTGTCGAAGATTTCGTATCCCACCCCGTGGGACTTGGGCAGGCCCTTGCGGGCGAGGGCCATTCTGATTTCGTAAACCTTATTTTTTTCCACGAGAATGGTGCGGCCCTCGTTTTCGAGCTTGTATTTGAAATTGCCTTTTTGGAGCTGTTCGGTAACGGCCGCCCCTTCATCGAGTTCGAGGTCGGAATATAAGGTGCGGTATCCGCCCCCGGAGCCGCCTTTGGCGGGGGTTTGCGACCACATCATGAGGCTGATAAGCCCTAAAAACGTAAAGCCCATGAGCGAAACGGTTATGATCCGCTGCTGCATGGACAACCGCTGCCAAATTGCCGACAATTGGGAAATGAGCTGCTTGAAAAACTCCGACATTGTTCACTCCTTTGAACGTATTGCGGGATTATAGCCGCAGGCGCAAAACTTCCTGGTAAGCGTCCATGACTTTGTTGCGGATTTCCATCATCATATTAAAGGCGACGTTGGCCTCCTCGACCGCGTTCATGACCTGATGAACGTCGGTAATTTCGCCCGCCGCCATTTTATTGATCGACTCGTCGGCCTTGAGCTGCATGGAATTGACGTCTTTCATGAAGCTGCCCAAGGTCTCCTTGAAGCTTGGAGTGCTCTTTGAGCCCGGAGTCGTTTTGGCGACATTGTCAAGTCCCGCGCCGCTTTGAACGGGTCCGATTGAATTAATTTGGTCCATGGACACCTCTAGTTATGTATTATGCATATGAATCAAAGAAATTTCCCAGTATTTTCGTCCGCGTCACTTTGGGCAATTGATACCCCGCGGCGGGCTGGACCGACAATGCCGGTTTACTTTTTGTAAACGCTTGCTGGAACGCCGAAACCTGCGCCGTGTTGCTTTTGCTTTGGGCGCTCACGGCTTTTTGCCGGGCCGCCGCCAAATCGAAACCGGAAATGTTTCGCTGCCGCGCCGCATCGACCAGCTTCATGAAGTTATACATCGTATCGTTTGACGATACCGCCGCCGCGTTCATCGCTGTATTCTCCTACTATATTTGCAGGCCTTGCATCAGCATGCTTTTGGTTGCGTTAAATGCCGTCACGTTGGCTTCATAGGCCCGCGTCGCCGAAATCATGTTGGTCATTTCCTCGACCACGTTGATATTAGGCATGGCCACGTACCCGTTTTTGTCCGCGTCGGGATGCGACGGGTCGTAGACCATTTTAGGCGGCCGTGAATCCTCGCGGATTTCGTCGACCCGCACGCCGTTTCCGAAAAACTTCTCGTCGCGCGGGAACTCCATGGGCGGAATGGCCATGTGGTTCTCGTTGGTCACGGTCCCCTGGAGCCTGACTTGTTGATTGATTATCCGCGTGTCGCGCTGGTCGCTGTCGGCCGATACCACGGGAAATTGTCGGCGATAGGGGCCGCCGCTTTCGGTCCGCGTGGTTTCAACGTTGGCCAAATTCGACGATATGGTGTCCTGGCGAATGCGCTCGGCCCTAAGGCCCGAGGCGCTGATGTCAAGACCCGTAAACATTCCCGCAAGCGACATAAGGTTCTCCGGATTATAAAAAGAATTCAGAAGTCAGTATTCAGAATTCAGTATTCGAACTTTCGACTTGTGACTTTCGACCTTTAACTTTTAACCTTCGACTTTCGACTTTTAGCTTTCGACTTTCGACTTTTTTTACGTTTGTATATCTTTCGCCTGGATCGCGGCATTGAGTTTGTTATATTGTCCCTTTAAAAATTTTGCGCTGAAATTGTATAAAATCTGGTTTTCCGCAAGCTTGGCCATTTCCATGTCGATATCCACGTTGTTGACGCCGCCGGGAAGGGTGGGATCGACCGGTTTTTGGACTTTGGGGGAAAGCCCCGACAGGTCCAATTTGCCGAGCGGCAAGTGCTTGTCGTTCGTCTGCATTCCGCGGAGTTGTCCCTGATCAAGCGCCTTGCGCAGTTCATCCTCAAAGCTCACTTCCACGCGCTGGTATCCCGGCGTATTGACATTGGCAATGTTGTTGGCGATGGTACGCGAACGGAGCATGCTTGCGTCGAGGCTTTTGACGAGCACCGGAATCGGAGATTTTTCGAAAACGGTTTCTCCAAGCATAGTATTCCTTTATGGTGAAATATTGGTATGCGTGGTTTGTCGACAAAGATAAACGCAAGATTAGTGCCAAGCGGAGAATTTATTGCTGATTTTAGACCGTCAGATAAATTGAAACAGTAACTCGTTGAATTTTATAATGTTACAATGGCGACAAAATTCTCATTAAATTTTTCTTAAAAAATAGCTAAAGTTTTTAAAAAGTTTTGCCGATTAGGGAGGAACTTATTTACCTAGCATTGAGGAAAATTTTGCAGGATGATATTTTGGCGTTTTTTGCGATAAAAATGCGGATTTAGGGGGAAATTGAATACGATTATTTGAGAATATTTCTAATCAAAAAGATTATTGTCAATCCATTTCTTTACAAGCTTAGGAACGCGTTCAACAATTTCTTTTCCAAAAACGACCTCTGTGACTAAGCCTATATTTAAAATGTCAACCATTCTGCAAAGATACGATTTCCCCAAATCCCACCAAGTATACTTTGCATCAATGAAAAGAATATGCTCGATTTTTCTATCTAATTCATTTCTGGCTATGTTTAACTCGAAGCCATCTAACATTGTTTCATAAACCCCATCAGCAACACGGCTACCAAAAGTTGTTGTGTAGTAATACTCCTTGATTTCCCATACTGCTACGGGGTTTTTAACACTAGGATAACAACCGTCAACGCGACGACTCGTAACGGATGTAATTACTCCGTCTTTTGAAAATATCAACAGACTTCTCGGATCAAATTCACAATCGTTAATACCGTTGGCTTTTAATGTCTTTTCAATAAGAATATTTATTGAACCCGTAAAAAACGCTTCTGTTTTCTTTTCGCCTTTTTGCTTATTTAATGGAATTGGACAGGTCGGTTTATTCTCACGTTTAAGCGATCTGAAAAGTTTACGCGCAGCTTTTACATCCATTAAATTTTTCTGAACTATTTTGTTCAACAGGTCTGCGCGATAAGAAAGGTAGGATGCAATGTCTTCAATCCTTACAGTATCTGGTAATTTTAATTTTTCATCAGTCAAAAAGGACTCAATTTCTTCAGCGCTAAAAGTATGAATTTGGCCATTGGTGGTATAACCAAGGTTTTGGCTGATTAATTTTAGGATACCCCAGAATCCTTGTGGCTTATTTGCAAATCTTGAATCAGCCTTCAATTTTACTCCTCTTTCTTTCCGATTTTTATTTCTTTAATTAGCTCTTTAATAAACTGAACAAGTTCTATGTTGAGCACTTCGCAATATCGGAATAAATCTATTACATCGATTCGTCGCTCCCCGCTCTCAATTTTTGAAATAAACGATTGGGGTACACCAAGCTTTTTAGCCAAATCTTCCTGGCTAATACGCTTTTGCTGGCGTTTGCTCCGCAAAATTCGGAGCAATATTCTATATTCTCTGGTATATATGGTCTTTGTTGACATGGATTCTTCCGATGAATCATATTTAAGATAACTGAAACCTGATCAGTATCCCAAATTAGGATATTTTATGAGGCAAGAATGGTAACACAGACAACTCTTTTTAACCCCATTGAAAATCGTTCTTTGGGGGTTCCGATAGAGCCATATTCTCGACAATTTCTCAAGTGGGTTGGCAATAAGCAAAAATTTGCATTTGAAATCCTTTCATATTTCCCTAAGGACTACAATTGCTATTTTGAACCTTTTGTTGGTAGTGGTGGTGTTCTTGCCACACTGGCACCGCACAGAGGAATTGCGTCTGATGTTTTTAAACCACTTGTAGACTTGTGGCAGTTAGTCAAGACCAGTCCAGATATTGTTGTAGACTACTGGAAAGAGGCATGCGAAGAATTGCACAACGGTAATAAGAAGGAAGCCTATTCTTTTTATCAAGCTAAATTTAATAAAAATCCAAACGGCCTTGATTTGCTCATCTTATCAAGAACTTGCTATGGCGGTGTTGTTCGATTCAGAAAAATTGATGGGGCGATGAGTACTCCTTGCGGAGTGCATAAGCCTATGGATGCTGAAAGTTTTTCTCAGAGGGTATATGAATGGCATGATCGTCTTTTAAATACAGAATTCTACCATAGCGACTTTGAACCAATTATAAATATGGCAAATGACGGTGATATTGTTTATTGTGATCCGCCCTACATCGACTCTCAAACCATTCTATACGGTGCTCAAGATTTTTCTTTTGAGCGACTAATTAATTCAATAATAAGGGCAAAATTTCGCGGTGCTTTAGTTGCTTTAAGTATTGATGGAATTAAAAAATCTGGAACCAAGCATCTTTCCCTTCCTATCCCCCCTGGTGTCTTTAAAAGAGAAGTCTTTGTTAGATGTGGCCGTTCAATGCTTCGACGATTTCAGATGTCAGGCCAGACATTAGAATCCGAAGAAGTATCAGACCGTTTACTATTAACTTGGTAAAATGAATTTGCTTTGCCATCCTTTCAAAGCAAATAAAATCCGGCGCAGGAATTCCCTGGGACTTAAAACAGGCGTGCAGTGTTCTCGAACCACGGCAATTCTTAACGGATCATGATTTTTATGAATGGCGGCGAAGATTACGCCGAATCACGAACAACGGTATCTGAAAACATATGCATACCGTAAATGGAAAGGCCTGGCTATGTTTAAATCACTCAAGAGAGTCACCTGCCAAGTGGCGGACCTGGAAAAAGCAAAACAATGGTACAGTGGTATTTTGAAAGCCCCGCCGGTGTTCGAAACGCCGGTTTCGGTAATTTTTACAATAGGAGAATGCTCGCTGTCCCTTTTCAAAGGTGAACCGTCGCAGTCCGGAACCAACGACAATATGGATATCTACTGGGACGTCGACGACATCGAAGCCTCATACGAGGAATTACTTGCCGCCGGGGCAAAACCGAGCGCGCCGGTCAGAACCATATTCAACATCAAAATCGCAAGAGTCATAGATCCTTTCGGCAATAGAATCGGCATTACCGCCACGATAAAAAATTCCACCGAAAGCTCCGTTGAGAACAAGCCCTCGGAAACGGCATTGAACGTCGCTATCTGTCGCGCCCTCGCCGCATATGAGCAACGCAATGAAATAAAGGGCCCGGATTTCATGGCGGAATTGTTTTTGCCCGAAGAAAGTAAAAAACACTTCCAGGATGCGGTATCCATAAAATCGGTCATAGAACGAGGTATTTCGTCGGCATTATACGGATATATTCTTGCCCGCACGGCGTACCTTGATGATGTGGTTAAAAAATCCCTCGAAGAAAACGTTCCGCAAATAGTGTTTTTAGGCGCAGGCTACGATACCCGCGCGTATCGGCATAGTCGGCTCATTCGGAATACTCGCCTTTTCGAAATGGACATCCGGTCAACACAGCAGAGGAAATTGAAAATACTTGCCGATGCGAAAATTACACCACCTCGGCAGTTATCGTTCGTGACGATAAATTTCAAAACCGACAAAATTGAAGACGTCCTGGTAAAAGCCGGCTATAACACGTCCCTTCAAACATTGTTTGTCTGGGAAGGGGTCAGCTATTACCTTGCGGAAGAGTCAATACATGAAACCTTGCAGTTTGTTCGCGACTGCTCGGCGTCAGGTTCGGCCATCTGTTTTGATTATATGACGGAAAAAATGGAATCCGTGCATGCGGGAGAACCATTTCGGTTCTGGATAGCGCCGGACAAAATTGAAGCATTTCTTGCGGAACGGGGATTGATAATTGCGGAGCATCTGGATAACCGGGAAATGGAAAAAAGGTATCTGACCCTCAGGGACGGCCGGCTTGCGGAGAAAGTGATGACAAGATTCGGTTTGGTGAGGGCAATAAAAAAAGTTTAACGTTGAATATCGGACTCGAGTATCATCCCGTAACATTTTTTTCAATCGCCGAAAGTAAATCTTTAGGTTCGACCGGCTTATGTAAAATATCGAGCATTCCGGTTTTAATAAGGCGTTTTTTTTCCTCCCCAAGTATCAAGCCGGTCAGGAGAATAAATTTTACATTCGGGCTTATGGACTTCAAGGCTTGGTATACTTTTTCGCCGTCCATGAGCGGCATGTCCTTGTCCGAAAGCACTACCGCGACGCGGTTTTTTTTCTCGCGAAACAGGTCGATCCCCTTTTCGCCGCTCTCGGCCGTAAGCACCCGATATCCCTGTTGCCCTAAAAGGTCCGCCATGAATTCCAGGATCAGGGGTTCGTCGTCGATGACGAGAACCGTTTGGCCGTTGCCTTTAATAAATTTTTGTTGTGACAAAACGGCTTCCGGCGCGCAATCGTATTCGGTTGAAACCGGCAGGAACACCGAGAATACCGTCCCCTTTTCAAGCGCGCTTTGCACTCGTATAAACCCATGATGGTTCTCAACGATCCCATACACCACGGCCAGGCCAAGGCCCGTGCCCTTTCCGGTTTCCTTGGTCGTAAAAAACGGTTCGAATATTTTCGATTGCGTCAATTCATCCATGCCAAAGCCCGTATCCGCCATTTCAATCATGACGTAATGAAGTGCCAAGGCCTTCGGAAACAGGGCCCGCACACGGTCTCCCGCGGCGACCGCGGTCGTCATGGTCAGCGTTCCGCCCGAAGGCATGGCGTCGCGCGCGTTGATGCAAATATTCATTAAAACCTGGTGGATGTGGCCGCCGTCGGCGTTGATAAAGGGCAGCGTATCGGACAGGCGGGACACTATGGCGATGTTTTTCGGGAACGTTTCGCCCAGGAGGCCCACAATTTCCCGGGCAACGTCGTTGACGTTGACGGGGCCATAATTGGTTTCCGTTTTTCGGGCAAAGGTGAGCAACTTTGCCACAAGCTGGGTGCCGCGATTGGCCGAGGTGGTTATGGCATTTACATGATGGGACAATTTGTCGGCGGGAAGTTCGCGCATGGCCAAAAGCTGCGCGTTTCCCAAAATTATGGTCAAAATATTATTGAAATCATGGGCCACGCCCCCGGCCAGAAGGCCGATGCTCTCCATTTTTTGCGCCTGGCGCGTTTGTTCTTCCAGAAGCTTGCGCTCGCCGATTTGGCGCTCCAAGGTTTGGTTTGCCAAGGCCAGTTCGGCCGTGCGGTCAATGACCCTTTGTTCCAACATCGTATTGGCGGCAACGACGTTTTGCCGTTCCTCGCGCAATTGGCGCTCAAGGAAAAATCCCTTGCGCTGGTTTCGCTCGATGGTGTAGCATCCGGCCATGCCGATGCAATTTGCCGTGACCAGGAAAAACGTATTGCTCAAAAGAATGCCGCGGTCCGTTCCGGTAAAACCCCAGGCCACGATTTCATACACGATCACCAGAAGCCAGCCCGATAGCGACGCCCAAATAAATCGCAACCTGACGAATCCGTATCCATACATGAGCACCAGAACCAATCCGCCGTAGTAGAGGTAGTTTGCCGGGGCCGGACTGGTCACGATCATCCCCATGAACCCGGCGCCCACGATATTGCATAAAACAATCTGTATCCAAGGAAAAAGTTTCGGCGCTTTTGCGTGATAGGTCAGCGCTATACCCAGTCCGATTGCGGGACAAAGTACCGCAAACCTGATAAACCAGGCAATGTATTTGAGCGAAGGCAAAATGAGATAATCGAGAACGCTGAATACCGCGATGAGAATTATCGCAAGGAAAAGCGCCACACGCACTTGCAAGCGCGAGGCCTCATTAAAGTCCCGTAAAAATGGCCCTTCCAAGGCCGCATCGGCGCTGGTAAACTTCAGCGTCAACACATTGGCCTCCATGGGGCGTTTATCGGCAAGCATATCCATAGTATGCCATAGCGATTACCCGACAGGCAACCGGAAAACGAAAATCGTTTTCCCATGGTTATCACGGCGCCTGACGACCATTCGATTTTTCTTTACTAAATAGATGTATTATTCTATACTATAAAAGCAATAACCGTTTTCAGTCTACAAACTGAAACATGATAAAAGAGGTCGATTCATGGCCACCGCCGTCGAGACCGCGCTTCTCGAAAGCGAAGAACGGTTTAAATCAATCCTCGAAAGCACCAACGCGGGGTATTTTTTCATCGACGCCGACGGAATCATCCGCGACGTCAATGCCGCGTGGGTTCGCCTTTATAAATACGGCGCCAAGGAAGAGGTGATCGGCAAGCACTTTTCCCTCATTCAAAAAATCGACGATATTGAAAAAGCCCATGAGGTCGTCGAGGGGATCATGCGCGGCGACGCCCGTTACCTGACCGGGGAATTTTCGCGAAAATGCAGGGACGGTTCAATCGGTTGGCATTATTTTTCCGCGAGAAATGTCCTGCGAGCAGGAGCATTGATAGGAATTGAAGGCCTGGTCATCGACACGACCGAACGCAAATTGGCCGAGGCGGCAATAAAGAAAAGCGAAGAAAAATTTTCGAAAGTGTTTAAAACTTGTCCCGAGGCGATTTTGATCGCCTCGATCAGTGACGGCAAATATATCGACGTCAATGATGTTTTCCTTAAAAAAACGGGGTTCCTCAGGTCCGAAGTGATCGGCCATTCTTCCGCGGAACTGCAGGTTTGGGTTGACCCTATGCAGCGGAGACGATATGTCGAAGAACTTACTAAAAAAGGGTCCGTTAAAAATTTTGAGGTCCTTTATCGAATGCGGTCCGGCGAAGTTCGCTGCTTTTTGGTTTCCGGTGAAATCATCGAACTTGAGGGAGAGCCGTGCAGCTTGAGTTTTATTTTCGACATTACCGACCGTAAACGCCTGGAAGAAGAGCTTCAAAAGACGCAAAAACTCGAGTCCCTCGGAATCCTTGCCGGCGGCATCGCCCACGATTTCAATAACCTCATGGGCGGGATTTTCGGTTATATCGACATGGCGCGGGAGCAATCAGCCGACAGCATACTGACCTCCTATCTCACCAGGGCGATGAATGCCATCGACCGGGCGCGAGGGCTCACCGCGCAACTCCTGACCTTCGCCAAAGGCGGCTCCCCGGTCCTGAAAGCCGCCGATCTGTTTCCTTTTGTCAAAGACGCCGCGCGGTTCGCGCTGAGCGGCTCGAACGTTTCCTGCCGGGTTACTATCGAGGATGGGCTTTGGCCGTGTACCGTCGATTTGGACCAAATAGTCCAGGTTATCGATAATATCGTCATCAACGCCCAGCAGGCAATGCCCGGCGGCGGCGTTATTGAGATAGCGGCCCAAAATATTTCCTTGGGCGAAAACGGGCGTCCCGGATTGTCAAAAGGCAAGTATGTCAAATTGTCGGTCGAAGACCGGGGAACCGGCATTTCCAAGGAGCTGCTTTCGCGCATTTTCGACCCGTTTTATACCACGAAAACCAAAGGGCACGGCCTGGGCCTTTCCACGTGCTATTCGATTATAAGCCGTCATGGCGGAGCGATAGACGTGGAATCCGAGCCAGGCAAAGGAAGCAAATTTACCCTCTATTTGCCCGCGTCCCCGGAACCAGCGTGCGCTTCCGAAGCGGCGAACGCTCCTGTCGCCCATCACGGCAGCGGAACGGTCATTGTTATGGACGACGAACTCATCATGCGCGAAATAATCGGGACAATGCTCGAATCGCTGGGATACACGGCGCTTTGCGTCAGCGACGGCAAGGCCGCCCTGGAGCGCTTTCAAGGCAAAATAAACGACCGCACGGGCGTGGTTGCCCTGGTCCTTGACCTTACCGTACCCGGAGGAATGGGCGGCGTGGAAGCAGTGGCGGAAGTGAGAACGCTCGATAAAAAGGTACCCATCTTCGTCGCGAGCGGCTATGCCGACGACCCGGTCATGAAAAACCCGACGGAGTTCGGGTTTACGGCAAGCATTTGTAAACCATTCAAGAAAATCGATCTGGCGGAAATGCTGGAGAAGCATTTAAACCTCCAGGGGTATTGATAAATGCGCCTCAACCGAACGCGGGAAGCCCCGTTTTATTACTGGTCCGTTCCGGCCTTTATCGGGTATATCGCCTTTTTCCTTGTTTTTTATTCCATCCTCGGTGAAAGCGCCGCTATTTTCGCGTTCGTGCCTCCTTTGGTAGTCGCATGGAAATGCGGCATGCGACGCGGCATTTTCGCCTCGGCGGCGGCCATTTTCATCATGCTGGCGCTTTTACAATTCGAACATGTCAAAGCTATTGACGTGGTCTCGCTTTTGCACCGGTCTCCCGGACTGATTTCCGTTTTCCTTATCGCCGCAATCGTGGGATATATGAGCGATCTGCGCAAACGTTTGGGTCGCGAGCTTGACGATAAAAATAAAATTGAAGCGGAATTACGGAAACAAGAAGCCCTTATTCGAGGGATTTATCAGGCGTAATTCTTTTTTGGCGCGGGCGAACGCTTTTCTTCGCGGTCTTTTTTGATTGTAAAGCCATTGTTTTTTTCGGGGCGGAAACAGGATCCACGGTAGACCTTAAACAAAGCTTGCATATGCCTAATTGTATAGTAATGATCGGCGGTAGGTCAAATTAAATATGCGTTTAAAAAGAGAAAACTCAATAACGCAATGAAAACGTTTTGTTACGCCTTCCGATTATTTTATAAAAAAACATTGTAACTACTTAGGCACTTTTCATCAAACGCTTGCCTCGATACGCCGTTTAAGATAAAATAATATATAATTTTAACTATATTTATGACAAAACAACCTATAGATTTATCATTTTATTATTGACATCACAATGTTTTAGGTGTATATTTAATCATTAATAATAACAATTACTTAGGCAAAAACATGTATAGATCAGCCATAGAATATCTAAAAGCATGGGGAATTCGCCAATCCAGAAAGCCGTTGGTAATTCGCGGAGCGCGGCAAGTGGGAAAAACATTTATTGTCAGGGAGTTTGCCCGTGAATTTCAAAACTACGTGGAAATCAATCTCGAAACCGATATACATGTTTTATCCTATTTTAAAAGTTCCGATCCTAAAGAAATCATCGAACTGCTTTCGCTCCATTATAATACCTCTATTGTTCCTGGTCAAACGCTTCTGTTTTTTGATGAAATCCAGGCTGCGCCTGAATTATTCGCAAAGCTTCGGTATTTTTATGAGCTGATGCCGGGACTGCATGTAATAGCCGCCGGATCGCTTCTGGAGTTTATTCTCGAAGAACATGAATTTTCGATGCCGGTTGGAAGAATAGAATATCTGCATCTCGGCCCGATGAACTTCAGTGAATTTCTTTTATCAACGGGTAACGGCACTCTTCTCGATTTTTTAAAAAAATTCTCTTTAGGCGAAACCTTCCCTTTGCCGATCCATCAAAAACTCGTTTCTTTGTTTAAAACCTTCCTTATCGTCGGCGGCATGCCGGAAAGCATCAAGGCGTATCTTGACAAAAGGTCTTTTGCCGACAGCGACCGGGTCAAGATGAACGTCCTGTCGACGTATATGGATGATTTCAGTAAATACCGAAAGCGCATTAACCATGAATTATTGACGACGGTATTTAAGGCCATGCCGTCGCTGACGGGCAGCAAGGTAAAGTATTCGACTATTTCAAACAAACACCGTTCCGCGGAAGTCGCCGCCGCCCTTAACAGATTGTTTCTGTCGAAAATATGCTGTCCGGTTTATCATTGCTCCGCGCGAGGCATCCCCCTTGGCGCCGGACGCAGCGATAAAGTCTTCAAAACGCTGTTTCTTGACGTGGGGCTGATGTGCAGCGCGCTGGGATTGACAATGGCAAACATCGTCGCGCTTGACGACGTTTCCTTGGTCAATAAAGGCGAAATTTCGGAACAATTCGCGGGGCAACACCTTTTGTACCGCAAAGATTTTTATTATGAACCTGAACTTTACTATTGGGACAGGGAAAATCCCGGTTCAAACGCGGAAGTGGATTATGTTATCGCCCATGGGCCGACCATTGTTCCGGTAGAGGTCAAAGCGGGCAAAACCGGCTCGCTGAAATCCTTGCACCTGTTTGTAAGGGAACGGGGACTTAAAACCGGCGTTCGGATGAATCTTGACGTTCCTTCGGCGGTTCGCTGCGCCGGCGCACTGCCCAATAGCGACCGCTATGATTACAATCTGATTTCAATGCCCTGTTACATGATCGGTGAATTGGACAGATTTCTGGAGGATCAGACAAATAAAAACCCGTTAAACCGGGATTAGGAAGGTTTCGCGCGGTACAATTACCACGCCCGTCAATTCGACGCCGCGAACTCGGGGAAAAAATAGTCCTCGGGGTTTTCCGGCTTGCCGTTGTGCCAAATTTCATAGTGGACATGCACGCCGGTAGTAAGGCCGGAGAGTCCGGCGGAACCGATCTGGTCGCCTTTTTTGACTTTCTTGCCTACAAACGTTTCCACGCTCCCCAAATGGGCGTAAACGGTCTCAAATCCGTGGGCGTGCGTCACGAAAATCCTATGCCCCCAAATACGACCGTCCTCGACCCTCGATACCACCCCCGAGGCCGTGGCCACCACCGGCGCTCCGCGCGAGGCGATAAAATCTATTCCATAGTGCATTTTGGTCGATTCGGTAAAGGGGTCTTTTTCCTTGCCGAAGCGCGCGGCAATCAGGGCCGAATCCAGGACCGGCTTAATAATGGGGACCTCGTCAAAATACGCTTTTTCTCCATGCTCTTTATTTGCTTGAGCAACGCCCGAAAAAAGCGCATAGTTTGAAACGACGATACCGGTGAGTTCGTCAAGGCCCAGCAACGCCGGTTTTAAGGCTTTCGATTTTTTTACATGTTTGTTTTCGCCGCCGCCGATGCCCAGCATCGAGGATATTTTAAGCTTTTTGCGTTCGAGCCCCTCCACCTTATCACCGAGATTATCGAAAAATTTGCGCATGGGGCGAACATAGGAAAGTAAGCGGTTATTTTGATCGTCTAGATTGCGCTTTTGGTTCTTTTCCACGACGTCCAGGGTAAAATTATTGAAAGGAATAAAATAACCCGCGAACCCCAATGCTATCAAAATCGACAGGACAATAAATACCCACGTCGGAACGCCGATGTTTCTAATGCCGGAGCCGCTCGGAGGAACAATAAGAATTGTTTTATGTTTCTTGTGCTTCATACCCCGCTGGCATCATCGATATTTTCATGCCGGCTTTTTGATTTTTTCGCCTCTTCAAGGACCGCCTTGATCTTTTTTTCGATGGTTTCAAGCTCTTCCTTGTGGGCCTTAACGTTTTCAACGCATTTCTTGATGCTTAAGTCCTGGGCGATTTCCGAACTTTTCCCGTCCGTCGTCAAATCGAAAGCGCGCTCGCCGATATCCACGAAATTTCTTTCAATCTTTTTCTTCGTGGCGAATTCTTCAACTTTCAATTTGCCGATCTTCGAATATTCCTCGATTTTTTCCATGGAAATCGCCGCGCCCTCTCGAACGCTTTTTTTAATTTTTTCCCATGCACTGTCCATGTCCATACCCGCCTCCTTATTAGGGTTTGATTTTTCCGGCAATTCCTGCCGTTCTTATTATATAATATACCTTTAACCGTTAACAATTGTTTCGTCCCGAATAAAATATACTATAATTAATCTTCGCTTAGGCGTTGGGGGTTTATTATTTTTAGAACAATCATGTCGCTGCATAAAAGACCGTTTATATCCATTGTCATTCCCGCATTTAACGAAGAAGACATGATCGCCCATTGTCTGACGGCCATCAGTCGCCAGGAATACGACGGCGACTATGAAATAATTGTCATCAACAATGCATCTTCCGACCGTACCGCCGAAATAGCGATGGCAATGGGCGCGCGCGTTGTTTTTGAGGGTAAACGAGGGTATGTCCATGCTTTGCGGGCCGGATTCGGCGAAGCAATGGGCGATATCATCGCCTGCACCGACGCGGACACTCGGGTGCCACCTACCTGGCTCTCGCACATCGCCTCCGTGCTGACACGCCCCAATACGGTTGCCTGCAGCGGCACCTTCCGGTTTTATGACGGCCCCGCGTGGCTGCGTTTCATCGGTGAGGTTTTCGGCCGGTTCAATTACCATCTGGCGGGTGCGAACATGGCCGTGTGGCGCATGGCGTATCTTGCTTCCGGCGGCTTTGACGTAACGGTAAACATGGGCGCCGACGTGGAGCTCGGTCAGCGGCTTAAGCGACAAGGCGCCTTAGTAATTGAAAGAAAATTACGGGTCGATACGTCGGGACGAAGGTTCCAGCGCGCATTCGTGCAGACGCTCTTTTTATATTACCTCAATGATTTATGGCTCCTGCTCTTTAAGCGACCGCTCTTCCACAGTTTCCCCAACATCCGCATTCCAATAAAAACATTATCACCCTACAAACCCGCTTCATTATTAATCAGGTTTGCCATCGTTACGGGAATGATCGGCTGCTTTTTATGGATAACCGAAAACACCAATAATCAGTTTTTCGGGACCGTATTCGCACATGGAGTAGGCCATGAACCGCTCGTGGCCCTGACCTTTGACGACGGTCCGAGCAAATATACCCCGCAAATTCTTGACACCCTGGAAAAATACGGGGTCAAGGCGACGTTTTTTTCGATCGGAAAAAACGTCGAGCGTTATCCTGATATCGCCCGGCGGATCGTTTGCGACGGGCATGTGATCGGCAATCATACCTATTCACACCCTTTTTGGGCCCCTATGGAGACCCCGGGACAAATCAAAAGCCAGATCGACCAGGCGGAAAAAGCCATTGAAACCGTCACCGGGGTCAGCACGAACCTTTTCCGTCCGCCGCACGGATGGCGAAGCCCGTGGATGGCGCAGCTCCTTAAGAAAAATAATTATACCGTGGTCATGTGGACCGTTACTCCCGAAGATTGGGAGAACATCAGCGCCGAGGCGGTTGAAAAACGGGTAATGAACAAAATCCATGCGGGAGACATTGTTCTTCTACACGACGGACTCGAAACGAAAGAAAATTTTCCGAAAGAAAACACAATCCACGCGCTTCCTAAAATCATCACGCAACTTAAAAACCGAGGGTATCGGTTCGTGACCGTGCCCGAACTTATGGAAGCGTCGCATGAGGCCGTTCCCCATAATTTTACCCTGGCCCATTCGCCGGTATTCGGCGCACGAAACTAACCCCCTACGGCGGACACGACTAACCCTTTGTCGGGGCGTTCGATTGAACACCCTATCATTTCCCGAACAACTTTCCCAGGCCTTTTCCTATTTCGTCAATTACATTGCCCACGGCCCGATTAACGATTCTCTGGTCGACGGACACATGGGGGTTTTTAAACGTCCCCGACACGCTGCAATTGAAGGCGCGTTTGTCGGGATCGCCCTCGACCGAAAGCAGCGATTTTTGCACGAATTGCGGCAGCGTGCGCATGAAATCCCCAGAAAACTCGGCGTTAATTCGCTCGGAGAAATGGCCTTTCATATCGACCCGGCCCTCGGCCGTAAAATCCATGGGATCGCCTTCACCGCGGGCTTTCTCGTTATAAATCTTTCCTTTCTCCAAGTGCAAATCCGTCGAAATCCTTGAAAAATGCATGGTAGCAAGTTTCGGGATCGCCAAAATCACGAGGAGATTCCTTTGAATCGGCAGATCGTTTGCCGCAACATTGGTAATGGCAGCGGTTCCTCGCGCTTTTAGGGAATCCATGTCCAAGGCGCTTTGCTCGAAAGTCATGGACATGTCCAGCTTTCCGCTGAGCCTTCCCGGACCCGCTTTTTCATCGGCATACCACCGATCGAGTTTTACATGCGCCGCGGCCATGCTCGCGTTTTCCAAAAGCGAGCGCGACAGATCGGCCGCGGCTTTGAATGAAATCCGTCCCCCGTAGCAATCGGCTTTGCAGTCATCAACCGCTATCCGCGGCCCGTTTATCGTGATTCCCGCCCGAAAATCGGTCGCATGCCAGGCGTCAATCAATGCCACGGAATCCACGCCGCATGAACCCTTAAGAGTTAGACCCCGGTCAAATCCGACTTTCATCGAAAGACCGACCCCACTACAGTCCATGATAACGCTCCGTTCTTGGGTCACCGATATGCGGGCTTTGGAAAGCGTAATGTTGCTTATCAACACCTTATAGGGAAAACCGGCCAGAGCGTCGGTGAACTTATCCATCGAAAACGGCCCGCGCGGTTTATCGGCGCCAAGAGGTTGCGCGGGCAATTTACACATGAAACAAGGATGTTCCAGGGTAATGTTTTTAATAATAAGCTGTTTGAATATGAGCGGAAGCGCATGGTAGGAAATTCCGGCTTCAGGGACCGTGCAGGAATAGAAAACACCCGTTGGGTCCCGCCAAGCGCATTGGACTTTTTTTACCGTCACCCCCGCCCAGAGGGTTACGGTCAGTTTTTCTATGGAGCATGATTCGGCAAAAGACTCGTTAATAATGTTTTCCACTTTTTGCTTAAGGACCGGACTGGAAAACGGCACGAATCCGAGAACGAAAACAATCACCAAGAGGCCGGCGAAGCAGAGCGCTCCCATCCGAAATATTTTTCCGCTCCCCAAGAACCCTTGAACGAATTTCCGGGCATTGCGTTTTGCATCGAACTTCAGCCTATCGAATTGCATGACTATCCGCCTTATCCGTATTGTAATCCGGCCTACTGCAACGTATATTTTAGTCTCTGTAGCTGAATTATATACGCGTCCCGCGAATATAATTCCTGTGTACAGAGACTTATCCGCCCTTAAGCGGGTTAAAGAGATTTGACCTTTATTAAAATAATAAAATCATGGCCTCCGACGATACTACTAAAACCATCCTTTTCGCTACGCTCAGCTCCACGGTTAACTCATTTGCCGGCAACGCGCTCGACGTGCCGGGATTTCGCGTGATCAACGCCTCCTCGATCGCAAAGGCCCTCTCGGTCCTTGAAAAGGAAAGGGTCGACGTGGTGTTCCTTGACATCGAGGCCATGCCCAAACAGGAAATCGACCTGGTCAATTACATCAAGTCCTGCTCGCCCCGCTCCGAAATCATCATCCTGTGCACGATCAATGAACTCGAAGAGGCCACCAGGGCCCTGCGAAACGGGGCCTCATTCTATCTTGTAAAGCCCGTCAAAGCCGCGGACATCAAAACCATCGTGGGCAAACTGGGGGCCAAGGTCGACCGGCAGGAAGAATACCGGGCCCTCGAGCAGCGTATTCTTTCCGATTTGATGTCGGGGAGCCCCGCCATGGAGAAAATCCTGAAGCTTGCCGTAAAAATCGCCCCCACCACCTCCACGGTCCTTATCGGCGGCGAAAGCGGCACGGGAAAGGAATTTTTCGCCCGCATCATCCACCGCATGTCAAAGCGCGCCGACGGGGAGTTTGTCGCGATGAACTGCGGCGGCGTGCCGGAAACGCTGTTTGAAAGCGAGCTGTTCGGCTATAAAAAGGGCGCTTTTACCGGCGCCGACCGCGACAAGCCGGGCCTGGTTGAGGAAGCGCACCTGGGGACGCTGTTTCTTGACGAAGTCGGAGACTTAAGCCCGTCGGCGCAGGTAAAGCTGCTGCGTTTCTTGCAGGAACGGACGTTTCGGCGCGTCGGCGACACCATGCAGCGCTCGGTCAATGTCCGTATTTTGGCCGCCACCAATCGCGACCTTGCCAAGCTCATTGCCGAAAACAAGTTCCGCGAGGACCTGTTTTATCGCCTGAACGTTTTTTACCTGCATTTGCCGCCTTTACGGGAAAGGAAAGAAACGCTGCCGAACCTGGTCAAGCTCTTCGTCCATAAAAATAACGAGCTGCTCGACAAGCATGTCGACCGGATCTCCCCGACCGTGGAATCGGTGCTTGCCGCGTATTCGTATCCGGGAAACGTGCGAGAACTGGAAAACATCATCGAGCACGCCATGGTCATGGCGGAAACCGGCGAAATGACCGAACGGGACCTTCCCGAATTCATGCTGCGCAATCGCCTGCTTTTGGAGGGGCCCGGCCGCTACGGCGCGCCGGTTTCCCCCGCCTTAGGCGCAATCCTTTCGCTCAAGGAACTGGAGCGCGGCCATATCGAACGAACGCTTGATTTACTTGACAATAACTATTCCGAGGCGGCAAAAAAACTTGGGGTCTCTCGTTCGACCTTGTGGCGAAAAATCAAGGAGTTTAAAATAGAAGGACACGCGGCGCCATGAAAATTAGGGTCTATTACGAAGACACCGATTGCGGCAATGTCGTTTACTATGCGAATTATTTGAAGTACATGGAACGCGGACGCACCGAATTCATGCGCGATAAGGGCGTGAGTTTCGCAAAACTGCATGCGGACGGTTATCTGTTCGTGGTAGTCGAGGCGAACATCAAATACAAAGCCCCGGCGTATTACGACGACGTCCTTGACGTAAGCACCATGGTTGAAAACAAAACGCCGGTTTCCATCACCTTTGCAACGACCATTGCCAACGAAAAAAAATGCCTTCTTGTTTCAGGATCGATTAAAGTGGCGTGCATTCACGAATCAAACCGTCGCGTGTGCAAAATTCCGGAAGAAATCATGGGCCAGGTTGGTTCCTAACGTCGGGCGGTAAATCGGGTTTATGCGCCGCGGCAACCGCAAGCTCGTCGCAACGTTCGTTTTCAACATGGCCCGCGTGGCCGTTTACCCACCTGCACGTTAGCGTATGCTTTGAGCACAAGTCAAGGAGTCGCGCCCATAAATCGGGGTTAAGGGCCTTGTCTTTTTTATTGCGCATCCACCGGTTTGCACGCCATTTGGCGGCCCAGCCTTTTTCGAGCGCATCGATGATATAACGGGAATCGCTGACGAGGGTAACGTCGCAGGGCTCCTTGAGTTGTTCAAGGCCCATAATGACCCCCATAAGCTCCATGCGGTTATTGGTGGTGTCGGCAAACCCGCCCGAAAGCTCTTTTTCATGGTCGCCGAATTTAAGGATGATTCCATAGCCGCCCGGCCCGGGGTTTCCCGAGCAGGCGCCGTCGGTATAGAGGAAGATTTTTTTCACGGATGCAGTCGATGACCGTTCGTTATTGCAAAGTGCGTTAAAACCGGTTCGACAATGAAACGACTAACCGCTGGATATGGTCGTCTTCATTGAGAACGCCATTGGTGTTCAGTTTCCAAAATTGATACCCATAGGATATTTCCAGGCTTGTTCCGCTTGAAACGAATGCCAGCCCCGCTGTCAAGAGCTGACGGTCCTGATTAGTCGCGACGCCATCAGTCCCCCAAACCGCCTGCGAAGTGTCGTTATCGTATTGAATCGCGAACGTATGCGTATCGTACTGGTCCCACGAATAACCCAACCGTAAAAGGGCGTTCTTAACAAAGAGCGGTATCTCGGCGCCCAACCCCGCCCCGACCCGTGAATAGTGGGCCGGACTGCTTGAAGGGATGATGTCCTGCGGATTTGCATAATCATAGGGTGCCCTGAATCTGAACTCGGAAGAAAGCGTGGCCAGCGGCAACACCGTTGAAATTCCAATGGCCCCGGAGTAGGATGAAAAAAGCCGGCCTTTGGTGAAACCCGCGTCGATTGGAGGGTCTTCGTTAAACCAAATTGTTTGCGGAAGGACCAATCGAGCGCCTATGCGAACTTTTTCGATGGGAGAATAAAGCAGGCCCAGCCGAATATCGTACCCTAAAAAAGTCCGTTCGGCGTCGTAGGCATAATTATTGTTCCTCTCCGAAAAGCCGTCGGTATCTTCAACGAAAACATCATTGATTTTTTCAGACCCCGTGACCAGGGAAAGGGCCGCTCCTATGCCAAGGCCCGGAGCTACTTGCAGTCCGAACGCGCCGCTCCAAAAATTTAGATCTCCATACGCCCGGTAGTCATTACTGACCTGAATCGAATGGCCGTTTTTGTCCATAAATTGTCCGAGAAACGACGGATTATCGTCAAAGGCGTAAGGGCTTTGAAACGCGGCCGCAAACGTCAACCCGCCTCTACTGGTTGGGACCGCCGACAAATAGCCCATGTCTGCGAGTCGTAATCGTCGAACGTCAGAACCCTCGGAAGAACCGTAAAAATCTGTATTATTCGTATTGCTGAGCATGTCGACCGAAGCCTGAAATTCGCGGGCGGGAATAAAAGACAGGGCCGCGGGGTTCCAAAAAATCGACGACATGTCATTTGCGGCGGCAACATAATTGTTCGCCAAGGAATAAGCACGCGCTCCGACGCCGACTTGGTTGATTGCCGTAATGTCAGCGCATACCAGGGAGAAGGCCCCAAAGACCACGGCCGACAAGAGCGTTTTTTTGTTTGTTTTCATTACCAACTCCGAGGGTTGCGACGATTGCGATTATTATTGTTTTGATCATTGCTATTGCTTGGCGAAGACGATGGCGGCGGCGAACTTTGCACGTTGGTATTTGACTGATCCGGCGCGGGAGGCGGCGATTGGCCCGCGCCTTGAGACGTCTGCGGAGCGGCGACCGGCGCTTGAACATCGGCCTGAGCGCCCATAAGCGGAGTCGAGACCGTGTTTGACGCCGGGGCCTCGGGGATGGTTTGACCATTAGGCGCCGCCGAACTTCTCGTCCGTCTCGAAAGGTCCGCTTGCTCAACGGCGCTTTGCGAAACGGAACCGCCGGAAACGTTTGTCGTTTGTTTTGAAAGCGTGGCGTTCGTGGAGGGGCTCACGGTCGACGAATTCGGAACGCCGGATGAGCGGGTGCGCCGGACCGTAGCATTGGCATTGACTGGAGCAGGAGTGAAACGCCCTCCCCCGGAACCATACCCCGAACTATTTCCATAATAATTTCCGGAATTACCCCGGTCCGAGTAATACCTGCAGCCCCTGCACGATTCGTCATAATAATAATAACGGGGACATCTTCCATAGGCGTCGTAGATATAGGAATCGCGATTATACCACCACGGATAATCGTTATACAAATACCAATCTTGCGAATAGGAAGAATTGTCGCACCGAAGTTCCGGTTCGCCCCAGATATTACGGGTCCAATAGCAGGTTTGGTTCGCGCCTCGCGCAATCGTGTCGATCGGGCTATAGACCTTGACGGTGTCTCCGGTGGCGGAATCGAATTCGTAGGTTACCTTGGGCGGAGGCGGGGCTTTTTCCTCAAGGGTCGAGAATTGAGTATAACAACCGCTCAGCATTCCCAACAATAGGCCGACGAGAAGGAATTTTTTCATAATGCCTCTTGAAATATTATACAGTGACGGATTGTAGTTTCGGGATTGAATACCTTGCTGAAAATACATCTCTTAAGCCGATGAAATCATATTAATCGGAAAATTGACGTTCACTTTTATTATATTACGGATAGGTAATGCAATAATTTTCATCGCACGAAGGGATTTACTATGAAGCAGTCGTTCCTTAGAGCAGTCTTTATCTGTGTTGCTTCCGGTTTGATGATTTCATCGAACGCAAACGAAACTTTTGTTTCTTTGAAAATCGGGCCTACCTGGCCGCAGGAATTAATCAATTCCGGCAATTCGACAGCATGGGATGGCGAATTCCTCTACGGCGTTTTCGTCGATCGAAAAGTCGGTTTTGGCTTTGCAACAGATTTTCTGTGGAACGCAAAATCCCAAGATCAGCTCGATCCTTCAACAGGATTATTATTTGTCACAAAATCCGAGGAAAGTTATATGGTACCCCTTATGGGATTTTTGGTTTTCGACCCGATACCCACTGCTATTATTCACCCTATGCTGCGATTCGAGATTGGATATAATTCGCTTTTTTACAATTCAAAAACCGATAGTACTGCTCATCCGGCTTCAAATTCCGAAAACGGCTATTATTACGGGCTGATTGTAAAAATTGGCGCTGACGGCTTGTACAACCTTGGAGAACAAACCGCCATATTCGCGGGCTTGGAATATCAATGGGCAAACACACAAACAAATGCAAACAGCAAAGGACTCTTTGCCCGAAGGGACATGAGCGGAATCGGCATTCGCATGGGGTTCAGGTTTTTGCTATAGCACCGCGAAGCCTATGAAAATCGTCCTTCAACGAGTCAAGTATTGCCGCGTCTCGATAAACGGCCATGTCGCGGGCGCCATCGAAAAAGGCCTCCTTATTCTTCTCGGAGTTGACAAGAAAGACACACCCGCACAGGCCGATTTCCTGGCAGAGAAATGCGCCGCGCTCAGGATATTCGGCGACGATCAAGGCAAAATGAACGTATCGCTTCTGGAAGCCGGAGGCGAGGCCTTGGTCGTATCGCAATTCACTCTGCTGGGCGATTGCACCAAAGGCCGCAGGCCCAACTTTATGGAGGCGGCCCCGCCTGAAATGGGAAAAAAATTATACGAGCACTTCGTCAAAAAGCTTAAAACCCTCGTTTCTCGCGTTGAGACCGGCATCTTTGGGGCCATGATGGATGTTGAACTAGTCAACGACGGTCCCGTGACGTTGATACTGGAAAAGTAAAAGGAGGACCTATGGGATTTACATGGCAATTGCAGGACGTTTGAACGTCAAAGAGATTTTCCTCGTAATGTTTTCTAATACATTCATTTTCAATTACAACCGATTTATCCCAGAAATAATAAGGAATCATGTATTTTCAAGTCCATTTATAAGCGGTGTTAATTGTTGTTTTTTTTAAAGCGCTTAAAAAAAATAGGCCCCTATGAAAATTCTTGCGCTCAACCCCCCCTTTCTTAAAGGGTTTTCCCGCGAATCCCGGTCTCCGGCAGTGGCGAAAAGCGGAACATTTTATTACCCGATGTGGTTGGCGTATGCCGTGGGCTATTTGGAAAAATCGGGTCATGAAGTTCTTTTTTTGGACGCAGCCGGCGCACAATTAAATCTCGATCAGGTCCTGGAAAAAACGATAGCATTCGGCCCTGACATGGCCGTAATCGACACCTCGACGCCCAGCATTTATTCCGATATCGAAACCGCCATTGCCCTTAAAAAGGCGGCGCCCGGTCTTTTTACCGTGCTTGTCGGGGTACATGTTTCCGCCCTTCCCGCCGAGACCCTCGGCCTAAGTGACCGGTTGGATGCGGTGGCGTTCGGGGAATACGACGAAACATTGCTTGACCTTGCAGGAAATCTGGCCGAAGGCCGTTTCGACGAACGGCTTCGGTCGATCAAGGGACTAGCATTTCGCGGCTCAAGCGGCGCCGTGGTCAAAAACGCGCCGCGCCCATTTATAACGGACCTCGACGCCTTTCCTTCGGTCTCCGGCGTTTATAAAAAGCACCTTGATATCAGTCCGTATTTTTACGGGCATAGCCTCTATCCGCTCATCGTCATCATGACCGGACGGGGATGTCCTTTTCATTGCACGTATTGCGTAGTTCCGCAGGTTTTGCAAGGGCATGCGTATCGAAAACGCTCGATAGCTTCGATTGTCGCCGAGTTCGGGTACATCAGGGACAATTTCCCTGAGGTCAAGGAAATCATGATCGAAGACGATACCCTGACCGCCGATAAAAACCGTTGCCGCGAGCTTTCCAGGGAACTTATCGATAATCGCCTGACGTCGATTCCCTGGTCGGCGAATTCCCGCGCTGACGTCGACTATGAAACCATGGTCCTCATGAAAAAAGCAGGATGCAGGCTTTTTTGCGTGGGGTTCGAAAGCGGCGAACAAGAAATTCTTGACAATATACAAAAAGGGACGAACATTGAAACGATCCGGCGTTTTGTCAAAGACGCAAAACGCGCGGGAATAATGATTCATGGCTGTTTTATGGTGGGTAACCGCGGGGAAACGCCGGCAACGCTGGAAAAAACATTACGGTTCGCCAAGGAACTCAACCCTGACACCGCCCAATTCTACCCGATCATGGTATATCCGGGAACGTCGGATTTCGCTTATTTCAAGGAAAAGGGTTGGATCGTCTCGGAAAATTTCCGTGAATGGATTACACCGGAAGGTCTTCATTCATCAACGGTTTCCAATCCCGATCTTCCCTACGAGGCTTTGGTCGCATTTTGCGACCGTGCGCGGAGGGAATTTTATCTTCGACCGCGATACCTGGTTTTTAAAGCTCTCCAGGGCTTGCGGCATCCCTATGAAGCCCAGCGTAACATAAAAGCCTTTTCAAAATTTTGGGGCTATCTCTTTAAAGGGCGAAAAGCGGATACGTCGGCCCCCCGTGAAATGATTTCTCAAAAATAAACAACCCTCTTAAATCCCCAATTTCTTCAGTTTCCTGAAGAGCGTCGATTTATCGATGCCCAGTCGCCCGGCGGCAAGGATTTTATTGCCCCCGGTTTCCATTAACACGTTTTCCAAAAACACTTTTTCCAACTCGTCAAAATTTTTTATCCCGCTTAAAAGCGGTTTCTCCGCCATAAGCGGCATGCCGCGACGAAGGTCTTCGGGCAAATGATCGAGCTGGATCGCGGGCCCTTTGCAAAACACGAAGGCATGCTCGATGATATTTTCGAGTTCACGGATGTTCCCCGGAAAGTCGTGCGCTATAATCAGCTCCAAGGCATCCTTCGAGATTTCCAGAATGGCTTTTTCATACCTGCCGTTGAATTTCTCGATGAAATGCTCGCATAAAAGGGGTATGTCGCCCCGCCTTTCACGCAAGGGCGGCAGCTTGATCGACAAAACATTGATCCGGTAAAACAGGTCCTCGCGGAATTTTCCTTTTTTAACGAGGTCGGTCAAATTGCTGTTCGTGGCCGCCACGATGCGCACATGCGCCTGCACCTGGGCCGTACCGCCGAGGGGCTCGAAGGTCTTTTCCTGAAGAACGCGCAATAATTTCGACTGGACCGCCGCGGACACGTCGCCGATTTCGTCAAGAAAAAGCGTGCCCCCTTCGGCCATCGCGAATTTTCCCGGCTTGTCTTTTTTCGCGTCGGTAAACGCTCCCGCCTTATAGCCGAACAGCTCCGATTCAAGAAGCGTATCGGGCAGCGCGCTGCAATTAATGGCGATAAACGGCCTGCCTTTTCGGGGACTGAGTTCGTGCAAGGTCCGGGCGATAAGCTCCTTGCCGGTCCCGCTCTCGCCTAAAACCAAAACCGTTGCGCTTGCCTGGGCCACTTCGGGTAAAATATCGAATATTTTTTGCATGCTTTGGCTTCTGCTGACCATTGCCTGAAAGGTCGCATTACGCAAAATTTCCTTGCGAAGCCCTACGACCAAAGCCCGCGCTTTTTGGGTTTCTTCCTGGGCCCTAAGCAGGGCCGCGTCTTCGGCTTCCTTTCGTTCGGTAATGTCCTGGACTTGCACCAAATACGTTTTGGGGGATTTTGAAGCCGAGCCGAGTAGCGTCAAGTGCCAGTCGAAATACCGAAGCAGTCCGCTTTCGCCGGTTTTCCGCTCCACGCCGCGCAGTGCCGCGCCGTCAAACCAGCCGTCATGCTCCTCGCCGGTCCCGTTGTCCAGGGCCTTTTTCGCTTCGGGCCCGAAGTTAAGCATGTCGAAAACATTCAAGCTGCGCTCCCCATGGCAGGCCGCGAGACCGGCCACGAACATGCACCGAAACGCATTGTTCATTTCACTAATCGAGCCGTTTTCATCGAGCAGCGCGATCCCGATGGGCGATTGGTTGAAAAAGCTTTTAAACCGGGCTTCGCTTTCCTTGAGTTTTTCCTCGGCGCGTTTACGGTCGGTTATATCGATGATGCAAAACCGCAGGCCCTTGATCTCCCCGCTTATCGTGATGGGGGCGGTGTTCACCAACAGGTCTATAATGCCGCCGTCTTTGCAGCGCAGCCGGTACTCGGCGGGGTTTCCAAAATCGCCCCCGAGCACGTTTTTAATGTCCTGCTGCGCGCGCATCTGGTCTTCCTCAAGAAGGAGTTGGTGGATATACACGCCCTGTTCGAATTCCCGCGGGGAATAACCGAGGGTCGAGAGTCCTTTTTTGTTGACATAGGTTATTTTGAGGTCGAGGTCGGCTTCGCAAATGACGCCGGGAAGCATTTCGGCGGTCTCTTTAAACCGCCGTTCGCTTTCCCGCACTTTTCCTTCAAGCGCCAATTGTTCGGTTGATTTTTCAGCCACTGAAAACTCCTTGGCCGGCAAGCGGGTTTACCGCGCGTTTTCTTTAAATAAAAAATATGGAATAATAATATATATAATTGCACAGGGGACCGCGAATGGACAATATGAAATGAAGGCGCCCCTGTTGCGCGTGAAGAAATATTTGCCAATGACAGGTTTTCATCGTCTGCTCCTCCTACCTTCGCGGAGGTCCAGACAAGTTTTTATTTCGAAAAATTCCCCTGGAGCGTAATTTCCGATTTGTCGGGATGGTTGGTCTTGATGATGATCTCGCCCGCCGTGGTCTTGTCAAGTGCGGGCGCATAGAGCTGCAAGGAATTGGATTGATACCCGTCGGCCCCCGTCGAAACGGCGGCGGTCCATTTGAATATTATCGGGAGCGGAACTTCGCTTTGCCACTGCGGTCCTTTGCCCGGCGAACTCATTTTAAAGGAGACCTCCGTTACCGCAAGGTCTTTCTTTTTTGAGGACAACTTGACGGTGAAGGCCGACTCCGGATGGTTTCCGTCAAAATTGACATATTGGTCGGTAACCTCGATAATCCCTTCGACGGTTGCCTGGATTTCAAGACGTATTGTCGGTTTGCTCGTATCGTTTGACGTGACGGTAATGGCCTTGGTGATCGGGCCGGAATGGTAATTTTTGATATTGACTTCGGACTCGATCGTCGAGCTTTTTCCGGGTTGGACAAGCGAGTCGTATTTGACGACCGTGCATCCGCATCCCGGACGGGCGTTTATCTTTAGCACCGCGTCTCCGGCGTTTTTAACGACGAATTCGGCCTTTAACTTTTCGGTCTTGCCCTCGATGACGGGGCCGCATTGATATGAAGTTTTGTCGATGACGATCTTGGGGGACGCGAACATGGCAGAAGCGCTCAAGAGAACGACGGCAGAAAACAAGGAATGAGGACGAGACATAAGAAAACCTCCGATATAAAATTGTTTTTCTACGCCCCATGCAACCGACCGGTACGCGCGGCGTATTTTTTTGTTTCAGCAAATTCCTTTAATTTTAGTTTTGATGTATACTTAACGTAAAAAATTAATTTGTGGTGACTAAAGTAGGAAGCGTAATTTTATTATTACTATGGCACAAATGGCATAAGGGTCCAAAATTTTGGACCCCTATGCCATTGCATTTTATTTTCTAACCTGCTATTTCTTTTCAGCTTTTTTAAACCAGTCTTGAACAGCGGGAAGGTTTAGGTCGACTTGTACGGTAACCGTCGGCCGATATGAGTTGTAATCGTTCCAATAATCATAACCGATGATGAAACTCGCATCAGGAGTAATAGCGTATGATCCTCCGATGCTCGCTTCACCATAGCTGTTCTTTGCGCCCATGTATTCCACGGCAAGCCAAAGTTTATCGGAAATCTCGGTGAGCGTACGGTCCCATGATACCAGCACGCCATTTGCATCTTTCTTATTGTCAGTTACGTCAACAAGCAGATTATCATTGCCCTTATAATAGCCTAGCGAGACACGTCCGAGTTTCCAGAAGTTCTTTGCAATAAGGCCATAGGTCACATTATAATTGGTCGGACTTAAATTTCCTGAATAATGCGTACCTAAATCAAAAGATCCAATAGCTATTGCCGGTTGGTATTTGAAAAATGCGTCCTCCGGCGTCCCTAATTTGGCATTCAAGTAAATGGGATATTGATGGTAAGCATTGATATCGCGATAATCAACGCCAACTTCAAGACCAACTTGCTTAAAGGGCAGCACGCCTACGGTGATCCCTCCGTTGGTAACCGTAGGACCGTAGCCGAATGGTGAAGCAAACGCTTCAGTAGGCGAAGGATTAGATTCGGTTTTAATGTATGAATCCCATCCCAAATGAAAGACGCCGAAGGCCTGGACATCCGTCGAGGGCATCCATATTTGAGTGGACGGCGTCGCCGATACAAAATTGTTTAATGTAGCTATGAGAAGTCCCATTGTTAATAATCGATAAAACGTTTTCATGATTGCTCCTTTTTTTTATGTTGGGGCGCGGTATTCGCGCCCCCACGAAAATCAAATTACAACGCCTCTTTGCCCCGTTCCCGTGTGCGAATGCGCAGCGCGTCCTCAAGGGGCAGGATAAAAATCTTCCCATCCCCTATTTTTCCTTCCTTGCCCGTTCGGGCCGAATCAACGATGGCCTGCACGGTCGGCTCGACGAACTGATCGTCGACCGCGATCTCGAGCTTCACTTTACTCACGAAATTCACGGCGTATTCGTGCCCGCGATACACTTCCGTATGGCCTTTTTGACGGCCGATGCCCTGCGCGTCGGACACCGTAAGCCTGAAAAGTTCGATATGGCTCAGCGCCTCCTTAACGGCCTCCAATTTGGTGGGCTGAATTATTGCTATGATATATTTCATACTGAGACTCCTTAAGACTATGGTTTTAATATTTTGTTCGGGCGGTTCGTGAACCGCCCTACGGATTCCCCATTACCTACTACCCATAACCTCGAACTTAAAAATTATACGCGTTCTCCCCATGTTCGCTGGTGTCCATGCCCGCAACTTCCGCTTCGGGTTTAACGCGCAGGCCGATGAGCGCCTTGATGACAAGGAATATCAGTATCGTTACGACCGCGTCGTAGCCGATAGTGGTGCCAACGGCGATGAACTGTATTTTAAGCTGAGCGGGGTTGCCATAGAGCAAGCCCTTTCCCGCGGCATTGATGGCCGGGTCCGCAAACACGCCCGTAAGAAGCGCACCCAATGTCCCGCCCACGCCGTGAATGCCGAATGCGTCGAGCGTATCGTCGTAGCCGAATTTTTTCTTGACTATCGCAACCATGAAAAAGGGTATGATTCCCGCCAGGGCGCCGATGACCAGCGACCCGCCGATATTGACGAACCCAGCGGCTGGCGTTATGGCGACAAGTCCCGCGACCGCGCCCGATGCTAGACCAAGCACCGTGGGCTTTTTGTTGTAGATCCACTCCGTGATCATCCAAGCAAGGGCGGCCATTGCGGTGGCGGTATTGGTATTGATAAAGGCCGCACTCGCCAACCCGCCCGCCGTAAGGGCTGACCCGGCATTAAAACCGAACCAACCGAACCACAGGAGACCGGCCCCGGTTGCGGTAAAAACCAGGTTATTGGGCTTAAGGTCTTGCCGAACGCGCTTTCCAAGGAAGAGCGCACCGATAAGCGCCGCGATACCGGCATTGATATGAACGACGGTCCCCCCGGCAAAGTCCAAAGCGCCGAGCTTCGCGAGAAAGCCATTGCCCCATACCCAATGCGCTATGGGAAGGTACACGAAGGTCAGCCAGAGGACCGAAAACGCGATCCATGCGGAAAACTTCATGCGTTCGATGTACGCACCGCTGGCGAGGGCCACGGTGATCGCCGCAAATGTCAATTGGAAGACCACGAAGATAAATTCGGGAATAGTTCCCGAAATGCTATTGACCGTAATGGTGTTCATCATGAACTTATCTAGGTTGCCGATAATGCCCTTTACGTCGGTCCCGAAGCTTAGCGTATACCCGTACACGATCCATAACACGCTCACGATACAGAACGTAACGAACGACATGGCGATGACGTTGAGCATGTCTTTACGTTTTGCAAGACCTCCGTAAAACAAAGCCAGACCGGGAAGCGTCATGAGCATGACCAGGGCCGTGGCCACGATCATCCAGGCGGTGTCGCCCGAATCAAGCTTTGGGGCGGGAGCCGGGGCAGGCGCTGGGGCCGGCGCCGAGACAACCGCGGTAACCGCCGCCTTTACCGTATCCGCGGCTTTATGCGCGGTATCTCCGGTTTGTCCGAAAGCATAATACGCCATGAACCCCACTACCATCGCGAAAAGCGCTATGTAAACGCTCGGAAACCTCGAAAACTTTTTTTTATACATACGCACCACCTATGAAAAAAGTTAAATGAATAATAATAAAATGCGCTGATTGCAATCTGTTGTGAAACATTGCAAACGGTATGCCAATAAGAAAATTCCCGATGTAACCCTTTATAATAGAAAGAAAACCGCGTAATAATTGACAAATTTTAATGAATAAATAGGAAACAAAAATGTGCTAAAAATCCTTTGCGATACAGTATTGTATTCAAAGTCGAGGCAAGCGTTTGAATGCGTAAGGAGTTTTTTGTAGAGGGGTTTCTTAAAGATACATTTTTGTATTTTTTCGCTTTTCCGATCAAGACCTAAAATAAACCTGCACAATGATTTATTTTAGTGTCGGAAACGCAATTCACTTACGCTTGCTCGACGATTTTCGGAACGAATATTTGAGGTACCGGACACTCATGGACCACCTCGGCCTACTTTTGGACATCAGCGAAATAAACCTGGCCCTTTTTGAAAGCGCTTCAATAAAGTCGTTTTTAAACAATTGCGTTGAATTGGTGGCAAAACACCTCGATGCGAACGTTTGCTCGATATACTTGTTCGATCAGGGCGATGAAAAGCTCACGCTCAGGGCGACGCAGGGTCTTAACCCCGAGCTTGTCGGTAAGGTCACCCTCAAGCTCGGCGAAGGACTTACGGGAATCGCTTTGCAGGAGCTGCGGTCAATAAATGTGCGGGAGTCAAGCAAGCAACCGGGGTATAAATTCGTGCCGGGACTCTTCGAAGAGCGTTTCGACGCTTTTTGCGCGGTCCCCATCATGCGCGGTATCCAACGGATCGGCGTTTTGGTCGTTCAACGGGAACGCACGGAACCATTTTCGGAAAATGACGAACGGAGCTTGCGCGGCGTGGCGAACCAATTGGCCTCCATAATAGAATATTCAAGAATTCTGGTAAGTAAACCCGCCCTTGCCCCGGCGCAGGCCGGAAATAAAACGCTGAAATTCGTTAAAGGCAAGTCCGCCTCGATCGGATTTGCGCATGCTCCCCTGGTCATCGACCGAAAAATCCGGTCTTTAAAAGACCTGGAAAAAGACGTATCGACATGGACCTGCACGCGCGCGGACTTTACCGCCGCGCTTGAAAACCTTACAACCCAATTGTCGTCGTTCCAAAAACGTATCGAAGAACAACTGGCCGACGCGGCCTCGCTTATTTTCGCGGCGCATTTAATGGTCCTTAAGGACGAACAATTCGTGGGCAAGATAAGACGCCTGATCGACAACGGACTCAATCCCGGCATGGCGATCATCGAAATCACCGAGGAGTATTGCGCGCTTCTGGACCGAAGCCCCACGGTTTACTTGCGAGAAAAAAGCGACGACATACGCGATCTGGGGGTGCGTCTTCTAGGGTTTTTACGCCAGGGCGAACCGAGCGCGGAGGACCTGTCGGGAAAAATCGTGGTCGCGCGCGACGTGCTTATTTCCGACATTTTAATCATGTCGGCGCGGGGGGTCGCGGGGATCGTTTTGGTGGGCGGCGGGGTATCTTCTCATTTGTCCATATTGGCCCGGTCGTGCAAAATTCCCCTGATGATCGCCGAGGAAGAAGGACTATTGGACCTCGCCGCGGGGACCATGGCCCTGCTCGACGCCGACCTCGGCAACCTCTATATCGACCCGGCCCCGAGATCGTCGGTCCGTTTACGGCCCGTAACCGGGCCCGCGCCGCCGCGCTTCTGGCCATGGCCGAGAAAACCGCCGCTCCCGCCGCGACCGCCGACGGGGGCCGCGTTTTCATTATGGCAAATGTCAATTTGGCTTCCGACGCCCGTAACGCCCGCGACCTCGGCGCCGATGGCGTCGGGCTCTACCGCACCGAATTTCCCTTTATCATTCGCACGAATTTTCCTACCGAGGAGGAACAGTTATATATTTATCAAAAGCTCGTCGCGGGGCTTTCCGGCAAGGAAATCACGTTTCGCACGCTCGACGTGGGGGGCGACAAGGTCCTTTCGTATTATCACACATTCAAGGAGCAAAACCCTTTTCTCGGGATGAGGTCGCTTCGATTTTGCCTGCAAAACCGGCCGGTGTTTAAACAACAAATCCGTGCGGTCCTTCGTGCCGGCATGGGAGAGCGGGTGCGCATCATGTTCCCCATGATTTCCTCGGTGGACGAACTCGACGAAGCCCGCGGCGTCGTTGATCAATGCAAAGAGGAACTATCTTCGGAAAACATTGCGCACCTTTCCAACCCGGCAATCGGCATTATGGTTGAAATCCCGTCGGTGCTCGGTATCCTCGACGACCTGGCGGCAAAAAGCGATTTTATTTCAATTGGGACCAACGATTTCATCCAATATATGCTTGCGGTGGACCGGACAAATGAAAAGGTTTCGCAATTTTATTGCCCGCACCACCCATCCGTCCTACGAGGAATAAACCAGGTAGCGCTCGCGGCAAAGCGCCATGGAACCGGCATTTCCATTTGCGGCGACATGGCCCATAGCCCGATCTATGCCGAGTTTTTCATTGGAATCGGCATATTTACCTTGAGCGTCGAACCGACCTACATCCCCATCATCCGCGACGCCGTTCGTTTAATGAATCTCGACGAGGCCAAACGCAAAGCCCAAGAAGTTCTTGCCTGCGCAACGATCAAGGAAATCGAGCGCATCCTTAAAATATCCGGCTGAATGCCGGTCGATAACAAGTATTTTTTTCATCTTCTGTTAGGAACTTTATAGCATGCAACCTGATTTGACCGACCGACTTTCAAGTATTTGCGCCGAACGCATCATGATTTTAGACGGCGCGATGGGGACAATGATTCAGGCCAAAGGTCTTACCGAAAACGATTTTCGCGGGGACCGTTTCGCCCGCCACGACAAAGACCTTACGGGCAATAATGACGTTCTTAATCTGACGCAGCCCGGTCTCATTACCGCTATTCATGAAATGTATTTGGAAGCGGGCGCCGACATTATCGAAACCAATACGTTCAACTCAACGTCGATCTCACAATCCGATTACGGATTGCAACCCTGCGCCTTTGACCTAAACTTCGCGGGGGCCGTGTGCGCGAAACAGGCCGCTGCCCGCGCGGCCTTGGCCGACCCGCATAAGCCCCGGTTCGTTGCCGGGGTCCTCGGCCCAACCAATACAACGCTTTCCATTTCCCCTGACGTCAATCGACCCGGGCACCGCGCCGTAACGTTCGACCAACTGAAAACCGCCTATGCCGAGGCCGCGCTCGGCCTTATCGAAGGCGGGGTTGACCTCCTGATGATCGAAACGGTGTTCGATACGCTTAACTGCAAGGCCGCGATTTACGCGGTGTTGTCGATTTTCGAGGCAAAGGGCGCCCGGATTCCCGTCATGGTTTCGGGCACCATCACCGATGCCAGCGGCCGTACGCTTTCCGGCCAAACCGTGGAAGCGTTTCTGTATTCCATCGAGCATGTCCTGCCGTTTTCAGTAGGACTTAACTGCGCGCTGGGCGCTCCTGCGCTTAGGCCCTATATGCAGGAGCTTTCGTCCGTCGCCCCCTACCCTACAAGCATTCATCCCAATGCAGGGCTTCCTAACGCTTTCGGCGGCTACGACGATACGCCCGAATCCATGGCCGCGGTCCTCGGCTCTTTTGCCCGCGACAGCCTTATTAATATCGTGGGCGGGTGCTGCGGCACAACGCCCGAGCATATCCGCGCCATTGCCGAAGCCGTTCGTCCGAGCGCCCCCCGAAAAGTCGCCCCTAGGCGAAGGGTAACCGTTCTTTCGGGGCTGGAGCCGCTGGTCATCGGGCCTGATTCTCTTTTTATCAATATCGGCGAACGCACCAACGTGACCGGATCGTCGAAATTCGCGAAACTCATAAAGGACAAGGATTTCGACACGGCGCTTTCGATCGCGCGCGGCCAGGTGGAAAACGGCGCGCGCGTCCTCGACGTCAATATGGACGAGGCCATGCTCGACTCCAAATCGGCGATGACCGAGTTTTTGCAATTGGCGGCTTCGGAACCCGACATTTCCCGCGTGCCGATCATGGTCGATTCATCGCAATGGGAAGTGCTCGTCGCGGGACTCAAGTGCGTACAGGGCAAAGCGATCGTCAATTCGCTGAGCCTCAAGGAAGGCGAGGACGTTTTTTTGGCCCATGCCCGGGAACTCAAGAAATTCGGGGCAGCGGTCGTCATCATGGCTTTTGACGAGCGCGGGCAGGCCGACACCGAGGAGCGAAAGGTCTCAATTTGCTCGCGGGCCCACGACCTCCTGGTATCCAAGGCGGGATACGATCCGTCGGACATTATTTTCGATCCGAATATTTTCGCGATCGCCACGGGCCTTGAGGAACACCGCAATTACGGGGTCGATTTCCTGAACGCCGTGCGCCGCCTCAAAGGGCTCTTTCCGTCGTGCGCAATCAGCGGAGGCCTGAGCAACGTCTCGTTTTCATTCAGGGGAAATAACGCACTTCGGGAGGCGATCAATACGGTTTTCCTTTTCCATGCCGTTAAGGCGGGCCTTACCATGGGCATCGTCAACGCCGGTCAGATTTCCTCCTACGAAGAAATTCATATTGACTTGCGCGAAAGAATAGAAGACGCGGTCTTTAACCGGCGCGCCGACGCGGCCGACCGGCTTTTGGAAGTCGCCGATTCGGCGAAAACGTCGGCAAAGTCGGTTTCGGAGGATCTTTCCTGGCGAGGCGGACCCGTCGACAAGCGCCTAACCTATTCCCTGGTCAAGGGCATCGACGGCTATGTCGAACTCGACGTGATCGAGGCGCATGCGGCATACCCATCGCCGCTTTCGGTCATCGAAGGACCGCTGATGGCGGGTATGAACGAAGTCGGTCTTCTCTTCGGCGCGGGGAAAATGTTCCTTCCGCAAGTGATTAAAAGCGCCCGCGTCATGAAAAAAGCCGTGGCCGTGCTGCTGCCCTTTATGGAGCGCGCAGGCGACGGCGGCCAACCCCCGCAAGCGACGATCGTGCTCGCGACGGTCAAGGGCGACGTCCACGACATCGGCAAAAAAATCGTTGAAGTGGTCTTGCAATGCAATAATTTCCGGGTCATTGACTTAGGGGTAATGGTTCCCTATCAACGAATCCTTGATACGGCCCGCGCCGAGAAAGCGGATATTATCGGCTTAAGCGGACTGATTACGCCTTCGCTTGAAGAAATGGCGCTCGTTGCCGCGGAAATGGAGCGGCAAAAAATGTCGGTCCCGCTGCTTATCGGCGGGGCGACGACTTCCGCCACGCACACGGCGGTCAAGATCGCGCCCAAGTATTCGGGGCCCGTCGTTCACGTCGTCGACGCCTCGCTTGCCGTGCCGGTTTGTCAAAAGTTCATCAACCCCCTCACCCGGGCCGACTATGCGGCTGAGGTGGCGCGCGGCTATGAAGAGCTCCGGAAGCGCCACGATCAAACCAATTCGTCGCGAAGGCTCATGAAATTCCTCGATGTTAAGGCGAAAAAGCTTCAAACCGATTGGGCGCGCTACGCGCCTTTCAAACCGCGGCGGCTTGGGACCGTCGTGTTTCATGATTTTCCCCTTGCCGATTTGCGTCCGTATATCGACTGGACGTTTTATTTTACGGCCTGGGATTTGCAGGGCAGCTACCCTTTCATACTCGACGACCCAAAAGCCGGGCAACAAGCGCGTCGCTTGCTTTCGGAGGCCAATACCCTGCTCGATGAAATCATCAATAAAAAATTGCTCACCGCCCATGGGGTCATCGGCCTTTTTCCCGCGCAAAGCAAGGACGACGATGACATTGTGGTGTATGAAGACGAGGCCCGGCAACGCGAAAAAACCGTCATACATTGCCTTCGGCAGCAAGTGATGAAATCCGACGACTCGCCTTACCTTTCGCTTGCCGATTTCATTGCGCCTTTACATGCGGGCGTGGGGGATTTCATGGGGGCTTTCGCCTGCACCGCCGGCATCGGGCTTGAATCGATCGTCGAGCGCTTTGAGTCCCGGCGCGACGATTATTCGGCAATTGCCGCCAAAATCCTCGCCGACCGGCTTGCCGAGGCATTGGCCGAAAAATTGCACGAACTCGTCAGAAAAGAGTATTGGGGATACGCCGAAAAAGAATCGATTTCAATCAATGAAATGCTGCATGTCAAGTACCAGGGCATTCGTCCCGCTCCGGGTTACCCCGCGTGTCCTGACCATAGCGAAAAAGCGCCGCTGTTCGATTTGTTGCGGGCAACGGAAAACACCACGATGCAACTTACCGAAAACGGCGCAATGCATCCGGGAGCGTCCGTATGCGGCTATTATTTTTCCCATCCAAAATCGCGCTACTTCAGCATGCTTGCCATAGGGGCCGACCAGTTGGAATCCTATGCACTGCGCAAAGGAATGTCCGTGGAGGAAGCGCGGCGGTGGTTGGCGCAATTACTGACCAAGAATTAAAATTCAAACAACGCGGTCAGTAAAAACGACGGATCGGGATCATTGACCCGGAACAAATAGGCAGCGTCGATATCGGTTTTTATTCCGTTTATCGGGGCCACAAGGCCGACGCCGAGGGAAAGACCCGAGGAATTGCTTTTAACATAGGTGGCATTCGACTGGCCCTTGAAGTTGTCGAAGGCCGCTTCAAGGTCTTCTTCGCTGAACGTGTAGCCGCCACGAACGAACAAATAGTTCTGGTAAACGGCGACCTCGATTCCCGGCTTATAGTTGAGGTAATCGTCGATGGCTTTTTGCAAATCCAGGGCAAGCCTGACCGATGGGAGATACAGGGGGCGATAGGAAATGCCGATGGTAAGTGAGAGTGGAAGCGCCACGGTATCGGTGGCTGAACTATACCCCGAAAGCATAAACCCGGCATTGCGAATCGCGCACCCCAGTATGAGCCGTGAATTAAGCGTGCGATATTGGCCCCCCGCTTCAAACGCAACGGCGTCGGCGGCAACATGCGTTGCGGAACTGCCGATATAATCGTGAATGGCGCGAATACCGGCCCCAACGGAAACGTCCTCAAAGACAACTTTGGCCCATGAAACGCATCCGGTAAAGGAAGACTGGCTCCATTTTACACCGGTAGCAACGTCGTTTTCATCGACCTGGTCGACCGAGCCCGCTGAAAGGTATTCGGCATTTACCGAAAAAACGCCATAGTCTTTGTAGGGCAAAGCATATCCAACGGGTCCGCCCCATGCATCCAGGAAAAGCGAGCGAAACCCCGCCATTGCCTGCGGCCGCGTAATAAAACCGCATGACGCCGGATTAAGAAAGGCGCCGTCAAGCCCACTGGGCATTGCAACCGAGGCCCCGCCCATGGCTAGCGTCCGGGCGTCGTAATCAAGCCTTAAAAAATCAAACGGCAGCGTGCCGGCATTTGAGTTTTGCGCACTAACCGGAAAAACGTACGCCGCCATAAGAAAGACCAAACAATTAAACGCCTTCATGTAAACCCGCTAGTACCTTTCTTGTCGGCATTGCCCGCCGGTGCGCCTGAAGAATCTTTCGTAGACAAGATAAAAATAATTATTGTTGGGAGCGCTGAACCGAATTTCTTTGGGTACTCCGTCGCTAAAGCCGGAATAAACCAGGCCCCACGCCAAAGCGCGACTGACCCTATATACTACGTCCGTCACGCACGAATGTTTTCGGGAAATTATCGCCGTCACGTCAAAGGTATCGTCTCCAATAGGATGGTTTTTCCAAATGCACAGGGCTTTTTTTGCGTCGAATGAAAGGGAATCGGGCGATTTTTTAAAGAGCTCCTCATCAAATAAAACGCCCCGTAAAACCCGTATGAACTGGGCGTAGGTAAAAGGATATTTAATGGCGCCGGAGGCCATTTCAACGGTATCTCTGGGAAGTTTTTTTACGGTTGTCCCCCCAAGGACAATGTTCCAATAACCCGTACGCTGCGGCGTAATCGACCCGATAAGTCCTCCGAAGGGCGAATAAAATTCGACTTTAAAATCATTGTCGCTTTTCCATTTGAATTCGATGTGGGCGCCGAATTGTTGATTGTCGACGCTGAATTTTGTTTCTCCAAACGCCTCAAAAAGACAGGTGCTGTCCGAAGATCCGAAGGGAAGAAAAAGCGCGGGAAGCATATCTTTTTCAAGGGGAGCCGGAGGCGGAAAGCATCCCATTAAAATGGCGCAAACCATCCATAGAAAAAGCCTGGTCATGGTTTGGAATTCTCCGGCGCGGCGCCTTCGGCGGGGTTGGCGGGACCGGGCTGATTTTCAAGCGACTTTATTTTGCTTTTTAGATCGGCCATATCTTGCGCGGAACTTTTTTCGGCGTCGAGTCCTATCCCTTTTTTATAAATCGCCAGGGCCGCGGTCCTGTCGCCTTTTTTTAAAAGTATATCGCCATAGTGACTAAAAACCACGGGGTCGTCGGTGATAAGTTTCGCGGCCTTGACAATATACGACAGCGCGCCGTCGAGGTCCCCTTTTTTAAAGAGGATCCACGCATAGGAATCAAGGTACGCCCCGTTAAGGGAATCCTGACGAAGCGCCGATTGCAAAAGCGCCTCGGCGCTATCGAGATTAATTCCTTGCTCGGCCCACATATACCCCAAGTAATTCTCCGCCTGCGGGTCGGCCGGTCGAAGCGAAAGCACATGTTTAAACGCCGAAGCGGCCTTGTCCGTGTCCTTCGTGCGCTCAAGGCTGCTTCCCAATTCGAACCATGCCAAGGCATCGGCGCTGTCGAGTGACACAGCTTTTTTGAGCGGGGCAAGGGCGCGCCCGAATTCACCGCGGGCGTTGAGCACATAGCCCTCCATCCGCCACGACACGGCGCTTTGGGGCAGGGCCGCGTTGAATCGGAGGGCCGCGTCGAGGGCCCGGTCCATGTTTTTCTCCTTGAGGGCCACGTAGCACAGTTGCTGCCATGCGTCGGGAAACGTATTGCGGATCGCCAATGTTTTCTCGTATTCTATTCTCGCCGCGTCAAGACTGTCCTGGGCGGCGTAAACCAGGCCTAAATAGAAATGGAGCTCATAATCGTCGATGTTGTCGGCAAGCAGCTTTCGGACCAGGCCCCCCGCCTTGGCGTAGTCGCTGTTGTAATAGTAAAGCAGCGAAAGTGTCTTTCCATAGACTTCGCCTAGGCTGTCGCTTACGTACAACTTTTCATAGGCCGCTATCGCGTCGGCCCATTGGCCGCGCCGAATTTGGATTTGCGCCATATTTCGCAGAGCCTCCTCGAAGGCGCTGTCCAGCAGCAAGGCCATTTTAAAGGAGTTGAGCGCTTGCGCGGTGTCCAAACGGGCAAGCCTCATGAGACCGATGCCGTTTAAGAGCTCGGGAGTTTGCCCAAACCGCTTTTCCATGTTGACAAAAAGACTTTCCGCGGCGTTAAACCGTTTGAGGCGCGTATAAAGAGCGGCGGTCTTGAGCCACATTTGCGCCGATTCCGGGTTTTTTTCAAGGTATCCCGCGAATTCCCCCGCCGCTTTCGCGCCCTCGCCCTGCGTTTCGTAAAGCAGTCCGAGCGTGTAATGCTCTTCGGCGCGCTTGTCGCGAATGGCTTCAAGCATGGCGGCGACGTTTTCATACTTTCCAAGCCGCAAGTAAACATCGGCAAGCATTCTGCGGTCCTCGTCGGTAAGCTCGCCGTTTTTTTTGTTGCCTTTCAGCAGTAAAAGGGCCTGGCTGTATTGCGAGGAAAGCAAATATTTTTCCACGAGAAGGGTCCGAAGCGTCTGGGACCTTGGGTCAAGATCGCACGCCGATTCGTAGAAATGCATTGCGAGGCGAGGATATCCGGCCATTTCATAGGCGCGCGCTTTAATGAAATTTTCTTCCGCGCGCTTTTTCTTGTTCCATTCCGGCGAGGATTTGGGGACCGGCCGAATGACCGGAAACGGCGGGGCCATACAACCGGCGAGGCAAACAAGAAGCAAAAGGCAGATTATTTTGTCGCTTTTGATGTTCAATTTGCCACCGATACAACGATATTGATCACGCTTTCCAAGGCAACGCTGCTTTCAGGCGGGACCGATTGCGAAATAACGGTGCCTGGAGAGACCGACGGATTTGATTTGTATTCTATTTTCCCGAGCTTAAGGCCGCTTTTTTCAATTTTTTCCTTTGCGGTAAGCAGGCTTTCGCCGATGAGGTTGGGCGCATTGGCATTCGTGGGTTTAGGTCCGTCGGAAACGACCATTTCCAAAGGCATCTCGCGGGAAATGACGGTCCCTTCCTTGGGCGAAATCCCGGCGACGACGTCTTTGGCAAAATCATCAAAAAAATCCCGCTTGCTTTTTCCGACGATGAACCCGGCTTTTTTCAGCTCAATGACGGCCTTTCGTTCAGTAAGGTTCGTCACGTTGGGGACCACGCCGATTTCCGACCCCTTGCTGACGACCACGGTTACGAGCCTGCCCTTTTTAACGTTTTCCCGCGGGAGGGGTTGCTGACTGATAATATGGTCGCGAGGGACTTTTTCGTCGTATTGCCGGGCGCTTATCTGAAGCCTCAGGCCAATGTTAAAAAGGTCCTGACGGGCCTGTTCCCAAGGTTCCCGCGTAATCGAGGGAACAACCACCATGCCGCGGTCCATATGAACTATGTGGGGCATAATTATTTTGTCAACTACCAAAAGACCGCCAATCCCGCCTATCGCCAAGCACAGGGCAAGGCATGGCGCGATGATTTTCCAAAAAGTCGCGGGGGAAACGCTAATCGTATAATTTTTTTTCATCTAAAATCACCAAATTCCTTCCATCAAGGGCAATGTATCGTTTTTTCTGAAGTTGCGAGACGATCCTGGAAACGGTTTCGCGACTTGTTCCCGCCATGTCGGCGATGATCTGGTGCGTCGGCCTGTTGGGGATGACCACCATGGCGCCGACGCGGCGTCCGTGTTCATGCGCGAGTCGAAGCAGCACGTCGGCAACGCGGCCGTAAACGCTCATCATGGACAAAGTGTTGATATGCCGGTTGGCCCGACGCAACCGTTTCGACATTTCAATAATAAGGTGTATGGCGATTTTCGGATACCGTTCGAGAATGTCGATAAATGACTTGCGATATAAAAGAAACAGGTCGCACTGCTGGGCCGCAACGACCGAAGCCGAACGCGGCTCCCCGTCAAGGAGCGCCATTTCCCCGAAAAAATCCCCCCGCTTAAGGGTCGCCAGGACCGCGTTTTTTCCTTCCGAGGTCATCACGGCCACGTGCACAAGCCCGGTGAGAATGACGAAAAACGTACGGCCTTCCTCATCATCCTCGTGCACGATGACCTCCCCCGGCCCGAAGCGGCGGTGGACCATGACCTGACAAATCGCGGAAACGTCGCGGGACGAAAGGCCGACAAAAAGAGGCACATTGGCGGCCAATGACTTAATTTCCTCGATATCCATTAGTTCTCCTTCGTCAGAATACTCAGGCGCGTTCAAAGGAAGTGAAGGCTTGGTCGAATTCGTTATTTTCAAAATATATGTTGCCCATTTCCATACAAACTTCGGCCTTGGCCGAAAATGAATCGGGCGCCGAAGCGCGCTCAATATTGAAGAGCGCCCCGGAAGTTTAAAATAACATGGGGAAAAGTAGATAAATTAAATTTTAGCCGGCGAAATCTTAATGGATATTTTCTGGAAAGTTCCGAAGGTATTTGCCAAATTTGACAAATTCATGCAGAAAGACCTATATTTAAAAGTTATTTTTTTCTCATGACAATACACCCAGCTTTTTTTGAAAATAGAAATAAATTATGGAAAATCGTTTAGATTTAGTCCCTTATGTTATTGTTTTTATCAAACACCGAATGGCAATCCTTATTAATTTTATAATCATTGCAATTGTCGCTGGGATTTTTGCATTCGTATTTTTACAGAAACAGTATAAGGCGGAAATATCATTTTTACCGCTTCTCGGCGAAAGTTCTTTGGAAGGAATGATCCCCAATATTCTACTTTCTAGCGGATCATCTTCGGATATTATGACGGAGCAGATTCCTAAAATATTTGAAGGCAAAGCCTTTAAACGCAGGGTAATCGACAAGTTTGGGCTGTATGAACACTATAAATTAAACAAAAATATAAACAAATTTGAATTTGCCGTTAGAGCGCTTTCCAAGGATCTTTTATTGACATCTGAGGAAAAAGGCTCGATGACAATTTCCAAAACGATATCGTTCACCTTAACCGCCTATCATTCATCCGCCGATACTGCATTTCAAATGGCCAACTTCGCATACGAAGTTCTTGATTCCACGGTTCGAGCTATTTCCACGGACAGGGGCCACCGGAGTCGTATTTTTGTTGAAAATCAGCTTGTTTTAAACAAGCTTAAGTTAGACAGCATGCAAAAAGTGATGCAAGATTTCCAAGTTGAAAATAAAGCCTATAATATCCCTGAACAAGCGAAAATGTCTATTTCCGAATATGCCGATTTAAAAGCCGCTTTGCAATTGAATGAGCTTCGCATGCAATCCATAAAAAAGGAATTCGCGGTGGAGACTCCCGAATTTAATGCGCTTCAGCAAACAACCGACGCCTACAAGACAAAGCTATCGCAACTTGAAACACGAGAAAATCCCGATGCAATGCCAAGTTTGAAAGGGGCGATAAAGCTTTTGCCGAAGTATTCAAATTTAATGCGGGATTTGGAAGTGCAAAATCAGGTCATTTTGCTGCTAACACGTGAATTAGAACAGGCTAAAATCAAAGAAACTAAGAATGTTTCATCCCTATTTATCATTGATCCCGCGTTTGTGCCGGCTTACAAATCCCGCCCAAAACGTATGACGGTTATGGTTGTTTGGATATTTGTTTATATGGGATTTATTTTCTTGTATACCTTGCTTTTCGAAGTTTATAGAATTCGCTTAAAAAACAGCAGAATAATTATTTCCCTAAAAGAAGCGTTTAGTAACAAAATACGCAAATAACACGATTCTTGGAAAATTATTTTAATCGATTTGCCGCCCCTTAATCGGCAGTTCCGCTGCCGGCTCCTTTTCTAAAATTAAGCTAAGCAAACAGATATAGTATAGCCACAAACATCCAAAAACTGGTTGGAACCAAAGAGTTTCTTGGGTAATGCCGCTCAGTAAAAGAGACAATGTAATAAATAAGTATGCTAATGCCAAGTTGTCATGTCGTCCTTGTTTGTGTAACTTGAAAATGATAATTAAATAGAAAGCAATAAACAATACAAACCCTATTAACCCGGTTTCAACTAAAACATGCAAAAAAATATCATGCGCGCCGCCGGCGAATTTGGAGCCTAGAATAATTTCAGGGAACTCGATTTTCATAAAATTGGCGATCCCAACCCCAAATAGTTTGCAAACAATACTTGAATTCCAATAAAAATGCCATGCGTTCTTCCAAATTAGTAATCGACCGATTGTACTAACATCAAGCTTACTAGTTTCTTCAGAATGAATGGAGTTATTAAGTAAATTGTGTAAAGGGGAAAAATGAAAAAGCAGATAGGCGCAAACAGGAAGAAACAATAAACTAATTAGATAGATTGGCTTTAACTTTAATTTCAGCAAAAAAATTATAAGGACTGCCCCAAAAACCCCAATAAGATTGCTTCGACTGCCCGAATAAATAATGGCATAGAGAAAAACGCAAGCAAGAACGCCAAAAAAACATCGTTTTTTTATAGTGTTGGCGTTCATAGACTTATATGCTGAAAAACCAAGAGGGAAAGTCATCATGTTTGCTAACATTGAATGATGACCGCCAAATGTGCCAATTACGTTTTGTAATGAATGGATAGTGGACAGACCTTGTAAATCTTGTAAATTAAGAATCTGATATATAACAACGGGCATTTCGAAAATTGACAATATGATAACAGCGTTAATTATTTGGTCAATGCGACTTTTAAAAAAATGCATTGAAAAGAGGAGGAAGCCGATGATAAGGAGCATAAAATTTGCTAAATACGACAGAGAAACAAGATTGTCACTAACTTTGTGGATAGAACAATTTATCAGAAAAGAAATAATAACGCTTATGAAAAACAAAAATAGCGAATTAAAAATCAGTCGAGAATAATTAAGCTGAAATCGTTTATTTGTTAATAGCAGCGACAAACTACTGGAAAGAAGAAGCAAGAAGGCTAAATGTGACCAATCTAAGAAAAAATAATCGTTATTATTATATAAGTGATGACCCCAATAAAATGAGCCTATAAAAAGAAATAAAATCGTTTGCGGGAATAAAAACAATGCAGGAATACCAATAATTAGAGGAACCAATAAAAAATGATTCTTCCCAAATTGATAAAAAGAATAAATGGAAATTAAAGTAATTATTCCAAAAAGGAAAATACCCAAAGAAAAGGAAGATCTAACGACAAAATTGGACTTTAATAGTCTCAAGAAATCTTTTCCATTTTATCTGATAGTTGGGTAGAGAATCTTTATGAACTTCGTCGAATTACTATCGATTGAATAACAATAGGGAACCTCTAAAAATACCGAAAAAAGGCGGAGTTGGCGATTGCATTGACAAATTCGCGCTCGCACCTTGGATTTTTTCTGTTTTGTTCTTGCTGAAGCTCCGTCAGTGGCGCATTGCGAATGAATTTTTAGAGGTGCCCTATGTAAAATTACTTTATTTTAACAAATAAACCAAATAATTAAAACAATAAAATTAGCACTGATAAATTATTTCAATTATTTTGTCTTGTTATGAATAATGATACTGTTTCAATTGCCTTAGCTACATATAATAGCGAACGTTTTTTAAGGAAACAACTAGATTCTATTTATAACCAATCCTACAAAAACATTGAAGTAATTGCTTGTGACGATCAATCAACGGACGGTACGGTTGAAATCCTTGATGAATATAAAAAAATGCGTGGATTGCAATATTATATTAACAATTCCAATATAGGATATTTGCGGAATTTCGAAAAAACATTAGGCTTGTGTAACGGTTCATATATTGCCTTGTCGGACCATGATGATATCTGGCTCCCCAATAAAATTGAACGGCTGATGAATTGCATTGGCAATTATTCGTTGATTTGTTCCGATGCATATTACATTGATGAAAATGATAACATATTTGCCTCATCGATTAAGGAGTTCACGGGCCAAGTAGTTTTTTCGGGGAAACCTTATAAATATTTAGCTTTCAGGAATTTTGTTACTGGCTGCACTGCTCTATTTAAAAAAGAACTATTAAAGAATGCTCTTCCAATTCCGGAAAGTGAGAAAAACCATGATTGGTGGTTAGCATTAACGGCCTGTACAATGAATGGCATACTGTATTTGGAGGAACCCTTAATTATGTATAGGCGTCATAACTCAAATGCGATTGGTTTTTCGCCTAAAGCTTCTCGAATGCGCAAACTCTTTGGTTTTTTAATTGAAGGCCCAGATCTAAAAAATTATATCTTCCAAGAGAACCGTCTCAAAATGCTTAGTGGAGTTAAAATATTTTCTTATGAAGAAAGAAAATTCTTCCAATTGGCTTATGAGTATTTTCATGATCGGCTTAATACTAAAATACATAAAAAAGCCTTTGCAATCGCCCTTAGAAATTTCCGTTATATTTTTCCGGACGTCTTTGGGTTTTATCGTTTTAAATCCCTTTTGGCCGTATTATTAAGATAATTTGAAACCAATAAGGCAATAGCGTGGAAATTATTAACTGCTATTTTGTTGACATTTCGAATTTAAATCATGTAATTTTTATTGCAGCGAATTTTTATCCATTTAGCAGATAAATCTTTGGGAGTTACTATTTTGAGCAAAATTAAAAGCATCGCCGTTTTCTCATTTCTCCTTTTATTATTGAAGATATCCAACTGTGGGGCCTTCGATGTCTCTGACTACAGCCGGTATACCGGCGTTAACCGTCAGCAGCCTGAAGAAATTACGACTCAATATTTTTCTGTTGCTAATTCTTCATTCCCCTCTAAAACCACTGAAACGTCAGATATTTCTTTGGATCCCGAAAGTTATTATATCGGGGCTGGAGATGAATTTTTTATTTCAATCGTGGATAATCCGTCCGTCAGTTTCACAGGAACCTTAAACCAAGAAGGATATTTATATATTGCAAAATTAGGACTTGAACGGCTTGGGAAAATAACATTGTCCGAAGCTCAAAAACATATAAGTCAATTCGTTCAAACTAAACTTAGGAAATCATCGGAAATTTATGTGTCATTATCAAAAGCAAAAACTGCAACTATTTCGGTAAATGGCGCCATTGCAAATGCCGGCACCTATAAAATCCCTGGCACATTTAGAATTCTGGATGCTATTCGGGCTGCGAACAAAAATGAAATTCCATCCTTGAATAACTGCGATTTCAGAAAAGTAACTTGTACTAATAAAGATAGCACAAAAATTATTGATTTATTTATTTATCTTTTAAAAAACAATCTTAATGGCAATCCTTACATTTATCCCGGTGATAATATCACACTCGAATATGCTCAGCAAAAAATCTACCTTAATTGTCCTTCAAGGGAAGTTGTTTCAGGAATGGTCCCGATTAAGGCGAACGAAAAACTTTCCGACTTCTTGTCGTTTTTCATTTTCGACAAGTCGGTCGATACTTCAATCGTTTTACTTGAGACAACCTTGCCTTCAGACGGTCGCGCAATTAAAACAATTCCCTGGAATGAAACAAACACTATTGTTCTTCAAGACCGCGACGTAATAACGCTCCCACAGAAGAAGAATTACAATCCCCTTGACTTGATTTTAATTAACGGTGAAATTTCTCGCCCCGGAACTTACCCTATTATTAAAGACTCAACAAGCTTTAGCGATCTTTTAACCATGGCCGGCGGGCCCACTCAATTCGCAAGCGTCGATCGCGCCGTAATTGCCCGAAGAAGCAAAATTTATGATGTCATAAACCTTAATACTCAGTCTACGACATCGTCAACCAGCCAGCTGTCGGCAATGTCTCCAATTCGGCCGGAAATGTACGCAGGTTTTTCAAAAATGAATTCAACGCAAGATTATTCCATTATTCAAATAAAAAAATATGGGGCGTCGGTAAAATTGCGCCCTAATGACGAAATTATTATTCCAAGAAAAGACATATTCGTTTATATAAGCGGCAATGTTAGACGCCCAGGCGCATGCAAATTTGAAACCGGAATGCCGTTGAGCTTTTACATTAACGAATGCGGAGGCTTAACCGGAAAGGCTGACAAAGGAAACATATTCGGCGTCCGGTATTATGGCAACACATCTCAAATGACCGATTTGAGCGAAATTTCCGAGGGAGATATCATTGTTGTACCCGATTCACAACAAGCAAAATTTTTAAGCACGATATTATTGCCGGTTATTACGGCGGCAGCGACGATTGCAAGCCTGTTTTTAGCGGCTTATACGGTTTATCATAAATAAACGTCTGTTTTGGGGGGTCGCCGCCCCCTTGCAAACTTCTATTAAAAAAGTTCAACTACCATCGCTTATACACTCAGAGCATCGTTCCCCGACATAAGTTTACTGATAAATTGAATCTAACTGCTTTCGTAAAAATTTAGACCCATTCCAGGTTGTAGAGCGACCGAGACCAATTTTTTATTATCCATTTAATGCCAAAGGGGAGTTAATGTATTTTAATATGATGTTTTGGTTTTGTTTATTCATAATTTTAAAAAGTAAAAGTATACATCCATACTAAAATAGTTTATGACAAATATACACAAAAAATCATTTTCCGGCTCCATGCAACTATTGACACGGCAGATAATTGTCCAATCTTTTAATTTAATCGGCGGCATAGTCCTAGCCCGATTGCTTTCAGTTAATGAATATGGATTTTACGGAATTGTAACATATTTATTCAGTTTAATAATGAATTTCGGCGACATAGGTTTCTTTGCAGGAATGGTTAATAAACAAGAGGAACCTTCTATAATTGAATATAGAAGTGTTTTTAGTTCCCAAGCTGTGTTGGTTTTATTTTCAACTAGTATTTTTGTTATGCTAACACCTTGGATTTGCTCAAAATATAAACTTCCATCCAACTATTCTTTGTACTTATACCTCATTGCATTATCGTTTATCGCTTCGGTAGGGAAAACAATTCCGGCAGCTAAACTTGAACGGAATCTAGATTACAAATGGCTTTCCGTAATCGAAATAGGGCAATCTTTTCTATTTAACGGAAGCGCAATCATTTTAGCGTTTTTTCATTGCGGTCCTTTAAGTTTTTGTTTGGCATTTCTGATAAGGACGCTCTCCGGAAGCATTTTAATCTCAATCGTCCAACCTTGGGATTTTCGGCCGTACTTCAAATGGGCAATTATTAAAAGCTATTTGAATTATGGTTTACCGCTTCAACTTTCAACATTTATTAATTTAGGAAAAGATGCTATATCCCCTATTATAATCGGTCTGTTACTAGGAATTTCGCAAAGCGGCATTGTCAATATGGCTTGTACTATCGCAGGGTTACCGACAATGCTATTATTCATTTTGAACAGATTGTATTTTTCGGCTTTTTCACGCGCCCTAAATGACAAAATAACCCTTGAATCAATATTTTCGAATGGAATCATCGTCAGCAACACTATCGTTGCAGTATTATCAATGTTTTTCCTGATAATGGTTGATCCGATCATTATCCATATATTTGGACCAAAATGGATGGCGTCAAAATCATTATTTTATTTTATTTGGACCATAAATCTTACTATGCCTACCATGATGGTATGCTTGACTTTTATAAATGCTCATGGCAAATCGAAAATCAATATATTTTATTCGACTGTATGGATGTTAATCACACTTGGATTAGGAACACCGCTTATTATGAAATGGGGCATTATCGGATTCGGAATAGCAAATTGTGTTGTAAATTTTTCGATGGTCATGGTTTATTTTAAAGCGAGGGAACACACACAAGTCAATATATTCACCACCTTATTCAAAGCTTGGTGCCCTGCTTTAATTGCCTCTTTATCTCTCATACTCTATCGTTTTTTTTGTCCGCAAACCAGTCTCGTTGGCTTGATCGCGGTTTTTACGGTCTATATACTTATTGCCGCCCCGATGTATCTTCTTTTATACAAAGACAGATTAATAGCCATTAAAAAATTGATCTATGCCTAAATCCATTACTTTCGTCCTTATGGGTAGCGGAAGGACACCTGTAGGTGGCCTTAAAATAGTTTATGAATACGCTAATAGCTTGGTGGCACGTGAATGGCATGTTAACATAATCCACCCAGCGATATTAAAGCTACCGAAAGAATCTTTAATTGATTCCATTAAATTCCTCATTGTGTATTGTCGCCGGCTAGTATCGAAGTGGTACTTGCCACTATCCTGGTTCCAAATTGATAAAAGGGTTCGAATGATGTGGGTGCCGACGTTAAACGAAAAATTCATTCCCAACGCAAATTATATTGTCGCTTGCCCTGTTGAATCCGCGTCATTCGTTAATTCATATTCCGCAAAAAAAGGGGAAAAGTTTTATTTCCTTCAACATTTCGAAGATTGGGCAATGAAAAAAGAAGATGTTGAAAAAACCTGGAAATTCCCGATGAAAAAAATAGTTATTTCACAATGGCTAAAAAATCTGGCTGTTCAGTTAGGTGAAGAAGCAATCTATATCCCCAATGGTTTGGATTTTTCCTTTTTTAAAAACATGGTTCCTTTTACGCAAAGACCTTTACAAAGCGTTATTTTTCTTTCTCATACACTTGAAATAAAAGGAACCAGATATGTCATTGAAGCCATTAAGATTTTAAGAAAAAAACATCCTGGAATGATAATAAGGTCCTTTAGCGTATATCCGAAGCCCGAAGACTTTCCGGAATTCATCGAATATTTCGTAAGCCCGTCTCAAATTATGCTAAGAGATTTATATAATTCTTCCGCGATTTTCATTTCACCCAGCCTATCAGAGGGGTGGCCTTTACCTCCTGCGGAAGCCATGATGTGCGGTTGTGTTGTTATAGCAACTGATATCGGTGGGCATAGGGAATATATTGATGATGGCGTCAATGGCTTCTTATGTAAACCCGCATCAGTAGAATCCATTGTTGAAAAGGTCGAGTACACTTTGCACAATTCCGACAAAGCGCAGAAAATTTCTGAATATGCCCCGCAAACCCTTAATAAATTTGATTGGGACTCTCGCGTAGATCTCTTTGAAAAAGCGCTTCTTTCGTTTCCCGCCACCAAACTTATAAAATGAGTAATTTCTTTTTTAAAAATCGTATCGGATTCGCTATAGAATCAATATGAAAAGAATTGACGCTTTTTTCTTGTTCAATTCGAAGCACGCCGTCGGGTCGGATCCAAAGGATTTTTAAATCTGATTTCTTATTTTCTTGATCTTTGCCAAAATCCTCTCGAGGGGGTATTAAAGCAAATCTGAAAGGAACCTTTTTAAGGCTTGCAGTAAATAATTTCCAATCAGACAAAGGCAAAGTAAATTTATTAAGCCAATCAAAATTTGCAGAAGTATTCCAAGGACCTGGAGTAATCCATGGATACCTTATTTCGTTTTCAAATGCGTGGTATAAAGTGTGGCACTTTTCGATAATAGAAGGGATTTCCTGAGCATTGAGCTTGGTGACCAATGTGATGAATCGGATTGGTGGCGACTTCGGCTCTTTCTTGAAAAAATAGACCATTCGATCCAAATTACCTATAAACCGGTCATATTTAGCATTTTTTCTAGATTGTTCATAAATTTCTGGAACAAAGGATTCAATGGAAATATTTATGGCGTGAATACGCATAGCGCTAAGCTTTTCAAAAGTATTATCAGAAATATTTGTCGTAAGATTGGTAGTAAATGTAATTTGTTTTTGCAAATTGTGTGGAATCTTCTTTAACATCTCAAAGAACTTCGGATGTAAAGTAGGTTCAAACGCACATGAAAGGTAAAACATGCCTTTTGAAGCCAAAGATGCAATAGGAATAATTTTTTCAAAATGCTCCATGGTCATGAAAAGCGACTTTTGTAAATATTCATCAGCCCAATTGTTATAGCAATGAGGACATCGCAAATTACATATGTTAGTAATATCACAAAAAATGCGATCATATTGTGGGGAAACCTTGTTAAAGATTGCTTTTTTAATATTTTTAAATATAGGAAAAATAAGGGTTTCCCTTAGCATTTTTTTTAGATCTATAGGCATACGGCTCCAAAATTAATAACTGTTTTTTAATGTTTAAACCTTTTTTAATGTTTGGCAGGGCGCGGTTAAACGCTAATAAGTCATGATAAAATAATATTTTAAATATATTTCCAAATAGTAAGTAATTGCAAGGATTACTTCAATGAAGATGCCGAAAATATTTTGTGTTGCAGGCCTGGAAATTAGCTCATTAAGTCAACCCAAGTATTCACCAGCACTTCTGCTTGGCAAGCCACTGATCGTCCCACTTTTTAATCCATTTCGCTCGGTCCGCCGATAAATGACAGAGCATATTGTCCTGAAAATCGAAATATTTCAGGGCTTTCATCCGCTCCATGCTTTTAGGAAGGTCAATTAATTGATTTCGCATAAGATACAGCTCACGAAGGGAAGTCAACTTTTCGATTTCTTCGGGCAATGTCGCGAATTGATTGCCCCAAAGCTGGAGCCATTGCAGGTTCGAAAGCTTAAAAAATTCTCGTGGTAGCGTGGAAAGCTTATTATACCGCAAATCGAGCCGCTGTAGCGAGGTCAGCGACCCAAACCAAGTAGGTATTTGTGAGATGTCGTTGTTCTGCAGCTCCAATTTTTTAAGCACGGTCAATTGCGTCAGTTCCTCAGGAATCTCGGCGATGTTCTGGTTGCCCAGGGAAAGCGTTTCAAGACGGGTAAGTTTGCCGATAGCCGCCGGAATTACCCGAAGCCCCGGATTGGTATCGCTGGTATTGTTTAAATTGAGCGTAACGATCCGACCCGCCGAATCGGTTTTGGCGATGCTTTCGATGGCCACGCCCTTCATACCGGCGCTATCGAGCATGGCCCTGACCACGGCCATATCGTCGACGTTCATCTGGGCGCTTGCGCTTAAAAAGGCCGTGCACAGCAAAACAACCACTCGACGCATACGAACCTCCCCGTTAAAGGAAAACTTTCTTTTGTAAAGCTACCGTATAATATATCCTAAATCCGTGAATAAAATTATGGCAAAACGGTCAATTTTCGGGTAAATTAAGAGTGAGAAGCAATTGACTAAGATGCAATAGGAACCACTCACCCGGAAGGTGCCATGCCCAAACCG